>Ga0213920_1000312_pt1 | contig 42487 bp, 72 predicted proteins | sample McNCre1117MG_FD_161054 | JGI IMG/M metagenome (GOLD analysis project Ga0213920, IMG submission 161054) | Freshwater microbial communities from McNutts Creek, Athens, Georgia, United States - 11-17 MG | ecosystem: Environmental > Aquatic > Freshwater > Creek | place: USA: Georgia | collected...
GGGGACTCCCCTAAATTCAGATTAAGCACCTGGGCAACATTGGTAATGTATACCGCATCATTAAATCCTTTGTCATCGGTCGTTACTTCCTGCCAAACGCCTGCTACTCTGCCCCATACTCTCATATTATCTCCTATGGCACTGGAACGCCAGAAGTGCCGCTACCTGGTTGTACTAAGCTAGTTCTGTGTGATTTGAGACTAATACCATCAGCAATAACATCGCCCGTCACTGTTACAGTACCATGTATAGTAATACCCGCTTCTGTAATCTGGATATAATTAGCCCCGCCGTCTTGTGATCGGATAATCACACCGTCTTTACCGTACAATTCAAGTTTTAATTTGCTTGTAGGTGCTGTCCAGTTGGCATTGCCAATCGGCATAAACACTAAGCCCGTTAGATTGCCTTTAGTCGTTAAATCTGCAACACCTGAACCGATACCGCTCATTTCATTTAATCGCGTGTCACTGGGAATGGCTATGCCTTTATCACCTATCTGCACTGGATAGCGTATCCATTCGCCTCCAAAATGTGGAATAGTGATATTGGGCAACGTAAACCCTGTATCAACTTCAAACTTAACAGTAACGATTGCACCTCCTACAGTTTGACTCACAGCTACAACGCTACAAGGTAATGCTTTAGCTTTTTTTAAATCAACAATTTCATCCGATTTTTTTTCAACGTGTCGATTGATTGATAAATTAAAAGGCGTTTTTTGACCGTTCATTTTTAATTAATAGGAAAAAGAACTAAACAAGGGTTATTCTGTTTTAAAGACTCCCATTCGTCACTATCCATGTCTGCATCTTCACAATTCCAATTCAAATTGTAAACATCACCGCTATAACTGTTTTTTGCAATATAAACTGCATTACTATCAATCCCACGCAAAGGCGAATAAGCATTACCTTCTGAATCTTTTTGTAAAATTACTTCAATGTTGGGATCAATTTCATTCAACAGTTGTATTAATTCTTTTACTTTCATTATTATTGTGTCTCCACCTGTAAAGCATCAATGACTGTACACCAGCTACCAGCGTCCGCTTGTCGAAAATTGCCTACATGACGCACCCGTTGTATTTGAAATGTACCTTGAAACGTCACGCCCTTTTTAAGCTGTGAAAATGACTTACCCGATAATTTAACCGCGCCCTCTGGCAAGCTGACAAAATCCCCAAAGTGCAAATCTGCTCGCATTGGGCATTTAAACTGTATTGTCTTATAGTTTAACCAAGTTGGTTGCCCTATCAAATCAATAAACTGTATCTGTTTAGGCTTATCTTTGGTCGTGCCATCATTGATTAAAAACGTCTTGCCAAGTACCGATATATCGACACCTGGATACGCATAATCCTTAATGATGTGCTGTGATATGCGCTTAACAAAAAAAGCAAACTGATAAATAGACTGATACGCGCCCGTTTCATCGGCTGTTAGTGTCATCGCTTGACGCACGTTAAATTTAAGCTGATACCCTGGGTAGTTTTGCGTTAAGACATTCTGAACCATCGTTTTTAATTCGCTGCCAGCTTTCCAGTTGACCACAAAATTATTCACTGTGTTGTCGGTAATCTGTACGATTAAATCGAGTGTCATTTGATCGCCAATCCAGTTGCCAAATGCCTGGTAAACAGTACCCACCAATAACACGCCTGCTTGATCTGGATTAGCAAGCGGTAAACCTTTACTCATACCCCCGCTAATCTCAATTAACCCGCCGTTTAAATCAGCGGCTTGCATAATGTCTTCAATCGATATGCCATAGATTTTAACATTGGCGAATCCTTCGGGGTCGTTAAATGTGGCAAGCGGTATATCAAGCTCAACATTCAAGGAGTTCAGGTTTACTTTGCCATCAGGTTTCAAGCTGGTAATAGTAATAGGTTTGCCATCTTTACCACTGGCAGGTAATGGCACGCCCGTTTTAAGCTCCTGTGTGCGTTCAGCTTGGCTAGGCTGTGCTTTAGGTGTGATGGTGATGGCATAATAACGCATCAAATCACCTCAAAACATTGGCTTGATTCTCTAAACACCAACTGAGTGTCAAAATAGCCTTTCGTCATTGATATGTTGTAAGTCAGTGGCGATTCAATCAAGGGCAAGTTGAATATTAAATCACCCGTTGTGTCATACAAAACCACATACCAGCGTTGTCCGAAGATATTCCAACGCACATAAAATATATAGGCGTGTCCATCTAGCGTTACCGTTGCCTGGAATGGAATGTCATTAGCGGGTAAGAAAGGGATAACTTTAGCCATCAATGCGCTCCTGACCATGCCGTGTTAGTGACTTTAGTACCGCTTGACAGTTTAGCCATTAAGCTATTCTGCGCTCCTGTTGCTTCTTCTGTCGTCATGATTTGTGGTCTGGTAAAATCCCAAGCCCACTGATATTGCGGCTGCTTTGATTCTCCGCCGCTAATATCACGGATGCCCACAAGTACGCAGTTATCATAAACGTATGACGGTGTAATCACTACAAACATTCCGCCTAATGCAATATGGTTGCTAATCGCTTGCTGTAATGAGTTAAAGATACTAGTTTTTGCACCCATTCCAGTTGTTGAGTTGGCTGGACACGTCATCATCATAGACACGTTAAGAGGCTGTGAGATTATCGCATTTGCTGCAACTGACTGATTCGCAAAAGGATATTGCCCAATGGTATTCTGTAAAATCGTACTGCCTGGCATTGGTTTCCAGTGTGCAAAATAGGCACTTAGGTTGACTGGAAAACTACCGCCCTGGGTCAATTGCATGATAGGCATGACTTTATCCTGCATTTGTTCAGCTATGCCGTTTTTTAACAGGATAGGGCTAATCTCATATTGCATAGCAAACGAGTTCTTACCCGCCGCCCCGATTAAACCGCCTAAGCTATTCCCTAAACTGATTATATTCATAATGCCGCCGCGCTGGTGATTGTATTACCACCTGTATTATTTTCGATTAACAGTCTCATGCCGTTGACATTTCCGCCCTGGTTTTGCTGAAACATGATGCTCTTAGCTTGCTCTGGTGTCGGTCTGTTTAACGCCTGCTTTAACTGTCCGTTCACGTCCTTTTCACCGCGTGGGATGATGATAGGCGGTGGATTCTTTCCTTTACCATTAGAAAACGATATTTCAGGCTTACCCTGCGATAGTCTAGCCAAGTTTAAAGCGTCTTGCGATTCTTTATCATACCGTTTTTCTTGCGCTGCTAATACGCCACCGCTTAAGTTTTCCCTAACATACTTCCTACGCTCTGCATAAAACGCTTCAAGCTGTTGTTCTGGTGTCATTGACTTAAGGTCGTTGTTTTTACCTACACGGTCAAGTAACTTTTTGATGCCACCGTGTTGTATCGAACCACTAAAAACAGCCTCTTGTACACCACGATTTGACATATCAAACCCTAGGCTTTCGGCTTTTTCTTTGGCTGGTGCATACCAAATATTAGCCGCGCTTCTATCCTGGGCTGCCTCAAAATTACCGCTGTCATTGCGTGCTATGTCTTTCCATTTTGCATAAAACTCTGGGCTATCGCGCTCTATGCCTTCAAACTGTTTAGCGTATTCTGGGTTGTCCGCAAAAAAGCGATTTAAACCGCCTGTTTTGCTATTGAATTGATACTTTCCATAAGCACTACCGATGTTGTCTTTATTAGCACTGCCTACCTTACCCTCATATTTAGATGACAATGCCCCTAGCTGCTGTTTACTATTCAGCACTGCTTCTGCTGCTTGTGCGTCCTTATCGCCTAAGAACGCCGCGCCGCCGCCTATAAAATCCTGTATTCCCTGCTGAATGCCCGTGCTGAGTTTGTTGTAAATACCACCAGTACCCGCTGCTGGAGTCGCGCCCGTTGCCCCTGGCACATCAAAGCCTAGCATTTTTAAAGCACCCGCTACACCATCAGCAAACGACTTAATAACACCCGCTGTTGTAGTCAGTGCATCAGTAAAACTGTCAAAGTCTTTAGTAAATTCAGGGCTAACCAGATAATCCGCAAACTTGCCTATACCATCGGCTAACTTGTCGATTAATGGCGGCAATTTGTCGGACTTCATTAGCTTCTCAAACGCCTGTATTGCTGATTTTGATAGCTTTTCAAGGTTTGGAGCGATTGGTTCTAATGCTTCAACAAGTACTTTTTTTAGTTTCTTTTCAAAGAAATCAATTTCTTTTCCTAAATCTTGATATTTTTTTAATATTTCATCGGTTAATCTTAACTCTTCCTCATCGGCTTTAGCTTTGGCAATCATTGCCTCAACGTCTTTTTGTGTTGTGTTTGCTAATCGATTAAGGTCATCAATGCTAAAGATTTGATCTAAACCCGTTGCTTGTGCCATCTGACTAATATGCCCTTTTGAGCCTTTAGCCTGTTGCTGAGCATAGCGGATTAAATCTGGGGCTATTTCAGCCGCGTTTTTGTTTTGATAGTTAGATATGCCAGCCGCTGATAAAACGCGCTGTTTGGTGATGTCCGCTTGTACATCGCGGATGGATGCAAGCATTTGTGTGGGGTCTCTAACAACACTGGAGTAGTTGACGTTAGCGGCTTCCATTGCCCCCGCCCCTACGCCTAACCCCTGCGCTGTAAAACGTGCATTGGATGCTGAATCGATAAGCTTGTTAAAGCCAAACATACCCGCACCCGTGGTCACGCCTGCAAGTATACCGCCCCATTTCATAAGCATCATGGTTGTGCCAGTGATGCTGGTAAACATGTCTTTAGCGTGTTTTGCGCCTTTTTTTAAATCTTTTGCACCTTGCTTGATATGTTTTACAAGGTTCTTATAATGAGACTCTGATTTTTTAGCTTCATCAGTTAGCTTTTTGGCTTCTGCTGCTAGTTTTTTCTCGTCATTCAACGCGCGTTGATAAGCGTTTAGTAATTTCTGAGCTTCTGTAGCTGCTTTCTTTTGCTCCGTTGTTAAATCACTAAACGCTTTAGCATTGTTTTTCCAAGCCGCTGGCATGTCATCAACATTGGCTTTATAGTCATCAAAAGCAGATAAAAAGCTTTTAAACTTTTCGTCGTTGACTTCTATGTCAATTATCGATTTTGCAGCCATGTCTTAGTCTCTGTCAATTAGGTAACGCTGTCTGAACTCGTGTGATGTCTTGTATTCTACGCCGTGATCTTCAAAGAATAAATGAAAACCCGCGTTGTTTATCCAGTCGAACAGCTCATGAATTAAGCTGCTGCCGTCTTTCCAACATTGTCTATCTCTGTCAATATCGGCAATTGTTTGAGATACGCCACGCAATCCAATGAGGTAGTTAATAATCCCCACCTTGCCGTCATGTTCGACAGTGTCCAGTTCAGGATCGGTCTGCCGCGCTGAACCTGCGAGATGCAAGTAAAAAAAACGATAGCGTTCATCACCTCATCGTGTTGATGTTCATCTATCAAGCCATCTTTTACAGCAACCTCAAACGCGATAGGCTCATAGTTACCCGTCGCACCTGGCACAATAACGTTGGTTAATCGCTTAAGCTCATTGACTAGCGGCTTGATGTTAATATCTGATTCTCTGGCTGTTTGCTCAAGCATCAGATAAGCAACACGCGCACCTGATAACGCCACGCCTTCACTGTTGATTGCATCATGAACTTTAGTTAATGCGAGAAAGTTCTCTTTAAACACATCATAACCAATGGCTGTATGGTGGATGTGGATATTCCCCAAATCACCTTCTACAGTCATTGTTAAGTTTAATTTGTCATTGATTTTCATTTAATCGTCTCGTTAAATTATCGTCTATGGATTATCAGGACACGCGCTAGACGGTACGCTATTCAGAGGCTATCCTAGTCCTGATAAACTGGTTAATTCCAAAGAACGTTGTTTACGTTCCAAGTGCCTTTAATTCTGATTCTAAACCCTGGATCAGTACCGTTAAACGTACACGCTTCAATACCCTCGATAGCTGCGTTTTGAATCGTAAACTTCGGAAAGTTTGAGCTGTCTGGGTTTATAACGCAATCGCCTATTGTTGCATCTTGCTCAATGCGTGCCTTGTAAGCTACGCCCAGCGTGGTTGTTTTCAATATGCCGATGGTTAGCGTTACCATTTGATACGGTTCTGGTGATACAACAACGCCTGTCATCGTTGGGATAAATGTGGTTGTTTCACCGTCCCATGATAACGACAATCCCTCTTTTACAAGGAATGGAGCGGTAATGTTTAATTCTGGATGTGCAACAACTGATACACTACCTTTGACTCTGTTTAGTGAGCCTTGGTTTACTTGTGGATTTCCTGCCATGACTATAAGCTCCTAATTAAGATACAAAATTCGTGACGTTCAAATTAAATACGATTTGTTCAAAACCGCGTGCTGGTGTAATCGCCGCCTGTAAACCGCCATACTTGCCTAGCATGTAGTCACTAGGATTGTTTTTGGTGTAAATTGGAAACGGTACAGCGTTTATCACAGCATTACCCGCATACAAACCATTACCCACATTCACAGCGAAAACAGTCGGATCGAGTTCAGTCATAATCACATCACCTAATACCAGCCCGTAGCTGATACCGTTACGCAACGTCTGAGCCGCTCGATTCTGTAATCTGTCAATACCGTTTTGATTGTAATACAGTGGCGCAAGTGCATTGTTAGATCCGTTGATAACTTCATTTGCAAGGTCTAACTCAAGCTGAATTTTCGCCCAGTCTACCGTGTACCAGTAGTTAAACGGATTGCCGCCTAATACATGCCCCCACTTGATGATAGTGTTGACCAGCCCGCCCTCACTGCCTAAATCAACATAACCGATGTTTGCCGCTTTAAGCTGTGTCAACAGTGTTAAGTTGTTGCGTGTTGGGTAATTGGTCACGCCATAGATAAAGCTGAATGCCAATGGCGGCACTTTTTGCGCTGAACTTGGAGACCATGCCAGCGTTACTTGGAAAGGTGCGGCGCATGAAAACTCAGTGATAGGTCTATCAGGAGCTTCAACCATTGCAAACACACAGTTATCCAATTGACTCCAATCTTCATAAGTCAGTATGGTAGTGGTTACAAAGAAATTAACAGGTGTCGATGGTGCGTTGTAGTTTCCTGCCATTGTATGAAAATCTGGCTCTGCATCCCAAGCGCGTGGAATTAAAAAGCTGTAGATTGTTTCAGGGTTTTCAGTAATAAAATCATTTAAAGCGATAACACCATCTGATGCTGTTCCAGCCCCTAATTCCAGCACATAAACAGCGGTCTGGCTGTTTGCTTGCGCCCAATAGGTTGTGTTCATTGCTACCAGTTCATCATGTCCAGACGGCGCAAGAATGCCATCAATATCTGCTACACTGGTTAATAGTGTTAATGTGCCTGCTGCGGTAGTCGTTGCGCCCTGACTGATAAACGCGCCCGTTTTTTGTAGTTGACTTGGGATAGGTGGATTGGTAATGCTTACATTAATCGTTACGATGTCATTTGCGAATGCCATTGCATTGTCCTATGGTTGATTGATAATAACGCTAGGGATGGCTGATAAAATCAACTGTCTAGCAATGTTTAAAGTTCTGTTTTGTAAATAGTTCACATCAAACTCGATTGTTTTCTTTTGCGCAATAACATTTAATTCAGATTGTGGTCGTTTTTCATCTTTAGCAACGGGCATATTCATAATGCCGTATGCGTCCCATAAATCCAGATTAACAGGCGGCTCTGTGTCACCTGTCGCACTTGCTACAACATACCAAATATAATCAAGCACCACATTATTATTGATACCGTAAGTTGTGAGCCTTACCTTATCCTGGCATTGCTGCCACCGTGAACTATTAGCTGCTTGTGTAGGCTGTTCTGCAATGGCTTTTGTTTCAACTATGTCGATAGCCGCGTAAGGTGGATAACAGTTCTGCTTTACCAAAAATGACGGATAACAAGGAAAGTATTTATTAAGCATCATGAAAATAGGCAGGCTATTACTGACTATCTGCGTGTTATCGAAAAATCGTATATCATCAATAATCTGTGAACGCATGGCAGGGTGGATAGCTTCACCTGTATAATGATATAACCCTACCTGACTGTAAAAACTACCGCGCTGACTAAAAGCAAACTGTATGCCGTCCCATTCTGCGATATATAAAACACTTTCGCCTATGTCGTTAAAATCATCAATGTCTGATTCAGACGTAAAAACGACAGAGTTAAAACCGATTGTTTGATCTAACTCTTGCTGATTATTGGTTGAGTAGTGCAAACTACCCCTAACTGTAACAGTGGGCGCACCTTGCGTGATCGTTCTGTCAGTGCCATTGATAGCGGTAGTACCAAAGATTAGCGAATTAAAACCAGCATCACCGCTCCACATATCCGCTTTTACCCAAAACACAAAACCATCTGCTGGTAATACCAAACGAACGTATTTTGTAAAGGTAAGCTCTTGTAAACGGTCTAAAGCGCGTAAACCTGCTTTAAGGTCACTGTTTAAAGGCGTTGCGCTGGTTGCTTCGTTTACGTTCATTAATCAATCCATGCTTTAAATGATCTTTGATAAGTTCCAGTGTCGATAAAAGCGGTTCTTTCTTTGCCCGATTCAACGTGTTTAAATCTGTGATTAATGCCCTGTTTTGCTGCCCCGGTCTTAATACCAGTAAACCCCGCATCAAGTGCATCTCTAAAATCGCTTGCAATTTCTGTCATTGCATCATCAAAAACTGAGCCGCCCTGCTGTACGCCGTTCATTGCATTTGTCAATGATTTAGATAAATCCTTTTCTAAATGTTGCGCTATTTGTTTGCTAAAGTGTTCGGCAAATTTACCGATAACACCATATCTATCTTCTAAATGCTGGGCAACCTCGCCCGTCATGGTCTTTCCATTGTCATAAGGCACATCATTAACGCCTAAATGAATAATCATTACGACACCGCAAAAATGTTGCCGTATTGCTGAGCTACCATGAGGTATGCTCTGCCCCAAGGTGTCTTTAAATTCTGTAAATCGCCTAAGGTTAGGCTTGCAAATGATTCTGGTGTAACAAGACTTGAACTTGTCCCGCTGTCACTTGCCGATGTAACAACACCAGAAACAAATCCGACACAATCAAACTTCTGTCTTGCTTCTGCAAAGAATGATTGTCCGTCTTGGTCTGGTGTCATGTTAATCAGGTAATCAGCCGCTAAATTATAAACAGCTTGCTCATAATGAAGCGGTGATACAGTCACGAAAATAGGGTTGACGGTTTCCAATGCAAGCGCATAACTCGTGCTTATGTATGCGCTATCATCAGGTAGCAATACAGGTGCAATTTGCATACACCCGCGAATAAAAGCTAAATACCCGTCAACACTTACGCTCATGACTTTTTACGTCCCATGCTTGAAACGGTTTTGCGAGTCGTTACGCCGTTTTCAACGGTTTCCGCTACAGTATCCAATTCTACCGCGTTAGCCTCTGGGAATTGCTCCAGAATAGCCGCTGTAGTTGCCAGTTTAGAATCATCCGCCATTTTTTGCGCAACGTCATCGTTTTTAGCAATGCCATGAAACAGCTTATCAAGGTCTACTGGTTCGCCTACAGAATAGACCAATGGAGCTTTAATGTTATCGTGGCTTTTTCCATAGACCTCATTAGCCGCCAGAATACCGTAATCCGCGTGCTGACTGATAATAATATCAATTACATCACGGGCTAAGTCCCCAGCAATTTGTATCTGTTTACCGATAGGAATATCCTGATCTAACAGCTTAGGGTTTTCTGGCAAGCGGTAATGGAACTTGAACCGCTGTTTTGTTAAGTTTGCAATAAATAGTTTCATGATTCTAACCGTCTAAATTAAGAATATGTAGCTGATAAAATAAAAATGGCTTCTGGTCTAATGCCCCAGCCGCTGATAATACGCTGTTCTGCCAATACGTCTGTAGCACCGCCAGCCAAAGGACTGTAAATTTCAGTTGGTGCTACTTTATCGCATAACTGAATAGTAGTGGCTAACAAACCTGGCTGTAGTTTAGCAAACTCGTTTGTGTCGTTTACGCCATCATTAGATACTTCCAATTCAGGTACAACGATAACAATCGCATCTTTACCGCCGTTGCCTTTACCGATTAAGGTGTCATCAACAGCAAACTCGATATTACCACCAGCCGCACCTGAAAAGGTTTGAGCCATTGTCGCAATAGTGCCAGAGCCCGCACCTTCACGTTGGAAGTTGGTTAACTGAACGACACCGTAATACGTCCATTTTGCAATGATACGTTGAGGAGCAAGGATAACCACCTTATGCGCTTGACCAAGCATGTACAACCCGCTGAGAATGTCAGAGATTGTTTTTAACAAGAATGTAGCCATTTCGCCATTGTCATACGTCAAAATAGTTGTGTGCCCGCCGCTGTCGGCTGGTAAGTTAGTTGCGCCTGCACCCGCTGTATTCAACAAGCCTTCACCGTTTGCCGCGTTTACGCCATATAACAGCGCGTTACGGTTTTGCTGGAAGATTGCCTGTCTCATGCCTAAACGGTATGCTTCTGGTAATGCCAAGCCCCATGCACCCGCCGCCGCTAAATCGTGATGATCGTATTCAGCACGCGCACGGTGTAAGTATGTTGGGGTACTAATCATACCCATTGTAAAACCTACGCTAGGTAAGCTGTTACCAGGTGATTGACCAATGCTGGATTTTGTCTGAATCGACAAAGTTTTGATGTTAACAGTCTTATCCACGTCTGACAATCTGACTTGCATTTCACCGCCACCCAGTAAGCTAAACGCCCCTGAACGTTGGTTATATTGCATGACAATATCAGGCATTATCAGTGATGGATTGACCGTTACAAATGCTGGATTAATACTTGCCATGATTAAATCTCCACCAGTGCAACAGCAACGCCAGATTCAACCCACGTTGCTAATTTTGTTGTGCCATTGTAAGAAACAACTTTACTGTTCCCTGCGTTTACGTTCAGAACCTTAACAGGCAAAGCAGTTGTGCTAAATGCAACAATTTTGTTTGTCGTAAAATCCCAGCTAACCTGTGCGGTAATCAATGAACCGTCCAAACTAACTAAAGCAGGATCGATAGGTAACACGATTCTTGCCCCACTGCCCATTCTGTAGAATGGAACAGTTGCACCCGCGCTGCCTGTTGGCACTGGTGACGCTGGACTGTTTACCCATGCAGTTGCTTGATTAAATACACTAAAGCCTGTCACTTCATCATAAGCAGTTGACCGTGAAATTTGACCCCCTGTCGCACCGCTATCAATCGTGATAGTTTCTTGGATTGGCAAGCCGCCCCAAATTGGCAAGGTTTCAGTAGATGCCAGCACACCAATAGCTAAGCTATTACGGATTGCTGGGTCATCCATTGCCATGCCTTGAACATAACCATCACTAGACTTTTTAAAAGTACCAGCTGCGTTGGTCGTGCTGTATGGATCAATTGAAATACTCATTAGTTGCCTCCTAATCTGCCAGATAAAGCAGGGGCTTTAAATTGGTCAAACACCGCGCCTGGTTTACCGCCAACAAATTCAATGGTAGTACGTCCCATTGATTCGTGCTTAATTTCGCGTGGCATGGTTGAGCCTGTGTTAATGCTTGGTGATCTTGCAGCTTTCATTGAATCGGCATAAACCGTCGCTTCAATGGCTTTCAATGTTGACGGGTCATTAATCATGTCAACGTTAGCATCTTTAAACGCTGCGCTGTGTTTCTGATACTTGCGAATAACGCGCTTACGATAAGCCAGCGGTGTCTCGCCTTGCATCGCACGAACAGCACTGTCGCCAAACGCGTGTGCGACTTCTGCGGCTTTGCCTTCACTGTCTGCTACTTCTTCCATATCGGAGTCAGATAACACAGCGGGCTTTTCGCACATAGAATCAAGTTTTTTCTCGACTTCGGCTATACGATTAGGTATGTCGTTATCGGCTTCTGCTACAGGTTGAGCGGGTTCGGCTGCTACTTCGGCTGGAGCGGGTGCAACGTTTGCATCTGCTTTTGCACCTTCCAAAGCGTCTAACCGCTCGCTAATTTTTCCGAGAGCCGCCAGAATCTGAGCCTGTACGCTCTCCTCTTGTGCCTCGTGTTCTTGGCTTTCAATTACTTCATCTGGCATGGTATCGCCCTCTGTTGTGTTAGTGGATAGATTTATCCCGTTTGGTTCTTGCCCTTTGTCCCATACACCGCCGTTTTCGGTGATGGCAACATGGTCAATTATTGATGGTTCGCCCTCAATTAGTATTGTTTCGGGCTTACCGTTTACATCAATTTGTTGTGTTGGCTGCTGTTCGTCAAAAATGACAGTTGGACTTGTTGATAAGCCACCATTTATTATTTTGTTGATAGCATCTTGATCGTAGATTTTAGCAATACCCCATACTTCATTGTCTTTAAGATAGGGCAGGAATACAGTGCCGATGATACGGTTGCCAAACTCCTCGCTGTTCAGTTTGTTGTCGTCTGGATGTTCCCATATCACAGGCAATCCGTTACAACGCGCTAGAAATTCATCATTGAGATATTCCTCAGGTGGACGGTAAACAAATTCATCCAGTTTAGAACGATACGCCGCGCCCGTGCCTGTAATCCTAATATCAAACAACACAGCGGCTTCACCCGCACGTTGTGGGCTTGGTAGTTCGCCATTGGCTATCTGGCGTGCAATGTCAAGTTCTGTAGTCATTGTTTGATTATAGCACCATGTTATGTTATATCATAACACATACATGCAAAAAAAACGCCTAATTAATAGGCGTTTTTAATCAGTTTTTTGCGGCATTCCAGACTAACTGATTAATGCTTTATAGAACTGTAACTAGCTTAATAATTTAATTTTTTTCGTCTTTTCCACCAGTGCGTCTTATATCTTCCCAAGCATCTATATCAGGGTCAAACGCTCCTAAAACTTGTATATTTGTAATTTGCATATCAATTATAAGTAATTCTTTTTCACGCGCAATTTTACAAATATGAGTTTTTAATAATTGTAAAAACTCGCACCATGCGTCATGATGTGAATCACAATTATACATAAAGCTATCATTAGTAAAAATACCATAAGAATAACCTTGTGTATTATCATGATAAATACAAGTAGCATGATAAAAAACTGTTTTTCGTGTGTTCATCTTTTTAAATACTCCATACCTTTTCTAGTCAGGTTTTCATCGGGCAATCTGTTCAGCTTATAGTAATAGTTGTATGAGCACTGGCAAAAAACTTCTTCCGCTGGCATGGTTATCTCATCGGTATATGTACCTTTAACCAATCCCGCTTTATCAGCCCAGCTATCACGAATTAGATATATCTGTTTATCCCTTTCCTTGTGATCGGGTCGGTAATCATACCCTGGTCGCTTCCAGCGTGACGACCACACTGCATAAACAGCACCTGAATCAGTCGCTACAATGTTGTTAATGTTCGATACCAGCTTAGCCGCTTGGTCAATTGAGCATCTACGCTCTATGAAATTCATCTGACTAAGTGACTTTTTAATATCCTGCTTAAGTTCAACCTTATCGGTCACATCAACGCCGCCAATGGGTATAGACGTTGACCAGCCAACAAACCGCCGCAAAGTTTCATTTACTGCTTGCTCTTTGCGTAGCTTGATAAGACTAGATGCTGACAGTATGCGCCTGTCAAGTTCCCCGTAAAGACTCTGTTTAATCTGCTCTTTACGGTAGACTGGAACATCGGTATTACTGTTTAAATTGCGTAAAAAAGAACCTACTTTGGGCGTGTATGAGGCTTTTAATCGTTCGACCAGCTTTGCATCAGGCTCTTGCCCCATTTCAATGGCTGCCCTGATTTTCGTTATCCAGCCTTCAATGCGTTCGGCACTGTCGAACCCGTGTTCCTCAATGTCTTTGATCGCCGCTGTAAGTAGTTCGTTTACTGTCCGCATGTTAATAACCGATGATATTTTTTACCGCTGCTGATTCACATAGTCCTGGGTTAGTTTGCAACAACTCTGCAAATTCGACGCGCTGCTGTGCAATCTTGGTTAGCATAAGCTTTTTTGATGGCTCTGGACAGTTGTTATCAACAGTTTGTTGCATAATTTGTGTTTTAGCATTGCCACTCAAACCACAATACTTTTCCAGTGTCACCACGCCTGCATAGTCGTCTAACAGTTTGTTACATGATTCAGCTTGTGCGTTACTTGCAATCATCAAGGCGATTGCTGCCATTAGTAGTTTTTTCATTGTCTACTCTCTATTGTTGATTGTATGTCGTCTGTTTTAAAAACAATCCCTGTTGATTCGCTTTTACCACCGCCCCATAAATAATTTAAATGTGGGCTAGGCAATGGATTGTCCTGATACCACGTCCATTCCCCGCTTTTAGTCTTAGATACTCCTAACCAGTTAGCCCATTCTGGAGCATCATTCCAATCTGGTTTTTTTGCTGCCATAAATAATGTTTTCATTGTTTGTTCTCTGTGTGTGTTGTTTTTGTTCGCACCCAAGCTGTACAACCTCATACAGCTCAGGCTTGTGTTTTTTCCAGTTGTTCAGTGTTTGGCGGCTCGTTTTTGTGAGCCGCGATACTTCGGCGGTTTTCATTATGCCTTTTTCCAAACCATCAAAGAATCAACTAAATAATCTGGATTGCTTAAGATTTCATCTTGATTTTCAACAAAAAAACCTGCTTTATTAAGGTCTTCTATCAATGATTTACGTTTTTCTAAACTCATAAATCCATCGCCTTGTTTTCCAACCATAACAGCATGAAGTGGTTGTTTTACGCCTTTAATACCATGAGAAGATACTATTTTTCTTATGTCGGCTGTTTGTTCTTTTGTTGGCTTTACGGTTGCTACGTTCATTTTAGTCTCTCCAGTTGCCGCCTCGACTTGAGACGTTGGAGATATTAAATCACGATTATCAATTCCTGTCAAATTATTTGTCACTTGCTCGCTTGGCTTTGCTTCTGGCGCGGGTTGCTTTGGCTCTGCACTTTTTCTTGCTTCAATATAACTTTCTAAATCCATAGCATTAGCAAGTATATTCCCGCCAGTAGTATCAAACTGATTGTTTTTTCTTTGATTGCCACCGCCACCTTTTCCAGTTGGAGTGTTTTCCAAAGCCTTAAGTGATAATTTTTCGCCTTTGGCTTTCATGTCTTTGTGCATTTTTTCAAGTTCTGGAATAGTTGCTTTTGCATAATGCTCATTTACATGATGTTCTGATTCTAGCGTGTTCTTTTTTGGGCTGCCTTTTGCTGATTCATATTTTTCTGGGTTGGCTAATTTATCAGCTTCTTTTTCCTTTGCTCGTTGCTCGTTCATGGCTTTCAATCTTGCCACGCCTTTTAATGGCTCTGCACTCTCAACCTGCTGGGCTTGGAATGATTCCCTGTCTTTTCGTTGACCTCTTGTTTCCGTGAACATGTCCACAAAACCGCCTGTTTTTTCTGGCTGTTTAGGCGATTCTGGCGCGTTAATTTTTGGAGTAATTCCAGCGGCTTGTCTGAAAATATCCATAATGCCAACAGTATCAAGTCCTCCCATTAAATCATTAGTCTGTGCGTGCTCGGCTTGTTGGTTAATCGCGTCCGCCATGCCTTTAAATACTTGCGTTAGCTTTTTAGGGCTACGCGCATTTTCTGATATAAATAAAGCCATTTCGGCAACGTCTGCTGGGGTTTCATCTTCGCCAAAAATATTATTTTGTCTCAAATAATCGCCAATACTTAACCCCTTGTTTTTCGCCTCAAGTATTGCATTAGATGCGTCTAATAACAGATTAACAGCTTCTTTATCCATCGATATCTTAACACCACTTGCCAAAGTATCGGTCATTACCCCGTGTGCCTGTTCGTTTGATTCTCTAGCCTGAATAAAACTACCTGCTGCGCCATTTAACGCGCTTATGATGTTTTTTACGTTCGGGTCCGCATCGTCTACCATTAATTCAAGTAATCTGTCATCATCGTATGCACGCGAAAATACAGCCGCTTGTACACGGTCATAAATATGTTTGGTTAATTTGCCGCTGGTTGTGTAATATTGTGCCGCTTCTGCATCGCCTAAAGTCTTTAAAAATCCTTGAACAAAATCTCGATTATCTTTGCTCATTAGGTCGCCATCGTGCAACTTATCAACTAATGTACTATTGATTTTGTCGCCATCACTACGCGCTTTTTCCGTAGCTGTCATCGCCATTTTGTCATCTTCGTTGGCTTCTTTAGTGAATATTGAGCGGTCTATATCGGTTTGTCGTTCGCGCACTAATACAGGTTTTTTCATGCCTTTTATGCTTTCTGGGTCAATTCCTAAACCTGCTGCTTCTTCCTGTAACCACGCCCTATATTCGTCCGCGTGTCCATTTTCATAGGCTGCATTAATCGCCATTGTCCGACCATTGCCAGATTCCACTACGCCATCTTTGCCGACAATAGGTGCTCCGTTTGCTGCGTCTCTAGTTTTACCTAATTTATCCACATCCAGATTTTTAGATGTTTTAGCTACCCATGCCCTGCTAGTTTGTTTTGACCTGTCACGCGGTTGTAATTCACTAGGAAAATCTAAATTAGCATTGCCGTTGCTATCGTGACTCGTTTTTAACTCTCCAGCGTCTACCACTTTAAAACGGGTTTCTACCTCTGTTCCTTTCGCGGTTTTAACCTTGCTAACATTGCCTAGCCCCGTTCCATCTTGGTTAAATTGCTGTTTAGGTTCTGCTTTACCGACTGATTGTTTCCAAGCTTGAAAGGCTTGATAGTCTTGACTGCTCACTCCGCCTACCTTTTCCTCATTGGTTTCGTATTTAGTAAAATTTTTTGTTCCACCTAAATCACTGATCTTTTTACCTTTCAATCCGCTTGCGCCTTTTTCGATTTGTCCGCCTGCACCAATAAACACATGGCTGCCGCCGTGCCCTTCTTCACCGCTTTCGCCATTAAGTGTTATCCAGCCATCAGCATACGCCATTGAATCAGCATAAGTGGGTTGACCTGGTTGCTCTTGTGGTTGCTGCTGTTGCATCATCGCCATTTGTTCAGCTTGTTGTTGCTGGGCTTGTGCTTGTTGTTCGGCTGCATATTCAATCAATGCTTGTGTATCAATCTCAAGCGGGTTGGGGAATAACAGCTTATTGTCATTCAGGTTTGATTCTGTCCATTCTAAAACTTTAGCCTGGTTTTCAGGGTCTAGCTTGTCATACACCGCACCGATTAAGTCAGTGATTGCTTTAAACTTGGTTTCCTCGACTTTGATTAATTCGCTGTCAGGTTCTTTAAGCAGGTTTTCCCATTCGGCACAAAATGACTTTCTCCAACTATTAAAAGCGGTTTGCCATGATACAGCACCATAGCTCACTGGATATTGTGCTTGTATGGTTGCGTAAAACTCTGGATTCCATGCTCGATACATGACAATCTGGTCAAAAAAGTCATACAGTGATTGCAATTCGCCTCGAAACCAATCTATATATTCTGCTATTTCTTTTGCATCTTCCGCGCCCTCTCCAAAGCCCGTTGCAAAAGTTTCATTCGATAACAGCTTAGCGGGTAAGTTTGCTGCCGCTGCTATGTTTTCGAGTATGTTTTTGCGACTTGCATCCATCGCTTGATTAACATTAGTCATGTTAAAGGTATCGGCTGTATCTTCAATACCCATTTCTAACACGTTGCCAGTGCTAACACCTTTTAGCATGGTGCGTTTAATCTCACTAATGGCAAGCATGGTTTTGTTGATGATGCTACCCGCTTTTTTAGTCTTGATAACCATCAAGCCTGCTTTAGTCGCAACGCTGTCATCCGTTATCATTGATCGGATAAACGACTTCATTGGGAATAATGCGCGGGTATAAACGGACCTGCCAACATAGCCATAGCTTGACTGTGTGTAAGACAGATAGATAGGACGCTCATTCATGAACGTACAAACCCTAGAATGATGATAGGCTTTACCTTGGCAAGTTACCGCGTCAATGCGTTGAAATTCGACACTGTTAGCATCTTGGGATAAGATAACGCTACCCGCCGTATTTAGCGGGTCTAACACGTTAAAAAAGATATTAAGCTTATGTAATTGGTCAAGTGGTAATGGTTCATCGGTTTTGATGTCCTCATTATCAATGCCCATAACAGCACTGCCAAAGCCGTATATACGCGCTTGGCGTACAATGTTGGCTATGATGCTATCCACATTTAACGCCGTCCATTCTGTTTCAAATGCGTTTACTACTAAGTCCTCTGGACTGTTAGGCACTGACAGTTTACGCGGTTTCGACAATGCTTTAGTAATCGGCAAATCGACTATCTTTGCACCTAACGGGTGATGTAAATACAGTTCTTTACATAACTGATAGCCCAAATCAGAACCTACCTGAATGTTATCAGCCATCAAAATGCTGAGTAGTGGTGTCGTTAAGCTGCTGCCAGTAATGTCTAGTTCTGCATTCATGTTAGTGATCTTCTTTTAGTGTTAAAAGTATCGAGTAATTAAACGTGTCCAATAAATCATCAGAACCGTTATCAATCCCGATTCTAAAGTTTATTATCTGGTTCAATAAATGGTTTTTTGGCTGGTCTTTAAGTACCACTATCTTATCATAAGCGTATTCGCTAAAGCGTATCATGCCCTTAAATACATAAGGACTGGCGGCAATAGCACGTTCTGATTTTCCCATTTTTGCGGTATAAATTTCAGGGATAGCATTAGCAAGTATTCCATCGTTTGCACACTGCTGTAACAAAATCGCACCTGAGCTGCGATCTTCGATCCAGACACTTGAACCATGACGGGCTTTGCACTGTAAGCCTAGCTCAATTGATCTATCAATGACAGATGGCAACCAATTGATTAAACTACCGCCCTCAATTTGTACCGCGTCCCAATCGAGTATAATTAATTGTGGCGTAGGGTACTGAATAAATGCGCAATGAATAACCGCTGTACTATCGTTCTTTTTACCCGTTTTAACCGCTGTATCCAAAACTGTAATGATTTGCTGGCAGTTTGCAGGGTACGCAACGGGTAAGCCATTTTCAAGTAAATCGGCTTCATTGAAAAACAAACCGCCTGGAGGCATTGGATTTTGTTGGTACATCGCCTCCCAAAAATATACACCCACCGTTGACCGTGTTTTTTCAAGCTTTTCGATAGGATGAAGTTCTGGCACTAAGGCTTTTCCGTCATCAGATATAGCTTTAAAGACTAGGTGTCTTGTATGTGGATCGTTCTCAAGTACACGCCCTGATAAGTCATCCACTGCCCAGCGCGTTGCCATAATGATATGCCCGCTATTCTTTGATAGTCTGGTTAAGAACGTGGTTAAGTACCAATCCCAAATACCAGATTTAACAGTTTCGCTGAGTGCTTCTTGACTGTTCTTTATGGGGTCATCAATGATGCCAATATCCACTTTACGACCAGTTAAACCACCACCAACACCGATACCGCGATATTGTCCACGTTCGCCCACTTCATAGGCTGTTGAGTTCTGCTTACTTGCTACGCCTGCTTTCTTTTGTCCTAATAGGGTATTAGGGAATAGCCGTTTATACTCGTCTTTGTTAATAATTCGCTGTACATCTCGCCCCATGTCCTCGGCTAAATCTGAGTTATAAGACACACCAGCAATTGATAAATCTGCATTGATGCCGTGTAGATAGGCAGGTAAATAGCGACTAACAATCGTACTCTTGCCGTGCTGAGGTGGCGCGCCCAAAACAATAACAGGTCGTTTACCGTTGTACACATCAAAAATAAACTGCATCAAATCAGCACAGACACGCTGTGAAAACTCAGAAACAATATAGTCGGGGTCTATGTATCTGATAAACTCATGCAAATCAGCACGTGCTTTACGCCGCTTAAGCAGTTCTTGTGCTGCTTGTGCTTGCAATGATTGTGAGTTCGTCATCGGATAATTCGGATACAGGTTTATCTGTGTGTGTGTTTAAATTGATGTCTTTCTTTTCCACAAACAGCCCGTGAAGCTTGCCTAACACCTCGGCTGACTTGTTGCGGTCTGTCGCACGTTCAAACTTGTTGGTAAACGTAGACAGTAAACCAAGGGTTAAGATTTGCTTGATTTCTTCATCGGTAGGTATTTCACCGCGTTCTATTTCATTAGGCGATACAAACTCAAACAGGCTTAATTGCCTTTCATCATCCATTAGGGCGCACCTATTCCATCGCTATCAATTAGCAATTGATCTATATACATGTGTTTCGGCATAAAATCCTGACATTCGTTGTGATTCTGTCCTTGACCATAAATAATCTTACACCCGTAAAACCACATGCCTCCGTACTGGCAAAGCTCGCGGCTTGTGCAGTTTCCGTTGTTGCAGTGAATGGTTTTTTTTCGGGTTGTCATCGGTTTTTTATATAGTCACTGGGTTGTTTACGGTCTTTGTGTTCACGCGGTTTGTTTTTAGTGTACTTGCTATGTAGTTTTGACGCTACGCCTAACAAGTGATAGTTGTATAAATTAATCGGCGGTGTGGTCATTTATTCCAACCATATAGTTTTTTATTCTCGATTTCCTTTTCTAGTCTGTCCTCAATCCATTTTACATCGTTTCTTAAGTCATTAATGGCAACATTCGTTATTGCCTGGTCTTTTTCCAATGCCTGTATTCTATCGTGACTTTCAACCAATGCCCTGGCGTAATCGACTATGGTTAATGGCTTGTTTTCTAATTCTTGCCAACGGTCAATAATGCGCATTAACAATGCTGTGTTTAGCCTTGCAGATACAGCAATTGATTGTCGCTTGTCTAGTTCATAAGTTTCGTATTCGTTTCCTTGCGTTGTACGATACGAGCTTTTCGTAACGTTGCCAAACTCTTTATTTTCAATCATTTTTTCAACAATACGCATTGCGTCATTGTGACGAACACAAAGCAAATCAGTTATTTCTTTCAACGTCATTGTTTGCGAGCTTTTTATTTCAATTAATTCGTTCATTTTACCAACCTAAAAATCTACCTAAAAAAGATGCGGCACTGACTGGGTAGGCAATCATTCGAGTTGCAATCTCTAGCCGCAAAACTATAAAAACTTTACTGATTAATTCTATGATTCTCTACGATGTCTTTATACACCATGCCGCGAAAATAGAAAAACACAAAAGGGCTGATTGCCATGATTGCAAAAAGTAGCACTAATAAAATCATTTAAGCAAGCTCCAATAATGATTAAACCGCTCAATCCGATTCTCCAGCCCAATTAACCCGCCATTAACACGTCTGGTTACATTAACCACGTCCGCCCGTTCAGCACCTGTACACTCTTGCCACACTTTACGCGCATCAAAGTAGAAAATAGCTGACGCAAGTGGGTATTTTTCAGCGACTAGCCAAGGTTGAGCGACACAGTTTACCCCGACAAACTCAGAAAACTCCTTGTAGTTGTCATGAAAGGTCAACTGAATATAACCACGTCCACGATACCGCCATCCATCACCAGACATTTCTGCACCGTTTCCGAACCGATTAGCATAAACACGGTTTGCTATGCGCTCTGGGTTGTGTTCGTATTCTACCGCTTTCAGTGTGTCGAAATACTTGCGAAACGTTTTTACCAGTGCTTCTGCTGAATAGTTCAGATTTTCCTCAACAAACTGAAACCCGCCGCTTTCGTGGTCACACTGTGCCAACAAGTGAGCCACGCGCAACGGATTAAGCACGCTGTACTGTTGTAGTTCAGCATAGACCTTTTCGGGTAGATGTGGCTTTAATGGTTCAATATTCATGAGGCGGTAACTGTGAAAAGTAATAGAACAACATGATAAACGGCAACGCAATAATAACGATTGCCCATGCCAGAACTGAGACTGGTTTAACGTTTTTGGCTATCATCGATTAGCTCCTTTTGAATGCTGTTAATCCAGTTAAGCAGGTAATGCTTATCCTGGTCTAGTCTGTCGATGTTTACGGCGTTGTTTGATAGATATGTATCAAGTTTTTCTGAAATTCCATCGGTTTCCAGTTCTGATTCTCTGACAGCATCCTTTGCACTTCGGGTGGAATTATCAGTTTTGGACACTCTGTCGCAACTACGGGTTGTATGACTTGTTTGCTTGTGCATCCGCTGAGCAGTAACAAGCTGATCGTGTAGACTATCGTTAGCTGTGATCTGGTCATGGTATCGCTTCTCAAGTTCAATTATGGTCGTTTCTTGCGTATCTTTTATCGCTTCAACTTGTTGTTGTGCCTGGCGTTGTAATTTAACCGACTGTATGTGTATTTCTTCCAAATGAGTTTGCAGTTTTACGACTTCATCATATTCGCCAGCCCATCCGTAGTAATAGCCACCGCAAAAACACAGCGCAAGTGATACGGCATACAGAATCGGCAAGATAGGCATTATTTATCCTTAGCCAATCCCATGCCACCAACGACAGCCGCCGCCAGTACCATTAAATCCTCGATTGATTCATTGTTCGATACTTTTGTAAATCCAATCACCGCAACGACTAGCCAGACTAAACCGCGATAAGTAGAAGCCTCTGAAAGCCGTTGTTTTAAATATTCTTTCATTCGTCGCCATCCTCTTCTGTATAGTTAGAGTCATATTTAAGCAAGTGATGCCTGATATGGTCAAGACGCTTAAATATGAGTTTTACTTGATGCACAAGCGTTTTTATTGCCCATAAGCCAATCACACCAGCCCACGATAACGCGGTTTGTACGTCTATTTCTACCTGCATTATACACCACAAAATAAAATAATTTTAACCGCCTTATAACACAAATTGCTGACAAAAAAAAGCCCGCTGTTTACACGGGCTTGGTTTTAAGCTGCTTGCTGTTGTTCGCGTTGTTTTATTGCTCGGTTTAGTTCAAGTTGCAATCTTTTTATATCAACTATATCTTTTGTTATATCAGAGTAACTTATACTAAGTTTTTTAGATATAGATTTACCGCATATTAACTTTTTAACATACTCAGTTAGATGCTTATTTTCTTTTAAATAAGTTCGTTTTTTATTGTAGTATTCTTTTTTGTATTTTTGCCTTGTTTTTTTATCTGATTCACGGCTTTTTTCTTTATTACCTTTTATTTCAAGTCTTTTTCTTGCATCTTCATAATGACATATTTTACATGCCCCATTTTTATACCTCTCAACAACTCCGTGTTTTTTACAAGGTTTCACCGTCGATATAGTCACGTTCTATCCCCTTTGTGTTATCTGGAAGTGCTTTAATTGCTGCAATCTCAACAATCCATGAATTAATCACACTGTTTGCCAAGTTACTCACAACTTTAGCCTGATTTATGCTTGTTGCGCCGTTTTGAACGTTTGCTATTTCTTGCTCTAGTTTTGCGCGTAGTGCGCTCATTTCTGGAATATTCATGATGTTTTCTCTATTTGTTAAAACACGTCTTAATTTTAAACAGCTCCCACATTGCCGCTGGTATCGTTTTTTTACTGCTTGTCTGTCCTTCCCAGCGTTGCCAAGTGTTCTGACTAACGCTGAGCATTTCTGCACAATTTTTGGTTGTTAAATTTAGCCGCTTCCTTGCGGCTTTGAGTTCTTCCTGGCTAGGCATAAGTTCCCCTTTGTTCAAAAATGTTGTGAATTGCTTTTTTCCATCTGCCGACAGTTGGTTTTGTCATCCAATAGAACCAATAAAGATTCATCATGCGCAATATTTGTTTTTCTCCACATCCCTGATTAATCCAGCATTTGACCTGGGCTTTTACTTCTCCCAATCTGTGAAGATGCCAACATGACTCTGAGCAAAAATCCTCAATGTCATCGCTTGGCGGTGTAAACTCTTTACCGCATCCAGCGCAACATAGCGCGTCTGGTTCGTCTCGGTCTATTGGGTTTAGCCATGCTTCGCGCATGTTTTCGACTTGTTTGTATGTGTTCATGATTGCACCTTTTCGCATTTTTTGCAGATAACAGAAAACCTATGATTAATTAATCTAAATTTTGATGGTGATAACATTCTTTCGCATTTTCTGCACAATCTAAAATCTGTTGGGGTTTGTTTTTTATCGTTCATGATTGCACCCGCACATAGCGTCTGAATTGACGGTTAAAAGCTTTTTCATACGCATGATGTAATCTTGCATTAGAAAAATCTTGTTGTAGTTTTAACCACAAGCTGTTTTCAAGCTTGTTTGCTTCTTTCAAAAGTTCTGTATTAGTTTTTATCTAATTCACCACTGCAAGCGATTGTGTATGCTAAGCCTAAAGTAAGATTTGTTCTTACTGGTAAACCTGTCCCCCTAGTTACATACTTGTAAGCAGGTTTACCGTTGATCCTGCAAGATGACATTTCTTTAAACGTCAAACCGTTTTTACGGGCTTCTGCTCTACATTCTTTTATTATTTCTGACTTTTTCATTGTTTTGCTCTCTTGATAATGCGCGTCCTTGCACTGTGATTAATTATTTTTGGTTATTCCACGAACGTTGTACAAGTATTGCATCACCACCACCCCAGCAAACGCCTTTAATCGCTGGTTCTTCGCGGTTAAAGTGTTCGATTACTTGCGCGTTGAGATTATTAAACGCATCACGGTTAGCTCTTAATAAAGCTGTTTTAATGACGATGTGTTTAGATTTTACTGTGTTTAAAAATGCACTCATGACACTCTCCAGATAATAGAACTAGACCGCCTAGCTCTTAGGTAAATATAAATCTTGTTGTAGTTTTGACCACAAGCTATTTTCCAGTTTGTTTGCTTCTTTCAAAAGTTCCGTGTGTTTTTTCATTTTTTTACTCTCTTGATAATGCGCGTCCTTGCGCTGTGTTGTTGTTATTGGCAAAAAACAGGGTTTAACCATTCTCCTTTTTTTACTTTCTCAATAGAATCTTTCATACTGAAACCGCGTTGATGTTTTTCCTGATAAAACTTGATTTGTTTTTCGACTGAGTTAAATACTGCTATAACATAATCACTCATATCTACTACATAATATCTTCTCATGACACTCTCCAGATAATAGAACTAGACCGCCTAGCTCTTAGGCAAATATGATACTACTAAAAAAAGTATTGTCAACTCCTTTTTACATCAATTTGCAATAAACTTTATTTAACCCAAAAAAAAGCCCGTTTAATCACGGGCTTAAGCATCATCAAGAGAGAATGATAAATGAAACGCACACACAAAACTAATTTGTTGTTGCAATCATAGCATCATTTGCCAGTTTGGCAAAGCTTTAAAATCGACTCGATTCTAGAATTTGCTTCAATTTGTAAAACAAACATGCGATTAACAACATCATTGATTAAATGATTAAATTCAGTTGAATGCCTTATTTTATCAATCATGTCATCAAGTAAAAAATATTCGATTTGTTCCTGCCAGCTCATGACTGTCATTGTTTTTTTATTCATATCAATCATTATTTACCTGTTTTGCAAAGCTTTAAAATCGATTCGACCTTGAGTTTTGCTTGGTACTCTAGCCACGACATGCGACTAACAACTGCTGGTATTAAATATTCCATGTCTTGCGACCATTCCGCCTTATTCGCTATATATTCAAGCTTTTTATGCTCGCGCTGGTGTCTGTCGCTCATTACCGTCATTATTTTGTAATCGGGCATTGTAGCTCCTTAATCAACTCATCAAACTCTTTTATATCTGCTCTGTATGCTTCTGCTCGTCGCTTATATCGCGGCATATCTTCAACATCATGAATATTATCTAAAACTTCTTGCGCATATTCCTTGCCGTTTTGCAAAGCTTCTATCAAGCGTTTCACGTCAATAAATCGTGTTTTTACATCGTCTGACATTGTTCCTCCAATTGCTTTAAAACCTGATCGGCTTCTCTGTAAGTCTCAACAAAATAACTGTTTTCGTCTTTGTCAGTAACTTTGTAACCGTTAAAGTTGTTAATCTTCGCGCCTATCTTGCGTGCGCGTGCGTTTACTTTTTCTTGGTTGTCTGATTTAGCCATTGTTATTCTCCCAGCATTGCGCGTTGTTGTTGATACAGCTCATACACTTCAATGTCTCTGTATCGTGATCTATAATGAAACCATGCTGTTTTAGCGACAATACTACGCGCTAGCTTATCGCCTGGCTTTCTGCGTGCTGTGATAATGTCATCGGCTACAACGTCAGCGGTAAACGTGTGAAAATCTACCCTTGCTCTATATCCTGTAGTCCAGATAACACGACCCCACAAACTTGATTCTTTAGTACCCATTTTTACATAGTCGCCCGTTTCAAAGTGCATGATGCCGCTCCCAAATCTCCAAAGCTTTTTTTGCGTCGATTGCGTCCAAGTCACTACGCGCTCTTGCTCTCCAGCCCGTTTCTTTACTGTAGCCTTGTTCATCGCCAAAAATAAAACCATCAATTTTTAAATAAATGGCTTTATCAGTCACTTTTACAATCCGTCTTGCTTTGTCGTAATGCGGATAATTTGACTCCTTCAACTCAAGTTCAAGCTGTTCAATCAATCCTATTGTGTTTACTCCCATCGACCTATAGCCGTTAATTTTCTGCAAACGATTTTTCAACTCTCGTTCTTGCCGCTCAATACTAGCTTTTTGGTCAATAAGATCATCGCTTTTCTTTTTTATTTCAATTAACTCACTGCTTAATGAGTCGATGTCTTGTTGTATTTGTTCTGCTGTGCGTGTCATTGTTTAGCCCCTTTGATGCTTTATTATTACTTCACCTGCTTTCCATTCAAGTGGGCAAGTGCAGCATTTATTAACCCGTTTATCAACGTTGCCGATGTTCCATAACGAGTGGTTACACTCAAAACACACGGGGATTTCACCGCGCTGTGTGAGTGGTTTAAATACTTCGTGATAATAATCAGCATCTTTGCAAACGTCTGTATAATTGCATTCTGCGCAATCTGATACACTGCGTATCATTGCGTTAAGTATGCGTTTTATTAATTTTTTCATGTAATACTCCAACACGGCGGCTCATTTACGCTGTTCAACACTCTCTGTAAGTCTTTGCTTACCTGCTTTTCTTGTAGCAGTTGTTTTGCCATTTCGACTGCCGTTTCAACTTCAACGTGTGTTGGTGGATTGTTAATAAATCGTTTTAACTCGTCTTGTGTGTACATTGGTTTTTCCCATATCAAAACGGAATCGAGTCCTCGAATGGATAATCATCGCCCGCTGGGGCTGGTGCATACCCGTTCGACTTTTGCGTGTTATGCTGCGATTGTTGGCGTGGTCTTTGTGCTTGCTCTTGCGCTGGTGCTGCGTTGTCTGATTTTTTGCCTACCAAATCAATCTGACTAACATTAAGTTCAAGGTATTGCTTACCTTCATATTCACGCTGCGACAATTCACCTGATACCCAGACTTGCTGCCCTTTTAGTAAATACTGTTCAAGCTTTGCGCCACGTTCGCCCCAAATAGAGCAATTAAACCATAGCACCTGCTTTTTATCACCAAAGCCAACATTACACGCGCCACTAAATCCCGTGACTGAGTTATTACCCGCCTGGCGTGTTACCGCGTCTTTGCCTAGTGTTAATACTGCTGAAAATGTGTTACTCATTGTTTTTCCTGTGTGGTTGTTGATTACTTACGCCAGCCGTAAAGCTTTTTGTTTTCAATTTCTCTTTCGAGTCTGTTTTCTAGCCAATGAACATCTGCCCTTTGAGCACCCATCACTTGATGGTTAATTCTGTCGTTATAGACGTGTTGTGCATTCTCTAAAGCTAACTGTTCTTTTTCTTCGGTTACTGCTACCAGTTCTTTCAATGCCTCCAAATACGTTGCTGGTAGTTTTTGCTGTTGTTGTGCTTCAAGCTCTTGCCAGCGGTCAACTAGTCTACCTGTAAAAGCTGGTGACAATTGAGCAACTACAACATAACTGTCTCTTTTGCCAACAAGATAATTTTTGACCATTACACCCTGGCTATTAGGGGTTTCCACCAATGGTGGAAGCTGAATAATTGCATTTTTTGCCAGTCTTTCAATTGATAATTTAACTGAGTCATGGCGTGATTCAACAAGCTTTGCAATGTCTAAAGATGACATTGTTAAATCTGCTTTAATTAATTCGTTCATTTATTTCTCGCATAAAAAAAGGCTATCTCTTAAATCGGGGTCGAATAGGCTGAAGTGTGCCTCCCAATTAGAAATAACCTTTGTTTAAACCTTCATTTTCGCAATTCGACTTGCGGGTTTTATTATATCACTTTCAGCAATTCCAGATACTCTTTTTTACGCTCAATTGCCAGTTTTAAACGATGTTTTAATAACTCAATATCCGCCGCCGCTTCAATAGCACTGATGGTAATTTGTAAATACTGTAGATGTTCTGGCATGGTCGGGCGAAAGCTTACCCAATCAAAATAATCACATCCTACACATAGTATCTGTAGCAATCCTTGAAAGTAATACTCTGGATAATGCTTTTTTAAATCCTGGACAGTTTTTACATTCAGGATGTTAAAAATATGCGTGTGCGCTTGTGGGCATTTAGTATCGACAACACGAACAGGTAAAAAGTTTTCGTCATACAGCACACCGTCAGGTGTTGCTCCGTAGTCGTCATTTCCAAAAAACATTTGATTTTCACCAGTATGTGACAAAATACACTCGTTGCGCTGTTCGTATGCTTCGATAGCTTGCCACTCGGTCTCTTTTCCCCATCTTGTAGAATGGTTTTCAAAACCGTCTGGTTTATCGTAGTTATCCAGCGTTTCACCAAGTTTTTCGTAAATGTAAGTAATCGCACCATCTGGCAAAAACTTGTCGTTAAATCGATAAACGTTTTTGTTTTTTGGCTTTTCAGTAACGACCACATACGAAAATTCGCCTGATTCAGTCTTGCGCTTTTCATACATCGGCTCATTGTCTGACCATTCGCATGATTCATAACCACCCGCGCCTGCCATTAGTCTATGCACTTCAGAACCCGTGAACATGCCTTTTCGTTGTTGTTTAATTTCTGGGGTCATGACTATTCACCTGCGCTCAATTCTTGGTTGCGCGTGTTTACAATATCAGTAATGTACGTCTCAACGTCACTTTCGACTGTGTGCTGCTGTCTAATCGTTGCCAGCAATCTTTTAGCCTCAATCGGTTTTGGGCTTGATTCCCATGCGCCAGTCTTGGCTTGTGCCATTTCAAGCGTGTATGGTGGTTTTTGTGCGTCTGGAGTGGTTTGTGGTCGTTGCCCAGTAGCTGAACCGTCATCATCTTCCTGAGCAAGTCCTAAGATAGCTGACCAGCTATATCTACGCGCATAAGCCAATACGCTACCAATGCCTTGTGCATCTAACTTGGTGCATGGCAAGCTCAGTTCGTTTGATACCCATTGCCCAGAAACATGCAGCAACATAGTTTCTACTTTAGCAAAACCAGATTCAAAGCTTTCAAACTGGACAATCGACAATCCACATTCTGCCAGTGGCGTGCGACTTACGTTTATGACTTCGGATAAATCCGCGTATTTGCTTTTTAAGTGTGGGTTTGTTGCGTTCTTTTTTGGGTTAGTCGCTACCGCGTGGAATTTCACAAGTGCTACGGCTAATTCGTTAAGTTGTTCTGATCTGTTCATTGTGTGTTCTCTCGTTGTTTAAATTATCTGTCATACCATGACAGCTCAGGCGTTATCTCTTTGAATTCTTTTAAAAAAGACTCAAATTCTTTAAATCTTTTCTTTAAAATCATTTCTTTTTTTAAAAAAGGTATTTCTGGATTTCCTCCGCATATTGCGGGAATTTGGCAACCAATAAAAACATTAACTGATTTACCTGATTTAAGAATATAACGGATTCTGTAAGCTCTTATAAAATTGCCTTTACACTCAACGACAAAATACATTGAGCTATCTGATCTGCTTCTGAAATAATACCAAAAAGATTTTTTTTTACTTGAATCTAAGCATTTACATCCATTGTCATTAACTACGGATTCAATTTTTTTAAATGTCGATTCTCTCAAAGTTGTCATTTTGTTTCTTCTCTCTCTAAAAATTCTATCAATGCTTGCTCAATAATGCCCGTCACGGTCTTTTTTTGCTTAAGGCATATGTTATCTACCCTTTGTCTTAAAATCGCCTCAAATCTAAATATAAAGCGATTCTGAGTATCTGGCGTTCTTTTTCTACCTCCGCCTGGCTTGCGTCGTTTAATTTCCAAAATTCCAAACCTCGATTGGTATATATTTTCTGCATATATCAGCGGTTAGTTGTCTGTTTTTATTTCTAGCATCATAATAAGCGGCTTCATAAGCTTCATCAGCAGCTGCATCATAATAAGCGGCTTCATAAGCTTCATCAGCAGCTGCATAAGCTGCATAAGCAGCAGCATAAGCCGCCTCTTTCTCAGCAGCAACATAAGCAGCTGCATAAGCAGCTGCATAAGCTTCATAAGCAGCATCAGTAGCTTGTTTTAGTTCTTCTATCGTAGCTAATCCATTTCCAAATTTTATTGCAACGTCAACTGCGTTTCGTGATCTTTCATCGGTCATCAAATGTCTGACTGTGTTAGCGCAATGTGCTTTTGCTAGCGTCAATAATTGCAATTCGGCTGGATTAGTACGCTGAAAAAGCCATAACAGCCAATCACCTCGATTACAGTTTTTTACAAAATCCTGCGGTGTATCGAACGAATTGAAATAATCCGCTCCATCTCTGCAAGCGTCGTGAATATTTAAATTTTTTAGTGTTGCCATTTTTTTATCCTGGTTATTTTGTGTGTGGTGTCATTATTATTTATTAATATATATTTGTCAAGCTTTTTCATAATACCGACATTCCCTGGTTTCGTCGCAATCCTCAAAAAAATAGCCGCCTGGCATTTTTACAGCACCGTTTAGCTTTTCACGGATGATTTGTTCAACGTTTTCACGCGTGCCTCCCTTGGCTAAATAGTCTTGTACTTTTTGGCATTTTCCGAAGTTGTCAAATTGTGGTTTTGAGTGTTTGCATTGGGGCATGTTGTTGATTCCTAAATGCTAGGTGGGGGTATGGTCAAAAGTGGGGGTATAGGTGGGGGTCTAAAACACCCCCACCCACCCACTAAGTTGTTGTTTCTATTATACTAATACCCTTTAGGTGGGGGTATAGTTATATAAATATAAAAAGACCCACTAAAAAAATAAAAAAAAAAAAAAAAAAAAAAAAAAATTTTTTTTTTTTAAAGTTTGAAAACTATACCCCCACCTCCAACACTCCCACCCAAAACAGATACAAGCCACGAATACCAAGGCATTGAGCTTGGTGGGGGTGTGTTAGTAACCCCCACCATAATCATACACTCCCACCCGTTCAGGCATGTAATAAGTCGTTACGCCTTTTGTGTTTCCAATTTTTACACCCAGTTTTATCAAAATCGGCTTAATCTGGTTTAGCTCTTTTTGTTTTGGCACTTTATCGAAACAAGCCTGGTAAATTTGTGTAGCTGTCATCTTTTTTTCCCACAAATGGCTATCAACATCCCAAGCAAACATGGTTTTAATGGCATCATCCATAGGTAACACCGTTTGATGGTTGTTTGAGTTGCGCTCCTGCATTTGTTGCTCGGTATCTTTATCCAGCCACCACTTAGCACCTGATACATACAAATCACGCACCTGAGACCACAACTGTTGCATATCAATGTTGTGTTCGGTTATGCCTTGCACCTTGATTACGCCAAACCTGCGAGAACCAGTGCTATCGTTTAAAAATGCTTCATCATTTACACTGGCACAAAATGAAGTTGATCGTAGATAGGCACACTCAGCGCGTGCGTAAGGTAGTCGAATAATGTCTTTTTGATTTGAGCAGAACGCTTTTAATGCTGCTATGTCTGACTTCCTAAAAGTAGCATCTAATTCACCTAGCTCATTTATCCAGCATGATATGTTTTGCTTAATGCTGTCTTTGTTATCCAGCGAAAGGTTAGAACCATCTTTGATGTACCGATTACTGAAGTTTTGCCCGTTTACTTTGTCTGGCAATAACTTTGTAAACCAAGTCGTTTTTTTATGCCCTTGATCGCCTTGCAAGACTAAAATCAATTCATACTTAGCACGCGCATTAGGGTTTATTCGGCATCCAATTACACCCTTATCCAATGCTGCTATACACTGGATTAACCACGTTTTGATAATCTCACAAGACAATACCCTATCTTCTGGCGCAACTATCAAACTTTTGCATAACTCGTTTATTCTGTCCTTACCGTCCCATTTTTCAGAGTTAATCCAATCTTTAACAGGGTTTATTGTGTTTTCGGTTAGGATAATCGGCAATCTTTCGATAATCCGTCCGTCAATCCTGTTTAACGCTGCTAAATCATAAAGCTGCTGTAGACAAGTTTCATTGTGTAGGTCGTGGGTAATGGTGTGGCGACTATCGATAATAATTTGCTGTGATTTGATCGCCTCATCGTAAATAGCTGCGATACCGTAGGCATTCAGCAATATTTGCAAATTGGTTTTAGTGGGCATAACCGTTTTAATTTTGCCTTTTTCATCATACAAAACATCGGAAAAAATTGAGGGCGGCAAAGGAATATTGAGCTGGTAACATTCGCGGTCTATAAAATCATCGTAAACCTGCACTGTTTTTTTTAGAATCGTGTAAACACGGCCGCCGTGTGCCTGGCTGTTAATCTTTGGCTTGCCATCATTCCAGTAAAACTTAGCCTTGGTTAGGCTTCCTCCATCATAACCTGGTTCGTTTGGGTCTGCCATCGTTAAACCGTCGTGCGACTTGTTTAACTCTCCAACTGTCATCAATCCGTTGCTGGTCAATACAGTGAAGTCGTGCATTAATTCTCCACGTCCTAACGCTTGCCAATCTCTTTCAGTCTTGCCAGTTGCTAAAAATTCACGTTTTTTGACCTCGGTAACTTTCTCAAACTCTGGACGCACTTTTAAAGCCGATTCGCGGATTGCCTGTTTAGAAGCGTTTATTTCTTCGGGCGTTAAATCTTTGATAATGGTTGTATCCAGTACATCACCATCAACTACCGTCGCATGATTGTATTTTTGTACTAATCCATCGTTTAAAATCGGTTTTGCCTCAAATGCCAATCTTTCAGACTTACCCAATACTGACAAATCAAATAAGCCGCGCTCTAACAAGGCAGGATGTATGCCTGCTCTAATCAGGTGATAACCATGCCCAGCTATCCACATCCGCGCCCACAAGATAGCCGCTATCCTTGGCACGTCCGCCATGCTCTTAACTGGTATATAAATATGCCGTCCTTTTTCACCTATCAACTCATTGCCGTTTTTGTCATAAATTAGGCTAGAGCTTGATGGTTTGACCACCGCGCCAATACCCGCCAATTCAGGGACAAACGCAACCAAATCGCTTAATGTGCCTGTATTGCCATCAATATCAAACAGCATAAACCCTGGTGTGTTTAAGTTCTGAATGTGTCTTTTTGACCTAGATACTGATTTATCGGTTTCTTTGTCTTTAAGGCACAATCCAATCTTTTCACCTACCGCTAATACCGTGCCGTCTAAGCGCACAATAGAGCCTAAGATAATAGATTGTTTAACGGTTATTTTATTCAGTGCGTCCGCAAACTCTTGTAAAGATTCGACAGAATGCGTAGTAAATCGCCCGTTAGTGGCGTTAGCAAATGACGCTTTAACTATCTGTCCATCAACTAGCGATAAGGTTTTAGCCTGGTTTGTGCTAGTTGTTAAAACTGAGTAATGAAGTGTCATGTTAATTCTCCAACAGCTTAGAAATAGGCTGCTTGGTATCACGCGATAACTTCTCAAGCACAGCGACTCTGACATAATCACTCAGGTTCATAACTCCCTGATTTTTTGATTCATTCGCTATCATATCGGCAACGCGCTTTGGTATTCTTGCTCTAATTGTTGCATCTTTTTTCATTGTTTTATTCCATTGTTGTGGTACAATCAACTACATATTAACACAGACAAGGATAAAACAAAATGATTAGATGTAATGTATGCGAATCGACAGAATTTAAGTTTTGTTTTACAAAAGATTCGATAAATAGAACTATCTACCGTGAATACTGCCTTAAATGTGGCGCGTTTGTTGGTGCAATGGTAAAAAAAGAAATTGCTCTTAATTGTGGGTATGAATTAACCGAACAATCAGGAAAAGCTTTGGATTTTAAAATGGATGTGTTTAAAGAACGCTTTGATAAAGCAAGTAATGAGCATTACGCACATAATAAAAACGGCTTAGCTTTTGGGTTTACTGAATACGAAAATAGAAAATCATATTTTTTGTATTGCCCAGGATGTTTGGATCATCTTGGATATATTCCAGAATCGGTTATTGAATGGATAAACCAATCATTTCATGAATCGTTTATTATTTTACTTGAAACTGCAAAAAATTTAACGCAATTTAATGAACCGACTTATTCCCACAAAATACCAAAAATACTTTTAGACGAATACAACGATTACATCCATTCCGAAAAATGGAAACGCAAACGAGAATTACGAATGGCACTTGATAACCATGAGTGTAAAATCTGTTTTAGTAAAAAAGAATTGCGAGTTCATCACATAACTTATACTGAATTAAATAACGAACCCATGAGCCACCTTTTAACCGTGTGTCGTACTTGTCACTCGTTAATACATGGTCATGATACACAATAACCAGCAACACAAGGAAAACACATGAAACGCACCCAAAAGCCCAAACTAGCCGAAACCGTAGCGGCTAACCGTCGCACGTTGCACTTCCTGGACTTTTGCGCGGGTAAGCCACCGCGTGAATTTACCGAATTAAACTGTGATAAAAAACTACCTAACAAAACGCCGCGATTGCCCAGCGCGTAAGTCTGCAAGTATCGATTTGCCGCCATCCTCAAACGTTGCCAACAACTCCAGTAACGCTTTAAACTCTGACTCTGTTCGATTACCTTTTGCTTGATTTATCCTTGCGGAGGTAATCCCAAGGTTTAAACACTGAAAACTACCACCGCGTGAAATTGGCTCTCTGTGGTCAATTTCAATCTTACCCAGTGCTACCAGCTCACCTGTTAAATAACACGTCAAATACACCCGTTTACGTTTGATTATGAGTGGCTGTAACGTCAACCACTCGGCAAAATCGCGCGGCATGGGTATGTTGTCAGTGGGTAAGTTGAATTTCTTAGCACGTCCAAGACAGTTACTTCTAAATGTTTGTGCTTTCCGCTTTATTGTTTCGTGTGGTAATTCGGTCATAACCGCCCACTCTCACACGCGCATGACCGCAAAAACTGCGAACACGGATTGTTACTATCAACCGCCGTCCACACGCATACTTCAATAAAAAACGCTAATGCGCAGCCAATTATTGCAAATGCAATAAAGCTTATTACTTCAATAAAATTACTCATTTCGTCCACCTGTCGATTTAAAATTTCGTGTGCCTGGTAAGTTTGCATGGCTGCCCAGTTCAATCAATGGAATGTCTTTTCGTGCCTTGGGTATTGAAAAACCGTTCATCCATTTTTTGTTCGGTTTGGTTTTGCGTAATGGCTTGAAGCTCATGATTTACCTCTCTTAGATTTAGCATCTTGTTTCTTAGCCCACGCATACAGCGCATCGAAATCTACCTGGTTTTTGATGTGCGTTGGGGCTTTCTTTGCTGCTTTGGCGTAGTAGTAAATATTGCAATACTTAACGCCTGTTTCACGTTCTACCCGCTTAAGGTTTGGCGCGCACGCTAGTTTTTGTCTTATGTACTCGATTTTATCGTTCATCGCTTTCCTGAAAAGTTAATTTTTAATCATCATAATCTTTAACATAGTTAAAAGCAAGACTAATAAATTATTTTAACCAAGTTAAAATAAATGCTTGACGTTTTGCGATAGTGCAATTAAACTGAGACCGTACAAACAAGAGAGGTAAGCAATGAAACTATCAGAACTACAAAGAGGCGGCGCACGCGATTATCACCGACAACGCGCATTAAACAGCGCAAAAATGCGTTTATTATCGCTGGCTTATGATGCAGTACAAGATAACCCAGATTTAACACGCAATGAATTTATTGCCTGGGAAAGATTAAAAATACTTGGTCTGTCAAGGAAAAGCATTGTTAATTATCTGGTCGATGTTCCGTTTAAAAAAGAACCACGACAGTTAAAAGTAAAAGAAGACGAAAATCAGAAAGATATTTGGTATCTAGGATACCAAGCATCAACACAGGGTCTTAAATTCCATCAATTATTAAGGACGCACAAATGATTCATCAATGCCAAAAATGCAAAAAGTTTTGCAGTTCTTTAGTAGTTGTTTGCCGATTATGCTCTGGGATGACGGTTAGAGCAACATGGACAGATGGGCGGATTATGTATTTTGGGGATTCGTACAAAAAATGGGAAGAACAGTTAAAAGAATATGTTAGGGAATACATGGATTGTCTTAAGCCATTAAAAATTGAAGAATCTTACACGCCTTGGATAAAAAATGGAGCAAAATGGCGAAACGAAGAACTGTTTTTAAAAGCATTAGAAGCCGAACACAGAACAATTAACGAGTTTAACTTTTTGGAGTACAAACAATGAAACGCAGAAAAACACACATGACTGCGCATGACGCGGTAAAACTAGGCTGCCGTTACTGGCTTGGTCAAATATTATCAACTGGAATATGGAGTGCACGTCATGTCTGATTTAGACGAACACGAAAAAGCCATTGCAGGCGACACAGAACTAACTGTTAATGAGGGATGGTTTGTTGGCGTGCTGTTTGGTTGCCTGGCAATTATTTGGGTTTTAGTTGTTAAGTGGTGGTTGTTATGAAACAAAATAAAAATGAACCAGTGATACAAAAGCCAATAAAACGCGCTGTATCACGTCGGGTAATGCAGGATTTTAAACACAATGGCAATGGCAAGACTATTTTTGAGAGACTTGGGTTATGAGTAATACAGAATGGTACAAAAACATACCGCCAAACGGTCAACAACGCAACATACATGTGCTTGGTTATAACCAGCTACCGCTTGGTTTGATACTGTTGGTTATGGACGGTGGCACGCCTGCGGATTGGTATCACAGACAAATAATGAGCCGAAACCAGCACGGACAATTTACAAAAAAATACGATGATGGCAGTTTTGATGAAGAGGACGGTTACGATGTAAAAATACCGCCTAAGTTTCCAAAATACGCCACCATCCCACACAAAATATATAAACATGGCTTTTTGGAGCTTAGACGATGAAACTAGAAATAGAAAACCATCTGCCAGACGGTGTCGAACTAACAACGGGCAACCCTGAATCGATTAATTTTGATGGTGATAAATCACACGTCATTATGAGGTTTGCTGTTAAACCGATTGAACCAGAACCAGACCAACATGCAGAACTAAAAGCACAATACGCCCAAGACGTTGAGACGTGCAAGTCGATTGATGATCTTGAGGCTTGTCAGTTGTGGCAAAATTTATGCGTAGATAAATGGTATGACTATGAACCTGGAGATGAGCCAAGATTTTATACTAATATGATTTACCGCCGTCATCCACATGCTGACAAAATCATCGAATATCACAAATGCAGTGATGCCGATAAAAACCGCTGGCAAGTGCTGAATGCGTTAGATAACTGGGCGAATTTAAACAGTAAGCCAGAATGGGATGAAAATTATCAATACCGCCTAAAACCACGCACAATAACAATCGTGGTCAACGGCGAAAGCAAAGAATACAATGCGCCGCTGAATGTTGCTCCTGTTTTTGGTGCCGAATATTGGGTGATTGAATTTTCGTTTGCTTTTGGGTTTTATCCTAATTCAAAAGAATGGTTAGAAAGTGAGCTTGATATTTCCGCATTGCAAGAAAGTCATGTGTTTTCAACACAAGAAGACGCCGACAGAGTAGCAGATGCTTTTAATCAAATACTGGCAGGTGCTAATTGACACCAGCAAATAAATAACAGATAATTTAAATACTTATTAACGGCGTTGAACGTGAAACGCGCGGGAACGGGGTCAAAGCCCAAAAGCCTGGATAGTGACGTGTAGAGCGTCTTAGTTTATCAGTAATGACAAATGAAACTGTGTCTTAAACAGCCTATCGTGTAGAAATACTTAATAAGTAAAAATTATTAAACCCGCGTGTTTAGAATATGATGACGCGGGTTTTTTATTGTCTAAAATAAATAGTGCAAATAACACACAGCCAATAAAACAAATATTTTAATGACTGTTCATGCAGTCATTCCATGTCAAATGGCGGTAATGCTTTCAATGCCATTTCTACACTGTCATATTTTTTAACACCGTTTTTAATGTCAGTTTGGATCGCATGACACGATTCAACCCAGTCCCAAATAGCACGAGCTTCTACTTTGTAAGTGTCTGATAAAAGAGCATAAGCCGCTATTTCTCCTAAGCTGTCATAATCCCAGCCATTTGATTTAATACAACTAGCAATGTGCGCATCAATCGCGCTGTATTGTTCTGCTGGTAAATTAAAGTCATCAATCAATGATTTAGGCTTTTCAAACTTTTTACCGTTGCAAAACATGCCCACGCATACATTATCATCACATTCTACAAATGTTTTAATTAAATCAGGATGGAACTGATTTTCTATATTATCGCTTTCAATAATTTCAACAACAACGTTTTCTTGTACTCTTGCAAACTTTTTCATTAACTATACTCCCACACTATAACCACACCCTGCGCCCCTGCTCCACCCTGTCTTGGTGTTGCACTTCCTGATAAATCACCACCACCAGAACCACCAGCTCCATAACCCGTTGCGGCTATACCATTTTGGCTGCCACTGTATCCGCGTCCAGACGTGCCATAAGGACTATCACCGCCTCGACCCGTTAAATTTCCAGTCTGAAATATATAGCCTGGCAATCCCCCCATTCCTGTTATAGCAAGAATATTCGCACCAGTTGGAGCACTGCCGTTTGATGATGAACCTTGAACGCCAATGGCTGTTGATGTTGACGCGGCAAGACCGCCACCACCACCAGTACCACCAGGGCAAGACAGCAACGCACCAAAAGAAGTCGTACCACCGTTACCGCCTGGTTGATTACCCGCTGTGCCTGGTGTACCACCTGCTCCCACTGTAACCGTTACACCAGAAAACGCGCTTGTATATTTTCCTTTACCGTATGCACCCGCCACGCCGCCGCCCCCCGCCGCCGCATTGCCTGCCGAAGCACCTGAGCAACTCCCTCCAGCTCCACCACCACCTACAGCTTCAACAATAACGTAATTCGTGCCTGCTGTCGGGGTATACGTTGCAGTTCCTACAGTCGAAAAAATCTGATAATTAATCAACCCGCCTTGCGTGGCTGGATTTTGAAGCAAGACTTTATCGAGTGTTGAACTATATTTAAACTCGGCAATCATACCAACAGCCAAATCGCCTACTTTTAAAGCCACGCCGTTGATTTTAACAATTGTCTTAGCTGTTAAACCGTTAGGGCTAATAGTTGGGGTCGTTGTCGTATTAGCTGCCGTAATCTTAGCAAAGAACGTCATGCCATCAACCCACGCCGCATAAACAGGCGCATAGGTTGCTGTTATTGCGTCCGATGTACCGCCAGCCGTTACAGAGTTGATTGTGTTATTCTGCACTTGCGGAGCTTGTAGCATTGCGTTTGCGCTGTTTTTAGTCCACATATTTACTGCAAAATCACCCGCATTCCATGCTAGTGCAGTCGTCCCTTCTTGGGCTCTAACAATAGTTACAACATCGCCTACCACTGCAATGCCGTGTACAATCTCATTAATTAACCCTGTTGCCTGGTCGGTAAAAGTGAGCTTAAAATATTCTCCAATTGCGTTGTTCGGGTTGGGGAATAAAACGCCCGTGCCTGTTGCCAATGTAACCGATGTTGCAACGGCTGTTATTGAGCCGCTAACGGTTGATCTTGCATTATTGGCAAATAATAGAACTGTTTGTGCCATGATTATGTATCCTAAATAACGTTAATAACGTATGTAAACTGAAAAGGCAAAGGTAACACCCCCGCCTGGATTGCTTTTTTCACTGTTTCTGCCAGTTCGTATTTAGTCAATGGCTCATAAACAGTATGTAATTCATTAAAACCGACTTCATTAAACGCAAACATGTTTATGATTGCTGACGGTTTTATAATATGGCGGTTGTTGTTGTAGATTGTAATATTGACTTGATTGCCAACGCCAAATGTAACTGATACTTGATAAGTTTGAGTAACAAAAGCATTGGTCAAAAAACGCATAATGCGCCGTTTAAGCCATTTGATATTAAAATGATAGCCATCACCGCGATAGTGCGACCATGTTATTACCCGCCTATACACATCATCCGTTGTAGGCGCGTAGTATGTTGGGTTAATAATTCGCCGTTCATTAAACGCTATCTCATTAAACGCCCAAGTATTGATTGCATCGCGAATTTCAGCACGTCCAAAGGGAAAAACAGGACGCGGTATGCCATAAATGTTATTGCCAACCCAGTCCAGCATCAAATTGGTTTGTAGGTTGTAAATCGGCAGGTTTAGCGTGTTGAACCCATCAACATAATTTTGTGTTAGTTGGTTATACGAATCGACAAACGACTGTAAAGTTTCATCATCGCGATACTGTAAGTAAAGATATGAGGGGATAGTCGTTTGTAACATTCGCTTAACCTTGGGTAATGGTCACGTTGCTTTGTGTCGTATAAAAATAGGATTCAGGATCGCTTAATACAATCTTTTCACCAGACACAACAGAAGCATTTACACTATTGATTGAATAAGTAAATACCAACCTTACCAGCAATTCAGGTGGAACAATATCAGCTATCGATTCCTTGAATACTTCCTCAAGCGTCAATTCATTGATTGGCTGACCAACTGGAATACTGTTAATGTAATTAACAACCGCAATATTTGCAGTTGCACTAACTGCCGCCGCGCTTACGACATACGGGCTGGAAGTGTTCCAAGTGATGCCAATATGCACGGTTTGCATAGGCGGATTAACAAACGTCACCGCGTAGGTATCTGGATAGTCATACAGGTTTACGGTTACATTGCGCGTATTAGGCGTTAGAACGCCACCGCTTATGTAAGTTAATCCTGTCGTGTTTATTCCACATGTGAATGTTGTCGGCGTGAGTACGACAATGGTTAAGCTAGCTCCATTGATCGACCCCGCCATAGTTCCTGTTATTCCATTAATTAATACGCCTGTCTGTCCAGTAGTCAGTCCGTGATTTAAATTTGTGGTTACAATGGCATTTGCCGCAACTGATATGCCTGTTACTAATATGACACTACCTGTTAGCCCTGGTAAGTAAAACAGTGCTTGATAAATAGCCATCCCTACTTCGTAAGGATCGCCGCCACCGCAAATAACTTCCCATTGTGTAGTCTCTTGTCTAACAGATATAAGCCGTTGCTGTACGCCTGTTATGCCAGTGAGAAGCGTTTTTAAATAAGCCGCCATACCTTGGCTACCAACGCTCCACGATTGCAACACACGCGCCCTAAAGTCACCTATTGATTCCGTGCTTTCGCCTGGGATGCCATCGGTTAAATTAACAACGGTTAAAGTTGTTCCCGTAGGAATAGACGTGGCAAGCGCGTTTACACTGCCAGACGGTACAGACCAGCTACCATCTTGAGTAGCAACACAGTAAACAGGTGATGATGAACCACCAGCCGCGATAACCGCGCTTTCTTGCGTGGTGTATTGATACACACCATCAGACACAATAAAACCTTGTGAGACGATGTAACCAGCCAAGCCGCTAAACGTACAATAAACCGCTGTGCGACTTGGGAAACCCATTGGTGGAATACCCGCCGCCGCCGCTTGTTGGTTGAGAATGAATAGGTTACTGTTTACGGGGCTAATTGAATTAATCAACTCAACATAAGCCTGGTCACATACCACCAATGCCCCAACATCTGTACTGGCAATATCTTCGATTAGCGTGCCTGGTAGATTAGCTGTGTAATCTGGTACATCGGATGCCACATACGCCACAAGCTCATCGCGTAGTGTTTGTGGTGACGTAGGGATTGCACCCGTTGCGGTCATGGTGATAGTTTGTGCTGTCATGTTTTTTGACCTTTATTTTTTATCAAGCGTTCGTGTTGCATTATTAGCCATTATTGCCAAAAAAACACCTATTGCATTATGATTGCCAACGTACAAAAGATAATAGCCAGCTACAGTACATATTAATGAGATTACTGTTAATAATATATTTTTTTTCATTTTTACTACCTATAATAGCTACCATTAAAGATAACCATTGAGAACGCTGGTAGGGGCTTCGGAGGATCAATCCGCTCAATGGTTATGTTACATTATAACATCAAATCGGGACTTGCACGATTAAACTACTACCCTGCTGTGTGGTCACGTTCACGTTATAACACGGGTAAGGCTGTTCTAATTGCTGGATAGACATAGCACTAAAGAACTGTGCGAATTGATCTTGTACACGTTGCACATAGTAAGTAGGAAAAATAGAACTTACTATCGACTCATGCGCAGGTATTCCATAATTTGCAAAAAAAGGGGACTCCCCTAAATTCAGATTAAGCACCTGGGCAACATTGGTAATGTATACCGCATCATTAAATCCTTTGTCATCGGTCGTTACTTCCTGCCAAACGCCTGCTACTCTGCCCCATACTCTCATACTGGTACTCCTGTCTGGCTG
>Ga0213920_1000313_pt1 | contig 42409 bp, 37 predicted proteins | sample McNCre1117MG_FD_161054 | JGI IMG/M metagenome (GOLD analysis project Ga0213920, IMG submission 161054) | Freshwater microbial communities from McNutts Creek, Athens, Georgia, United States - 11-17 MG | ecosystem: Environmental > Aquatic > Freshwater > Creek | place: USA: Georgia | collected...
GCGGTTCACCATCGAGCAAACGTTCGTTGAAATGCGTCACCATCACCACGCCGTTGAGAACGGCAATGCCCAGCAAAGCGATGAAGCCCACCGACGCAGGCACCGACAAATACTCGCCCGACACGGCCAGCGCCACCACACCGCCCACCAGCGCAAAGGGGATGTTCAAGAAAATGATGCCGGCCTGAATGGCCGAGCCAAAGGTGAACACCAAGATGGTGAAGATGAGCACCATGGCAGCAGGGATCACCAGCCCCAAACGGGCAGCGGCACGTTGCTGGTTTTCAAACTGCCCACCCCACACCACACGCAATTCGGCGGGCAATTTCAAGGCAGCCACGGCAGCTTGCGCGTCTTTCACAAAGCCCGCCAAGTCGCGGCCATCGACCGACACTTGAATGCTGGTGAAGCGTGCACTTTGCTCGTGGTTGACGCGAATCGGACCATCCACCATGCGAATGTCCGCCAAGGCACTGGCAGCCCAGACACGGCCGTCGGGTGCCGCCAGCGGCAGGTTCTTGAACGCTTCCGCGCTTTGACGCGTGGCCTCGTTGCCCTTGAGCATGAGCGGCGTGCGCACCCCGTTTTGCAACACATAGCCCAAAGCTTCGCCTTCGACTTGGTTCTTCAGTGCCTGCTGCAAACCCTCCACGCTGAAGCCCGCTTGGCCCATCGCCGTGCGGTTCAAACCCACGGTCAAGTACTGCAAACCTTCGGCCTTGGGCGCGATCACCTCGGCCGCGCCGGGCACTTGGCGCACAGCATCGGCGATTTGATGGGCCGCGGTATTGATAGCGTTGAGGTCCGCCCCAAAGATCTTGATGGCCACATCGCCCCGCGTGCCCGTGAGCATTTCAGAGACCCGCATTTCAATCGGCTGGGTGAAACCGTAGACCAAGCCAGGAAAGCCATCCAGCACAGTGCGCAGGCTGTTGATGATGTCGTCTTTGCTGCCACGCCACTCAGATTTGGGCTTGAGCACCAAGAAAGTGTCGGTCTCGTTCAAGCCCATGGGGTCCAGACCCAACTCGTCCGAGCCCACGCGCGCGACGATGGATTTGACCTCGGGCACGGCTTGCAAAATGGCTTGCTGCACACGGGTGTCGATCTCCAACGACGCATCGAGCGAGATGGACGGCGTTTTCTCCAACTGCACCAAGATGTCGCCCTCGTCCAGCGTGGGCATGAAGGTTTTACCGATCTGGGTGTACAAGCCCACCGCCACCACCAAAGACAGCAGAGACACGCCATACAACCACTTAGGCGAGCCCCACACGCGTTCACGCAAACGCACATAGCCTGCGTGAATTTTTTGCATCAGCACCGGTTCGTGGCCGCCCTCTTCTTTCAGCAGCAACGAGGCCAAGGCCGGAATCACCGTGAAGGCCAGCAACAGCGACGAGCCCAGCGCCATGATGATGGTGATCGCCACCGGCGCAAACAGCTTGCCCTCCAAGCCTTCCAAGCTGAGCAAAGGCAAAAACACCACCGCAATGATGAGCACCCCAGACACCACGGGCTTGACCACTTGACGCACCGCTGCCAGCAAGATTTCGCTCTTGGACAGACCGTGGCCGGGCTGGTGCGCGGCAAATGCCGTTTCAATGTTTTCGACCACCACAACCGCCGCGTCAACCAACATGCCCAGCGCAATCGCCAAGCCGCCCAAACTCATCAAGTTGGCGGTCAAACCAAAACTGCGCATCAGCATGAACGTGGCCAACAACGACAGCGGCAAAGCCACCGCCACCACCAAGGCCGCACGCATGCCGCCCAAAAACACATACAAGGTGATGCACACCAACACGGCAGCTTCGATGAGCGCGTGGATCACCGTGTCGGCGGCACGGGTGACCAACTCACCTCGGTTGTAAAAGGTTTTCACCGACATGCCCTTGGGCAAACGCGGCTGCAGCTCTTGCAGCTTGGCGTCCACTTCTTCCACCAACTGACGGGCGTTGACGCCGCGCATGCCCAGCACCAAGCCTTCCACGGCTTCGCCTTGACCGTCATGGGTGACCGCGCCATAGCGCGTGAGTGCGCCCAACTTCACCGTGGCGACATCGTCAAGTTGAACGGTGGTGTTGCGGGATGTCGTCAGGCGCAGGGTGCGCAAATCGTCCAGCGTTTGGATGGCGCCTTGCACACGCACCACCAAGGCTTCGTCGCCAGCGGTGAGACGGCCTGCACCGTCGTTGCTGTTGTTGGCCAACAAGGCTTGACGCAAATCGCCCATGCCTATTCCGAAAGCCGCCAACTTGGCGTTGTGAGGGACCACCTCAAAGGTTTGCACCTCCCCGCCCAAAGCGTTGATGTCGGCCACGCCGGGGATGGTGCGCAACTCTGGGCGAATGACCCAATCGAGCACACGGCGCTTCTCAGCCAAACTGAAGCCCTCGCCTTCCAAGGTGAACATGAACACCTCGCTCAGCGGTGTGGTGATGGGGGCCAAGCCACCGGTGACGCTGGCAGGTAAATCGCGCAACACGCCGCCTAAACGTTCGGAGACTTGTTGACGCGCCCAGTAAATGTCTACGCCTTCGTCAAAGTCGATGGTGATGTCCGCAATCCCGTATTTCGAAATCGAGCGCACGATGCGCTTGTTGGGAATGCTCAACAGTTCTTGCTCAATGGGCTTGACCACACGCTGCTCGACCTCTTCGGGGGTCATGCCAGGAATTTTGAGAATCACCTTGGCCTGCGTGGGCGAAATATCAGGAAAGGCGTCGATGGGCAAATTCAGCCACGCGTGAATGCCTGCTAGCAACAGCAAGCCAGCGCACGCCAGCGTGAGGCTGCGAAAACGCAGACTCCAACGGATGAGGGTTTCAAACATCACTCGTCCTTTTGCAGCAAGGCGCGCAAAGAGGCAATGCCCGTGGTCGCCACCTGCGTGCCTGCAGGCCATGCGGCTTCGACCAAGGACATATCGTCAGTCGCTGACATCACGTTCACGGCTTGCGCGTCAAAGCCTTGCGGGTTGACCACAAACAGCCAGGGCTTGCCGCGCCACTGCGTGATGGCTCGCGAGGGCACCAACCATTGCGATTGCCCCGCCGCCAAAGGCTTGGATTTGGCATGCACCGTGACCGCGACAAACTCACCCACTTGCAAATTGCCGCGTTGCGTCACCACCGCACGCGCACGGGCAGATTGGGAGGCGTCCACCGCACGGCTGACCGCCAAAATTTTGGCTTTGGCGTCGCGCGTGGCGATGCTCACCTCGTCCCCCGCTTGCAACTGCGCCGCTTTGTCATTCGAGAGCTGTAGTTCCAACTGAAGCTGACTGGCATCGGCCAACTTGAACAACACGGCGCCAGCATCAACACGCTGTCCGACCGACGCAAACGCCTCCAACACCACGCCAGACAAAGGCGCATGCAACACCCCAGTGGCGTAACCACCCGCCGCACCCTCAAAGCGCATGCCCGATGCAGCCAACTCGGCCTCACGTGATTTCAAGAGCGACAAGGCCGCCTCTTGTTTGGCGCGGCTCAGTTGCAAGCGCACAGCAGGAATGATGCCTTCGTCCAGCATGGCTTGGTCACGCTGCGCTGCGGCGCTGGCTGTTTTGTAGTCGATGCTGGCTTCGTTCAAGAGCCGTCGCGCATCGCCCAACATGGGGCTGGTGAACTGGGCCAAAGGCGCACCGCTTTTGACCGCATCGCCCACACCCACCATCAAACGCGACAGTTGTCCGGCATAGGGGGCGGACACGGTGAAGGCTTTGCCAGGCGGTGTCACCACCGTGGCACTGGCCAACACCTGGCCTTTGCCAGACGCTTGCACGGCGGTGACTTGCACGCCCAACGCCGCTTGTTGTTTGGCATCCACCAGCAGACGCGTGGGGGCCTGCGCATGGGCCATCGCGCCCCACATGCACAGCGCCAACAGACTTAATTTCAAAGGATGGAACATCACGAACTCGCCTCTCGATTTTCAAATTTTCAAACCTTGCACGCACCAGATCGGTTGCGCGCAAGCCGTTGATCACATGAAATACAAAGGTGGCGCGTGGGCCAACGGCGGCATGCCAGCCGCGAAAATGTGTGGTCGCTCTTGGGCATAGCGCCATGAATGGCGACCGTGTGCAGGGGTGAGACGTGAAACAGCAAACACCGCCAGCACAAACGCAAGGCAAGCGGCGGCGGTGTTGGGGTCGTCTTGCGATGCTTGGGCCGCTTCAACGGTCTGGCGTGCGTGCGAAGCGGTGACGCCAAGAGCCGCCGACTCTTCTTCGCTGCTCGACGTGGCGTGAGGAATCAACGCACTGAAGGGCGCGTCTGTGTGCGAAACCACTTGGCTGATACCGTCCACATGAAACCCCGTGAGACGTGAGTTGCCGTAATGGGCGTGCAAAAACGGCCCCAACGCCAACAAGGCCATGAGGGCCAAGGTCAGGGCTACGCTGACAATTTTTAAAAACCACGCTTGTTTTGACACACCTCAATTCTAAGTCTGCACATGACAAAGCGATGAAGTAGCATGCTTTGGCGCTTTGATTGATCTATGAATTCAATTCCCATCTCCGCCTTCATCAGTGTGTGTGTGGCCTTTGGTGTCGGCCTTTTGATCGGCGCCGAACGCGAGCGCAGCAAAGGCAGTGGCCCTCATCGCCGTGCAGCAGGCATTCGAACCTTCACCGTCAGCAGCGTGCTGGGCGCCGTGGCCATGCTGCTCGGCGACACGACTTTGCTGTGGATTGCCACCGCGTTCATCGGCAGCTTGATGTGTGTGGCCTATTTACGCACCCATACCGACGATCCGGGGGTGACCACAGAAATCACGCTGGTGATGTGTTGCGTCTTGGGCGGCTTGGCCGTTCCCGAACCGGCGATGGCCGCAGGCATTGGCGCAGGCATCGCCTTGCTGCTGGCCAACAAGCACCAGCTGCACCGGTGGGTTGGCAGTTGGCTGAGCGAGGGTGAGTTGCACGATGTGTTGGTATTTTCTGCCGTCGCGTTGATCGCCCTGCCCTTGGCGCCCAACCGATTCATGGGCCCGTTCGACGCCCTCAACCCGCACGCATTGACGATGTTGGTGGTGTTGATCATGGCCGTTCATGGCTTGGGCTACGTGGCCCTGCGTGCGTTGGGACCCACGCGGGGCTTGCCCTTGGCTGGGTTTGTGGGGGGCTTTGTGTCCAGCACCGCCACCATTTATGCCATGGGTTTACGCACCCGCGAACACACAGCCTCCATGCACACGGCCGTCACAGGCGCCGCACTTTCAAATGTGGCGACCGTCATTCAGCTGGCCGTTTGGACCCTCTTGATCGCGCCAGACGTGATCCTTCACTTGGCTTGGCCTTTGGCACTCAGCGCAGCAGGCTCTGTCGTTTATGGATGGGCGTTTTACGCGCTGTCTAAAGAAAATGAAGGCCGTGGGAATGCCCCAATTCAGCAAGGCAGAGCATTTGATTTGAAGTCAGCCGTGGCATTCACCAGTTTGCTGACGGGCATTTTGCTGCTGTCCGCTGCTTTGCATGCTTGGCTGGGATCGAATGCGCTGTGGCCGACGGCCGCAATCACGGGCTTGGCCGATGCACATGCTGGGGCACTCACGGCGTTATCGCTGGTTGCCAATCACAAAATCACGCAAGAGCAAGCCGTTTGGCCCGTGCTGCTCAGCCTGTCGACCAATGCCATGTCTAAGGCGTTGGTGGCGTTTCAAAGTGGGGGGTGGCACTACGCGGCACGCGTGGTACCGAGTTTGCTGTGCTTGGTGGGCGCCGCGTGGTTGGGCGCCTGGCTGACTTAAATCAGGCTTTGGCAGCCCGGAAACCCGAGTAAAGACGCGATGCAGGACGGCTGCGTTGCTCGGCATCTTGTGCCAATTGAGCACGAATACGGTCAAAAGTGGCCTTGATGCCCGACTTTTCGGCTGAAATTGACTTAAAACGACGTTCCACCGCAACATCGGGAGGATCGATCCGAAACACTGACTTGTCCATTGTGGCTCCTCAGAACTTAGTCAGCAAACAACGCCCGACCTCGCAATTTGGTGGACAGTTGATTTAAAAAAATTGATGTTTTTTTCAAAACACCTCTTAAGCTGCAGTCAAAGATGGCGTAAGTCGTTGATTCATAAAGAACAGGCCCCTCACAACGGGGCAGCTTGCCAGAGACTTCTATAATTTTTGTACTAACTTTGTGATCGACAGTCTTGTCCAAACTTTTTCATTCCCTTTTAAACACCGCAAAAAGCCAATCTTTGCCATGGATTTGGCTTTTGCTCGCAGCGCACCTCTTGGTCTGGGTACTCGCCCACGGCATCAGCGACACCAACCTCGACGGCTACGCGGACATGCTGGAAAACTTTGCATGGGGCCAAACCTTTGAATGGGGCAGCGCCAAGCACCCCCCGCTCTTTGCATGGGTCACTGGGGCTTGGTTCACCGTGTTTCCCAACACCGATGCGGCGTATCACCTGCTGTCTTACGCCAATGCTGCGCTGGGCCTGCTGGGGGTTTACCGTGTGGCTCAGTCGATTGAGCGAGAAGACTTGGCACTGCCCGCCGTGCTGCTGTTGTGCATGGCGTTTCCGTACAGCACCTTGGCCGTCAAGTTCAACGCGAATGCGATTTTGCTAAGCCTGTGGCCATGGGTGGCTGTTGCTTGGATCAAAAGTATTCAACTGGAAGGGCGTGATGGCTGGACTTGGTCCATCGGCTTGGGTGCGTTGAGCGCCTTGGCGATGTTGGGCAAGTATTACAGCGGCGTATTTTTATTAGGCATCTTTTTGACCGCGTTGGCCAATGCCGACAGCCGCCGCTGGTTTTTGACGTCCAAACCTTGGCTGGCTTTGGCCATCTTTGCGTTGTGCATGTGGCCGCATTACCGATGGCTGGCCGCGCATGACTTTGTGACGTTGCATTACGTCAGTGAACAAGGTGGCGAAGGCGGCACCAGCTGGAGCATGGTGGCCAAATTTGCCATCGCGCCTGCCGCGTTTTGGCTGATTCCTTGGTTGCTTTGCACGTGGTTTGTCATGCCTGGTCAACCCACCTGGACCCAACGCGCCCAGACATGGCCTGTGCGCATGTGGCGCAGCTGGTGCCCACAAAGCTGGGATGACAGCTTGTTTTGGTTCGCCATGCTGCCTTGGGCGATCACACTGGTGTTTGGCATGACGGGCTTTGTCGAGCTGTCATTACCTTGGGCCATCCCCATTGGCTATGGTTTTTCTCTGCTGTGGCTGCGTAATTTGAGTGTGGATGGCACTGACTTGTCTTGGGTTGCTTCACGCCTGCGCCTAAGCGTCGCCATTTGGTTGGTACTGGTTTTGGCCATCAGCCCTTGGTACGCTTGGCATCAAGCACAAAACGGCACAGAAAATCATTACCTGCCTCGCCGTGAAGCGGCCCACGAAGTGCTCAAAGGTTGGCAAGAGCGTCACCCTGACCAGCCGCTGAAATGGGTGGGTGGCCAATGGGCGGAAAACGCTTTGGTGGCGTTTTATGGCGACCACCACCTGCGCGTGATTCCTGGCGTGCCTGACCAATTCCCAGCCACCGTCAACCCCTTGGCGGGCTGGCAACAACAAGCGGGTGTGCTGCTGTGCCCTTTAGGCCCTCTCGAAAAAACCGAAGAAAGCACCTTGTGCGCAGAGCAAATGGCCTCTTGGCTGTTCAAGCAAGGCCAGCCACAAGACCCCATCGAGTTCAAAGTGCACAGCGAAGGCCTGCGCTTTCCACTGATCAAACCATTCAGCTATTTGGTGTTTGACTACGTGCCGCCCAAGGCTGCGCAATAAGACAGGCAACAAAAAGCCACCCGAGGGTGGCTTTTGAAACAAGGCCAAGCCTAGGTGCTCAACGCACCACAGCGATTTGATCGCGCTTGCCGCCTTTGAAGGTGTAGAGCGTCAGAGCGCCATTTTTGATGTCGCCTTTGGCATCGAACGAAATGGTGCCCGTCACCCCTTTGTAACCCGTGGTCTTGGCCAACTCAGGCAAATATTGCGTAGGGTTGGTGGACTTGGCGCGCTGCATCGCATCCACCATCACGTAGACGGCGTCGTACACATAGGGCGCATAGAGCTTGACGTCTTCGTTGAAACGTTTTTTGTACTTCATGTTGAAGTCATCCATGCCCTTTTTGAGGGCGCCATCGACGCCACCGGCTTCAGCACACACGACTTGACCGTCCGCCATGGCGTCCCCCGCCAACTTGATCATCTCTGTGGTGCAAATGCCATCACCGCCCATGAATTTGGCATTCAATCCCAGCGATTTCATTTGTTTGACCATGGGGCCGCCCACGGCATCCATGCCACCAAAGAAGATGATGTCTGGCTTCTTGCCTTTGAAGGTGGTCAAGATCGACATGAAGTCTGTGGCTTTGTCGGTGGTGAACTCGTGGCCCACCAAAGTGCCGCCAGCCGCTTTGACCGCTTTTTCAAACTCCTCGGCCACACCTTGGCCGTAGGCTGTGCGGTCGTCAATCACGGCAATGGCTTTGCCTTTGAGTTCTTTCACGGCATAACGGCCCAATGTGCCGCCCAAATGCACGTCATCCGCCACCACACGAAACGCTGTTTTGTAGCCTTGACGTGTGTATTTGGGGTTGGTCGACGAGGGAGAAATTTGGGGAATGCCCGCATCGCTGTAAATGCGCGACGCTGGAATGGTGGTGCCCGAATTGAGGTGACCAATCACGCCGCTGACCTTGGCATCCACCAATTTTTGAGCGACTGCGGTGCCTTGCTTGGGATCGGCGGCATCGTCTTCCGCCTGCAATTCAAACTTGATCTTCTTGCCGCCAATGTTCAGACCCTTGGCGTTGATTTCTTCAAGCGCCAAACGTGCGCCGTTTTCGTTGTCTTTGCCCAAGTGTGCAATGGCACCGCTGAGAGGGCCCACATGGCCAATTTTCACAACTTGCTCTTGCGCCGAAGCCAAGCCAGTCAGTGCCACCAGTGTGGCCATCGCGGTTAATTTGAATGCGGTTTTCATAGGAAACGTCCTTGGTTGAGATGGCATAAAACGAAAAAAGAACTCACAACACGGATGCAAAATTCAAGCCTAAGTTTCTTTCAACTTCAAATCATGACGGGTGATGGAATACCCCCGATCGGTGTAATGCTTCCACCGTGAACGGGCCAATTGGCGGTCATGCTCATCCAAGCTGACCACCTCAATCGCACGCTCAAAACGCTCAAAGCCAGCGGCCACCTCGGCCCCCAAGTTCAGCAGCACGTGGTGATGAGGTAACTCAGGCCCCCCGTCAATCTGAGGCGCCAGCACAATGGGTGATGCCATGCGCTGCTCGATGGGGCTGTCTGCACGGCAATGGGGCAAAAACTCCAAAGCAGAGAACGTCCACAACTGAGTATCCAAGGCCTGCAGGCTGGCGGCGCTGCCGGTGACCACCACTTTGGCACCGCTGCTCACCGCTTTACGCAGCAAACGGCAGGCATAAGCCAGCTTGTCGGGTGCGTTGAAATGAAAGGCGATTTCGGTCATCGACGCCGATCAAGCCGTCAACAAATACTGGAGCAACAAGCCCACCGGCCGGCCAGTGGCACCTTTGGCGGCGCCACTCTTCCAAGCAGAACCGGCGATGTCCAAATGTGCCCAAGGGTAGTCTTTGGCAAAACGCTGCAAGAACTTGGCGGCCGTGATGGCCCCGCCTTCGCGGCCACCGACGTTGGCCACATCGGCAAAGTTGGACTTGAGGCCATCGGCGTATTCGTCGTCCAAGGGCAAGCGCCAGCACGGATCGAGGGCGGCTTCACCCGCGTCGCACAAGGCCTGTGCCAACGCATCGGACGAGGAGAACAAACCGCTGCGCACATGGCCCAAGGCGATCACACAAGCACCCGTCAACGTGGCGATGTCAATCACTGCGCTCGGCTTGAAGCGGGTGGCATAGGTCAAGGCATCGCACAAAATCAAGCGGCCTTCCGCGTCGGTGTTGAGCACCTCGATGGTTTGGCCGCTCATGCTGGTCACCACATCGCCGGGCTTCAACGCCAAGCCATCGGGCATGTTTTCGCAGGTAGGAATCAGGCCCACCACGTTGATGTTGGGCTGCAACAGGCCCAAAGCCTCAAAAGTGCCCAACACGCTGGCCGCGCCGCACATGTCGAACTTCATCTCGTCCATGCCCGCACCGGGCTTGAGCGAAATGCCGCCTGTGTCAAACGTGATGCCCTTGCCCACCAACACCGTCGGGGCCACTGTTTTGGCCGCGCCGTTGTACTGCAGCACGATGAAACGCATGGGTTCGCGCGAACCACGCGCCACCGCAGCAAATGAGCCCATGCCCAAAGCTTCGATCTCTTTCGGGCCCAACACCTTGCAGCTCATGCGCTTGTGCTTGGCCAAACCTTGCGCCACCTTGCCCAGCTGGGTTGGCGTGGCATGGTTGGCAGGACGGTTGCCCCACTCTTTGGCCAAGGCCACACCCGCCACTTGGGCGCAGGCTTGCTCAAACGCGGGTTTGACCGCTTTGGTTTTGGCCGCCGTGGGCAACGCCAAGACCACGCGCTTCAACACAGCTGCTTTGGCCGAAGGTTTGGTGGCGGTGTAGGTGTAGCTGGCATCCGCCACGGCTTGTGCCACAGCCTGCAAACAGGGCGCATTGGCATCGGGCAAGCACACGGTGACGTGCTTGGGCGCTGCGGCTTTCAAGGCGCCCATCGCCGCCGTGACGGCTTGGCGCACGCGGACCGCTTGGCCATCGCCGGTAGACACCAAGACCACGCGGGTGGCCTGCATGCCTTCAGGGTGCCACAAAGTCAGTAATTTAGACGGGGTTGCATCGATATCGCCACTTTTGCGTGCGTCGGCCACCCATTTCGCCAGCGTACCTGCTGGCAATTTGGCCTCTGCGGAAAGCAGGACAATCAGGGCATCGGTTTTGTGGCCCGCAGCGGCTGCGGCATCCAGTGTCTTGAGCTCAAAGTTCATAATTGCGTCTTTCTTCTGCTCTGATGTTATTCCATTCCTCCATTCGCAAAGAGCTGTCCCGCAGCTTCGGCGCCACGCTCGTTGTCTTGGTCACCATCGTGATGACCATGATGCTGATTCGCACCTTGGGCCAAGCCTCACAGGGCAGCGTCAATCCGTCTGAAGTGAGTCTGGTGCTGGGCTTCACCATGCTGGGGCACTTGCCCACCGTGCTGACCATGAGCTTGTTCATCGCCTCCGTCGGCACCTTGTCGCGCATGTATTTAGACAGCGAAATGGTGATTTGGCTGGTCAGTGGTCGCGGCTTGCGCGGTTTTCTCAAGCCCATGCTGCGCTTTGCGTGGCCCATGCTCTTGGGCGTGGCGGTGCTGGTGCTGCTGGTCTGGCCATGGTCTAACCAACAAATCAGCGATCTCAAAGAGCGCTTTGAGCGACGCGGTGACTTAGAGCGTGTCTCGCCCGGTCAATTTCAAGAATCTGCCAACGGTTTGCGTGTGTTTTTCATCGACAAAGACAGCGTCGAAAACAAGCAAGGCAAAAACGTGTTCATTTCGTCCATCGACCACGGCAAACAAGCCATGACCTCCTCCAAAGGCGGCGAGATCGCCTTGATGGACGACGAGCGTTTCTTGATCTTGAACCTAGGCCAACGGGTGGAGCAAACGCTGGGCGAGTCAGACCTCAAAATCAGCGAATTCAGCACCTATGGCGTGCGCATTGGCAAAGACGTGAAAGCCTCCGCCACCATTCCTGCCAAAGCCACGCACACCTTGCAACTGATTCAAAACCCGACCTTGAACAACCAAGGCGAATTGGCATGGCGTCTGGGCTTGGCGCTGGCGGCCATTAATTTTGTGGTGATCGCGCTGGCCATCACCAGCGCCAACCCTCGCGTGGGACGCGGCGGCAACTTGGCTTTGGCGTTGTTCATTTTTGTGGTCTATTACAACTTCATCAACCTCGGCCAAAGCTGGATTTCGGCAGGCAAGATGCCTTTGTTGCCCTTCTTGTTGGTCTTGCACGGTGGCGTGTTGGCCGCTGCCGTTTTTTGGCTCACCGTGCGTCATAACAATTGGACATGGCGCCAACTCTTGGGCGCGGCCAAGCGCTCGGAGGTCGCCGCATGAAAACCTTGCGCCGCCTGATTTATGGCGAAGTGTTGATCGCGGTGGGCTTTGTGGCCCTCAGCTTTTTGGCCTTGTTTTTCTTTTTCGACTTTGTGGACGAACTCCAAGCCGTCGGTAAAAACAACGGCCAATACCAACTCAAACACGCCCTCACCTTCGTGTTGCTCTTGGTGCCTAGCCATTTGTATGAGTTGCTGCCCATCTCGGTCTTGATCGGCACCATTTTTGTGATGGCCCGCTTGGCCCAAAGCTCTGAATTCACCATTTTGCGTACCAGCGGTCTGGGCCCCACCTTGGCGCTGCGCAACTTGATGGGCCTCGGTTTGGCCTTTGTGCTGCTGACCTTTGCCGTGGGCGACTACCTTTCCCCGCTGTGCGACCGCTATGGGCAACTGCTTAAGTCACGCTACATGGGGCAAATCACGGTTGGGCAAACAGGCGCTTGGCTGCGGGAGCGCCAACCCGAGCGCAGCTACGCCGTCAACGTGACCACCCTCACCCCCGACGGCAACCCCAGCGGCATTCGCATTTTTGAATTCAACGCGGAAGGCCAATGGGTGGCGCTGACCAAAGCCGATGTGGGCCTGATCGCCAACGACAACGCTTGGGAGCTGCACAAAGTCGAACGCGATGAACTGCTGCGCGACAAACCCAACAGCACTTTGAATCGCAGCTACCGCGACAGCTGGAACTGGCCCACCAGCATCACGTCTGAAATGGTGTCGGTCGCGCTGCTCAAACCCGATCGCATGGGCACCATCGACTTGTTCCAATACATTCGCCACCTGAGCGCCAACGGCCAAAGCACTCAGCGCTTTGAGATTGAGTTCTGGAAGAAAGTGTTCTACCCCTTGAGCTGTTTGGTCATGGTGGTGCTGGCCCTGCCTTTCGCTTACTTGCACTTTCGCAGTGGCAACATTGCCAGCCATGTGTTTGGTGGCGTGTTGGCGGGCATCAGCTTTTTCTTGCTCAACAACGTGTTCAGTTACGTGGGCAACATCAACAGCTGGGCGCCGTGGTTTGCCGCTGCTGCGCCCGGTTTGCTCTACTCCATGGCATCACTGGCGGCCTTTGGCTGGCTGGTGCTGCGTCAATAAGGTTTTGCCATGCACGCCATCATTTTGTTTGCCCACGGTTCGCGTGATCCGCTGTGGCACAAACCCATTCAAGCGGTGGCCCAGCGCATCGAACAGCGCGTGGCCCAACAGGGTGAGTCCACTATCGTGCGCTGCGCCTACCTCGAATTAACCGTCCCCGACCTGCCCACCGTGGCGCAGCAACTGGTCACCGAAGGGGCCACCAGCTTGGATGTGGTGCCCATGTTTTTAGGCGTTGGCCGACACGCCCGCGAGGACTTGCCCGCGCTCATGCAAGCGCTGCGCGTGGCACACCCCTCGGTCGACATCAGCTGCCAACCCGCCGTCGGCGAGCGCGAAGTTTTGCTAGATTTGCTGGCTGACATTGCGCTAGGAAAACTGGCATGAACCTGCACCAATTCCGTTTCGTCCAAGAAGCCGTTCGGCGCAACCTCAATTTGACCGAGGTGGCGAAGTCACTGCACACCTCGCAGCCGGGCGTGTCCAAAGCCATCATTGAGCTGGAAGAAGAACTCGGCATCGAGATCTTTTCACGCCACGGCAAACGCCTCAAACGCGTCACCGAACCCGGGCAGCATGTGCTGCGCAGCATCGAAGTCATCCTGCGCGAAGTGGGCAACTTGAAGCGCATCGGCGAGCAGTTCAGCGCCCAAGACAGCGGCACCTTGTCCATCGCCACCACCCACACCCAAGCGCGTTATGTGCTGCCCGTGCCCGTGTCTCAACTGCGCGAGGCCTACCCCAAAGTCAACATCAGCTTGCACCAAGGTGCCCCCGGCCAAGTGGCACAAATGGTGATGGACGAAGTGGCCGAAATTGGCATTGCCACCGAGTCGCTGGCCGACTACCCCGAGCTTGTCACCTTGCCTTGCTACGAGTGGGAACACATGCTCGTGATTCCCAAATCACACCCACTGGCCGCCAAAGTGCGCATCACACTGGAAGATTTGGCAGCCGAGCCCATCATCACCTATCACCCGTCCTTCACGGGCCGCACCCGCATCGACAAAGCGTTTGCCGCCAAACAACTCACGCCACGCATCGCACTCGAAGCCATCGACTCTGACGTGATCAAGACCTACGTGCGACTGGGTTTGGGCGTGGGCATCGTGGCGGAAATGGCCGTCAAAGAAAGCTTGGACGACGATTTGGTGGCCCGCCCCGGCGCCCAATTGTTTGGTAAAAACGTGGCCCGCGTGGCCTTCAAGCGCAACGCCTACATCCGCAACTTTGTGTACGACTTCGCCGCCCTGCTCAGCGACCGCCTCGACCGCAACCTCATCCTCAAAGCCCTCGAAGGACATGCCAACGACTACGACATGTAAACGACCATGACGACACCACACCTCGACACCAAATTCCCGAAAATCGGCACCACCATCTTCACCGTGATGTCGGCGCTCGCCACCGAAAAAAATGCCGTCAACCTCGGCCAAGGCTTCCCCGACTTTGACTGCGACCCCAAGCTCGTCGCCTGCGTCAACGACGCCATGACCCACGGCTTGAACCAATACCCACCCATGACCGGCGTGGCTGTGCTGCGCGAAGCCGTGGCCGACAAGATCGAATCGCTGTACCAACACCGCTACGACCCCACCACCGAAATCACCATCACCGCAGGTGCTACCCAAGCCATCCTCAGCATCATCTTGGCCATCGTGCGCGCGGGTGACGAGGTGATCGTGTTGGAGCCCTGCTACGACAGCTACATCCCCAACATCGACATGGCTGGCGGCGTGGCCGTGCGTGTGCCGCTCACCCCTGGCACCTTCCGCCCCGACTTTGACAAGATCGCCGCAGCCATCACGGCCAAGACCCGCGCCATCATCGTCAACAGCCCACACAACCCCAGCGCCATGGTGTGGACGCGCGAAGAAATGCTCAAGCTGCAAGAGTTATTGGCCCCCACCAACATCGTGCTCATCAGCGACGAGGTGTACGAGCACATGGTCTACGCGCCCATGCAGCACCTCAGCGCATCGAGCTTCCCAGGCTTGGCCGACCGCGCCTTCATCGTGTCGAGCTTTGGCAAAACCTTCCACGTCACGGGTTGGAAAATTGGCTACGTGGCCGCCCCTGCGGCGTACAGTGCCGAGTTCCGCAAGGTACACCAATTCAACGTGTTCACCGTCAACACGCCGGTGCAATACGGCTTGGCCAACTACCTCAAAGACCCGCAACCCTATTTGCAACTGCCTGCCTTTTACAGCGCCAAGCGCGACCTGTTCCGCGCCGGTTTGGCCAACACCAAGTTTGAGCTGTTGCCAGGCCAAGGCAGCTACTTTCAGTGCGTGCGCATCGACAAACTGGCCGTGCCTGAAAAAGACCTGAGCGAAGCCGACTTCTGCAAATGGTTGACCACCGAAATCGGCGTGGCCGCCATCCCACTCTCCGCGTTTTATGCCGATGGCTTTGACCAACGGGTGGTGCGTTTTTGCTTTGCCAAGAAAGACGAAACCTTGAAACTCGCGCTGGGCCGTTTGGCACGACTGTGACCTTGCTGCACAACAGACGCCAACTGCTGAGCCTGCTGCTGGGCTCTGCCTTGCTGCCTATTTCTTGCGCCGCCCAACCCAGCCGTCATGGCCACTTGGTCATCATCGGCGGTGCTGAAGATCGCCAGCAAGACCGCGTCATCCTTCGGCGATTCCTCAGCCTCAGCGGGGGCAACAACGCACGCATCAAATTCATCACAGCAGCCAGCGGTTTTCCTGATGCAGCATGGGCCAGCTATCAAGCCGTGTTCGCAGACCTTGGTGCCACCGATTGCGAGTTGGTGCCCTTGCTCACCCGCGACGATGCATCCAACCCCGAAGTGATTCGACAGCTCGCCGAGGCCGATGGCATCTTCATGACCGGCGGCGACCAAAACCGACTGATGGAATGCCTGTGGGAGTCGCCCGCGGCAAAAGCCATGCACCGCGCCTTTCACCTCAAGGGGGCATGCATTGCGGGCACCAGCGCGGGCGCGGCCGTGATGTCACGGCAAATGCTGGCCCAAGGCAGCGTGAAGCCGAACCCCGAAAAAGACTTGGTGCAAATGGACATTGGTTTGGGCTTCATCGCCAACGCCATCATTGACCAACATTTTTCGCAACGCCAACGCCTGAGCCGCTTGCTATCCGCCTTGGCACAACGCCCCGATTTGTTGGGTGTGGGCATTGACGAAGACACCGCGCTGGTCATCGAGCGTGGGCAATCCATTGAGGTGGTCGGTCGCGGTGCCGTCACCTTGGTCGACCCTCGCAAAATGCAAAGCAACTTCGACCTCATCAGTTCAGAAGAAAAACTAGAAATGCTGGGTTTGCAGTTGCACTTGTTGCCTGCCGGTCACCGCTACGTCGTGCCAAGCACCCTCAAAAACAACAAAAAACAGCCCACGGCTTTGTGGGAAGCGTTGTACTTACTGGCTCAAACAGGGCCCATGCGAGATTAAAAAACACATGCAAGCCTTGCTCAACGCCATCGCCACGATGGCCCTGCCCACCGATGCCCAACGGGTATTTCACGGTCGGGGCGGCTTGTACCCAGGCTGCGAACATTGGGCACTCGACGCCTTTCCACCCGTCTTTGTACTGACCAGCTTTCAGCCCGCCAGTGAAGCCGAATTAGCCGCTGTGCATGACGCTTTGACGGCACGCTGGCAGCAACTCGCCCCTGATCAGCCTCTGAACTGGGTGTTTCAATGCCGACACGACAGCCAAGCCGAAACGCGCCTCATGACGGGCAGCGTGCCCGAACCCCATGTGGTCACCGAGCAAGGCGCTCGCTTTCGGGTGCACGTGCTCAAGGGCCAAAACCACGGCTTATTTCTGGACATGGCGCAAGGGCGCCAATGGGTGCGTGACCATGTGGCCGCACACCCCAAACTCAAAGTCCTCAACCTGTTTGCGTACACCAGCGCCTTCTCGGTCGTGGCGCTGCAAGCCGGTGCCAAAAGCGTGATGAACTTGGACATGAGCCAAGGCGCCTTAGCCATTGGACAGCAAAACCACCAACTCAATGGCCTCACCACAGGTGCCAGCTTCTTGGGTCACGACATCTTCAAGACTTGGGGAAAAATCACCCGTGGCGGCCCGTACGGGCTGATCATCGTGGACCCACCCAGCTACCAAAAAGGCAGCTTCGTGGCCACCAAAGACTACGCCCGTTTGATGCGTCGTTTGCCTGAACTGCTGGCCCCTGATGGCCATGCGCTTCTGTGCCTCAACGCCCCCGAGTTGGGCTTGGCGTTCTTGCAAGATCAAATGCAAGAACTGGCACCTGAGTTGCACTACGTTCAGCGCGTCGCCAACCCTGCTGTGTTTGCGGATGTGTCGGACGAACGCTCGCTGAAAGTGTTGGTTTACAAGGCGCCTCAGTTGACGCGGTTGTAACGCTGTGGGTACATCTCGTTGAGTTTTTTGCCCGTTTCGCCATCGGCAATGATGTCGCCCGTGCGAATGGCTTCCATCAACTCAGCCTTCACTTGCTGGCGAGTTACGCCTTGAGTGGCAGGCTTGGCAGGGTACAAACCGGGCGTCAATTCGTTGGCTTTTTGGCCCGTTTCGCTGTTGGCCACGAAGTTGCCTGTGCGAATCGCCTCAGCCAACTCGGCTTTCACTTGGGCGCGGGTGTTGCCTTGAACGACAGGCTTGGCAGGGTACAGGCCGGGGTTCAATTCGTTGGCCTTTTGACCGGTTTCGCTGTTGGCAACGATGTCGCCCGTGCGAATCGCTTCGGCCAATTCAGCGTTCACTTGCGCACGGGTTTTGCCCACAGTGGCATCAGCAGCGATGGCTTGACCGGCAGCGAGTGCAGCCACGGTAAGGGCGATGGCGGAGAGGTAAGAACGGTTCATGATCAGGTTTCCTTCAAGTTAAAAGAATGGCCTGCCTGTCGGAATGACTTGGCGGATGGCCAGGTCGGTGAGGCTTTGGTTGGAAGCGCTGCATCGATGGGTGAACTTTAAAATTTCTAATTCAATAGAAAAATAGCAAAATAAACACACACTCATTCCTAAATCAGAAATAATCGAACCCTTGAAATTTGGGTTTGGAGCTTTTGATGGACCGTTTGCTCTCGATGCGCGTGTTCGAACGCGTCGCGAATGAAGGCAGCTTTTCTGCCGCAGCGCGCGCGCTGGACATGTCGCCCCCCGTGGTGACGCGTCTGGTGGCGGACCTAGAAGAGCATCTGGGCACACGCTTGTTGCAGCGTTCCACGCGCCGTCTGTCGCTGACCGATGCGGGCCTGCAATACCTCAGCCGCGTGCGCAACATCCTGCAAGACATTGATGAGGCTGACGCCGTGGCTCACTCTCAAACCACCGAATTGGCGGGGCTGCTGCGTCTGCACGCGCCCCCCGTGCTGGCGAGTTATGTCATCGCACCGCTGGTGGCAGAGTTTCGTAAACGCCATCCCAAAATTTTCATCGAACTGGAAGTCGCGTCGATGCGTGAACCACCGATTGAGGACTTTGACATCACCTTACTCGGCACCGATGACAGCTTTGATGCCGACGTGGTGGCGCGCAAAGTGATTGAGTCGGAAGCCATCTTGGTGGCCTCCCCCGCCTACCTCAAGCGCCAAGGGACACCACAACGCCCCGAAGATCTGGTTCAGCATGAATGCTTGGCCCAAAAAATGCCAAACAGCAGATCTCGCCTTTGGCGGATGTGGTGCCCCGAAAAACCCACCCAACCGCTAGACATCGACATTCAACCCGTGCTGATCGCCAACCACACCGACAGTCTGCTGCGCGCCACACTGGACGGAACGGGCATCACCTCGGTCGCCATGGACATCGTGGCACCTTACCTGAGCCGAGGCGAACTGGTGCGTGTGCTGGCACCTTGGATCACGGGACGCTTGATGATGTATGCGGCACTGCCCAGCCGCAAATTTATTCCGCAACGCACACGGGTGTTTCTTGATTTTTTGGTGGAAGAGACGCGCCTGCAAAACGCGAAAGCGATGGCGGTGAGTTCGGGTGAAGGGCAACATTGGGGTGATGCATGACCTATGGCGCTCGTATCTTTGCCGCACAACGCTACCGGTTGAGCACACTCACCGTTCCTAGCGATCTGTTTGTGGCCATCATCACTGGCAGCAAAGAGCTGCACACGGCCACGCGAGCACTCGTTGCCCAACAAGGGCAAGGCGTGATGATTGCCCAAAGCACACAGTGGGATGTTGTCAACGATCCGCGTGGCCAACGCCAATACGAGGCACTGGTCTTGGCCTTTGACGATGAACTGGTTCGAGAGTTCAGTGAACGCGCAGCACAAACCCGCACAACCGTCACTTCGGCCCAAGTCATCGCGCTGGACGATACGTTGATAGACGCCTTACACCGCACCTTGCCCGGAAAGCGCTCGACATCCTCAGCCGTCATGCGTCACCGCAGCTTAGAAGTATTGCTTTTACTGGAGGAAAAAGGATATCGCTTTACCCCCTCATACGAGATGCGATGGCCCGAGCGCATCCAACGCTTGATCGGTCAACGCATGCAAGCCGACTGGACTGCCAACGCCATCGCACAAACCTTCCACATGAGCGAATCCACACTCAGGCGGCGGCTGGCAGACTCGGGCACGACCTTGGCGGCGATCGTCCGAGATGTCCGACTGCAAACTGCACTAGGCATGCTGCAGACCAGCGACTTGTCAGTGGGGGAAGTGGCGCAGCATTGCGGCTGGGAATCGCACAGCCGATTCACGGCAGCCTTTCAACAACGCTGGGGCGTCGCACCATCAGTGGTACGTGCACGAATGAAAGAAAGTGCACAGGATTTGACAGACAAAGGCTAAGCGCAAACGAGACGTGGCGAGATCATCAAGGTGCTTTCAATCAATCAAGGAACACACCATGAAACACCTCACACGAATCGCTTGCGCTGTCCTCATCAGCTTGGCCATTTCCGCTCAAGCCAGTGATTTTTCAATCAGCAGCCCGAGCCTGAAAATCGGCGGCTCTTTACCGCAAATCCACGTCTTCAACGGTTTTGGTTGTGTGGGTGACAACAAATCCCCAGCGCTGTCATGGCAAAACGCACCCACAGGTACACAAAGCTTTGCCATCACAACCTATGACCCCGATGCCCCAACAGGGTCGGGTTGGTGGCATTGGGTGGTCTACAACATTCCCGCCTCTGTTCAATCCTTGAATGAAGGTGCAGGCCAAGCTAGCGGCCAACAATTACCCAGCGGCGCCACACAGGGGAAAACCGATTTTGGTTCCGTCGGTTTTGGTGGTGCTTGCCCGCCAGCTGGCGACAAACCACACCGTTACATCTTCACCGTCCACGCACTGAAAACTTCCAAACTCGATCTGCCACCAGACGCCTCAGCAGCGATGGTCGGATACATGATTCATTTGAATAAATTGGGTAGCACTTCACTGGAGGTCATTTACGGAAGGTAAACGTGCCAAGCCAATCATCTTGCGGCGTAGACGCATCCTCCATGCGTCTTGCACAAAAACACTCCGCGATGAATAGCCGGCAAACCGTTCTTTGGCGTTTGGGTGATCATGGTCATCCCTATTGGGGATCGAAATTTTCAAATCACGGACATGGCTCTGATTGAAGTTTGCAAACTCAATAACTCAACTGCCCCCAAGCCTTCTCCAGCCGCTTCACACTCACCGGCTGGGGCGTGCGCAGTTCTTGTGCGAAGAAGCTCACGCGCAGCTCTTCCAGTAACCACCTGAACTCTTGCATGCGGGCATCGGTCACGCCTTTGCGCTCTGCCACCAAGCGCCAATATTTTTGATCCAGCGGTTTGAGTTCGGCCAGTTTGGCGGCATCGCGTGCGGGGTCAGCGCGCAGTTTGTCTAAGCGCAGCACCACGGCTTTGAGATAGCGCGCAAAGTGTTGCAGCTGTGTGTAGGGCGTGTCGGCAATGAAGCGTTTGCCCACCAAGCGTTGCAGCTGTTGTGCGGCATCGGCCACGCTGTCAGGGCTGATTTTGGTGTCTTTCACTTTGCGACTGGCCGCTGCAAACTCGGTCAGCACGGTGCTGGCCAAGCGGGCTATTTCGTTGGCAATCAAGGTCAGTCGGCCACGACCTTCTTCTAAGCGGCGTTTGAAATCTGCCTCGCTTGTTGGCAGTGGGTCGAGCAAGAAAGCGCGGTCCAAAGCGACATCCAATATTTGCTGCTTGAGCTCGTCGCTTGTTCCCAAGCTCACATAAGCCACCGCCATTTTTTGCAGGTCAGGCAAGTTTTTCTCAAGGTACTTGAGCGCGTCTTTGATCTGCATGGCAAACAAACGGCGCAGGCCCGCGCGGTGCTTGGTGGCGGCCACTTCGGGCTCGTCAAACACCTCGATGCACACGGCGTCGCCCACATCCACCAAGGCCGGAAAGCCAATGAGGGTTTGGTTGCCTTTGGTGATTTCCATCAGCTCGGGCAACTCGCCAAAACTCCATGTGGTGTAACGCTGCTCGGCAGGGCTTGCCTTTTTGCCCGCGCCTGATGCGCCAGCCCCGCCGCGCAAGGCGTTCGCCGTGCCACGCACCGACTCAGCAGCGCCCTGCCCCGACGCGCTTGGCGTCGCCGCCGCACCTTGACCCGCAGCCGTCGCGTCAGACGCCACCGACAAGGTGCCCACACCTTTCAGCGCCGCCAGCGCCTGAAACGCGCCACGCGCTTGGCTGCCCAACTCGGCCTTCAACGCGCCCAAGTTGCGGCCATGGCCCATTTGCCGCCCGTGCTCGTCCACCACCCGAAAGTTCATGAACAGGTGCGGCGCCAGCATGTCGAGTTTGAAGTCGGCGCGCTTCACGTCCACTTGCGTGGCATCGCGCACCAGCTTGAGCAAAGCATCGACCAAAGGGCCAGCGCCAAACGCCACGTCTGTCGACAAGGCCTCGGTCAAGCGAGCGGCGCTCTCAGGCAAAGGCACCAAGCGCGAGCGGGGCCGTTGGTGCAAGGTTTTGAGCAAGGCATGAATTTTTTGATTCAGCATGCCAGGCACCAGCCACTCGGCGCGCTCTTCGCTGACTTGGTTCAACACAAACAGGGGCACGGTCACGGTCAGGCCATCTTTGGCATCGCCGGGTTCGTGCAAATAGTCGGCCGCGCAGTCCACACCGCCCAGGCGCAGCGTTTTGGGAAACGCCTGCGTGGTGATGCCCGCGGCTTGGTGCCGCATCAGCTCGTCGCGGGTGAGGTGCAGCAGTTTGGGTTGGCGTTTCACCTCTTCGCGGTACCAACTCTCCAACGTCACCAAGCCGCACACCTCGGCGGGCAGTTGTTGGTCGTAAAACGCGTAAATCAACGCGTCGTCGACCAACACGTCTTGACGGCGCGACTTGTGTTCCAGCTCTTCCACTTGCGCAATCAGCTTTTGATTGGCAGCCAAGAACGACAGTTTGGTGTCCAGCTCGCCCGCCACCAAGGCCTCGCGAATGAAGATTTCGCGCGCACCCGCCAAGTCGACTTTGCTGTAGCTCACGCGGCGGCCGTTGTAGACCACCAAGCCATACAACGTGGCGCGTTCCAGCGCTTTGACTTCACCCGCTTTCTTTTCCCAATGCGGATCGAGCAATTGCTTTTTCAACAAATGGCTGCCCACTTGCTCCAGCCATTGCGGCTCAATGGCCGCAATGCCGCGGCCAAACAGGCGCGTGGTTTCGACCAACTCGGCCACCACCACCCAGCGCCCAGGCTTCTTGCGCAAGTGCGCGCCGGGGTGTGGGTAAAACTTGATGCTGCGCGCGCCCAGATATTCGTTGCTGCTGGTTTGCCCCGCAGCGGGTTCGAGCTTGCAACCCACGTTGCCCAACAAACCCGCCAACATCGACAAATGCAATTGCTCGTAGCTGGCGGGCAAGGTGTTCAAGCGCCATTTGTGCTCGGTCACCACCGTCAACAGCTGGGTGTGGGTGTCGCGCCATTCGCGCACGCGGCGCACGTTGATGAAGTTTTGGCGCAACAGCGCTTCGTATTGCCGGTTGCTCAGCTTGTGCTCAGTGGGCACGCCTGTGGCGCCCACTTTGACCGCGCCTTGTTGGCTCTGAGGCTGCTTCACGGCCAGCTGGTGCTTCACGCTCCCAGGCACATGGGGCTTGCCACCGCGCGAGTTCTCTAGCCACTTCCACAGATTCAGGTAGCCGCTGAATTCGCTGCGGTCGTCGTCAAACTTGGCGTGGGCTTGGTCGGCAGCGGCTTGCGCTTCCATCGGGCGGTCGCGCACGTCTTGCACGCTGAGGGCCGAGGCGATGACCAGCACTTCGTCCAAGGCGTTGCGGTCGCGCGCTTCCAAAATCATGCGGCCCACGCGGGGGTCGAGGGGCAATTTGGACAACTCACGGCCCATGGGCGTGAGTTCGTTGTCGTCGTCCACTGCGCCGAGTTCGCTCAGCAACTGATAACCGTCAGCGATGGCTTTGGGGCGCGGGGCCTCCAAGAACGGGAACTGCTCCACGTTGCCCAAGTGCAACGCCTTCATGCGCAAGATCACACCGGCCAGCGATGAACGCAAAATTTCGGGGTCGGTGAAACGCGAGCGTCCGTTGAAATCCACCTCGTCGTACAAGCGAATGCAAATGCCGTTGGCCACACGGCCGCAACGGCCTGCGCGCTGGTTGGCGGCCGCTTGGCTGATGGGCTCGACCATCAACTGCTCCACCTTGCTGCGCCAGCTGTAGCGCTTGACACGGGCGCTGCCTGCGTCAATCACGTAGCGAATGCCTGGCACGGTGAGCGAGGTTTCGGCCACGTTGGTGGCCAGCACAATTCGGCGCCCGCCGCGGGTGTCAAACACGCGGTCTTGCTCAGCACTAGAGAGCCGCGCAAACAGGGGCAGCACTTCCGCGCTGCGCATCACGGGGGAGTGGCTCAGGTGGGCACGCAGGTGGTCAGCCGCCTCGCGAATTTCGCGCTCGCCGGGCAAGAACACCAAGATGTCGCCCTGCTGCGAGGGGTTGCTCCACAGCTCGTCCACGCCGTCAGAAATGGCGTTGTTGAGGTCGTAGTCGCGGCTTTCCTCGAAGGGGCGGTAACGCATCTCCACGGGGAAGGTGCGGCCCGAGACCATCAACACCGGCGCGGGGCCTTTGCTTGATGCGAAGTGTTGGGCAAACCGATCGGCATCAATCGTGGCTGAGGTGACGATGATTTTTAAATCAGGTCTGCGCGGCAAGATTTCGCGCAAGTAACCCAGCAAAAAGTCGATGTTCAGGCTGCGCTCGTGCGCCTCGTCAATGATGATGGTGTCATAGGCTTTGAGCAGCGGGTCGTTTTGCGTTTCGGCCAGCAAAATACCGTCGGTCATCAGCTTGACCGAGGCGTCTTTGCTCAACCGGTCTTGAAAGCGCACCTTGAAACCCACCACATCGCCCAAGGGGGTGTTGAGCTCTTCGGCAATGCGCTTGGCCACCGAACTGGCGGCAATGCGGCGTGGCTGCGTGTGGCCAATGATTTGTTTGCGCTGACCGGGCTTGGGATGAGGCCCCAACTCGCGGCCCTGCCCGCGCCCCAGCATCAGCGCCATCTTGGGCAGCTGCGTGGTCTTGCCCGAACCCGTTTCGCCACACACGATGATGACTTGGTGCGCCTGCATGGCAGCCATGATTTCGTCACGCCGCGCAGAGACGGGCAAGCCCTCCGGAAACTCAATCTTCAGCGGCTGAGACACGCGAACGGGCTGGGCCACAGACGTCAAAGGTGACTGGGGAGAGTGCGGCAGTGAATTTGGCGGTGAATTCGGCTTTGAGGGGTTAGACAAAACAGGCGATAACTTGGGTGACAATCCGCAATTATCCCAGCCCGACCCAGCTGGCATCCTCTTTACCCCCACACGCCATGTCCGCTGTTTTCGATTTCACATTTGTGCCTTGGTTTCGCTCCGTGGCGCCCTACATCCACATGCACCGTGGCAAGACGTTTGTGGTGGGCATTGCTGGCGAAGCGATTGCCGCTGGCAAGCTGCCGAACTTGGCGCAAGACTTGGCGCTCATTCAAAGCATGGGCGTGCGCATTGTGCTGGTACATGGCTTTCGCCCGCAGGTGAACGAACAGCTGGCTGCCAAAGGCCATGTGCCGCAGTACTCGCACGGCATGCGCATCACCGACAGCGTGTCGCTCGACTGCGCGCAAGAAGCCGCGGGCCAACTGCGCTATGAAATTGAAGCCGCGTTCAGCCAAGCCCTGCCCAACACGCCCATGGCAGGCGCCACCGTGCGGGTGATTTCGGGCAACTTCATCACCGCGCGCCCCGTGGGCATCTTGGACGGCGTGGACTTCCAGCACTCAGGGCTGGTGCGCAAGGTGGACGTGGCGGGCATCACGCAAACGCTTGCGGCGGGCTCGATGGTGTTGCTCTCGCCGTTTGGCTTCTCACCCACCGGCGAAGCGTTCAACTTGACCATGGAAGAAGTGGCCACCTCAGTCGCCACCGCCTTGCAAGCCGACAAACTGATTTTTGTGACCGAGACACCGGGCATTCGCATCAACCCCTCGGAGCCCGAAAGCGAAGACAACCCCATCGACACCGAGTTGCCATTGGACGCGGCTAAAAAGCTGCTAGCCACCCTGCCCGCCACTTCCAACCCCTCAGACATTGCGTTTTACCTGCAGCATTGCGTCAAAGCCTGCGAGACGGGCGTGGAGCGTAGCCACATCTTGCCGTTTGCGGTGGATGGCGCGCTGCTGCTGGAGGTGTACATGCACGACGGCATCGGCACCATGGTGGTGGACGAAAAGCTGGAAGAGCTGCGCGAAGCCACGCACGAAGACGTGGGCGGCATCTTGCAGCTGATTGAGCCGTTTGAGAAAGACGGCACCTTGGTGAAGCGCGACCGCAACGAGATTGAGCGCGATGTGGGCCAATACACCGTCATCGAGCACGACGGCGTGATCTTCGCCTGCGCCGCACTGTACCCCTACCCCGAAGCCAAAACGGCCGAAATGGCGGCACTCACCGTGTCACCCCAGTCGCAAGGCCAAGGGGACGGTGAAAAGATCTTGAAACGCATCGAACAACGCACGCGCAACAAAGGACTCAAGAGTTTGTTTGTGTTGACCACGCGCACCAAGCATTGGTTCTTGAAGCGCGGTTTTGTGCAGGTCGATCCCGAGTGGTTGCCCGAAGCGCGCAAGCGCAAGTACAACTGGGACCGCAAGAGCTTGGTGCTGGTCAAGCAGCTATAAAAGGCACATCGTCTTTTTTGTCGTCGGCGTCAGCCTCTGCGCTGATCTCACTGCTGGCGTCTGACACACCGTCATCGCCAACATCAGGCTCGGCCCGCAAGGCTCGCCAAGTGGTCAGCAGCGCCAACAAGGCCATGCCGGTGAAGGCCACAAACGACCAATTGGCAATCGAGCCCCCCAAGAAGGTCCAGTCCACCTTGGCGCAGTCGCCGCCGCCTTTGAAGATCATGGGAATGGCGCGCTTGAGCGGGAAGGTTTCGATCATGCCGTAGAAGTCTCGGCCACACGACACCACCTCGGGCGGGTACCACTGCAGCCAACTTTGACGCGCCGCCACATAAGCGCCTCCGGCCGACAACACCACCAGCCAACTGCCGACGATCAAACTGGTTTTGCGTCCCGACAAGCAAGCGCCTAAAAGCGCCAGCAAACCGACCAGAATCATGGCGTAACGTTGCACGATGCACATGGGGCAAGGCTCTAAGCCCACGACGTGTTGCAAATACAAGCCAAATGAGAGCAACCCCACGCAGGTGGCAAACATCAACCACCACACACGACGGGGTTGATTCAAAAGTTCTAAGGTCATTCACAACTCCTCAATGACAAGTTTCACATTGTCGCTGTGAAACAATTACCCCATGACGCTCAGCTTGCCCTCTCTCGCACAAATACCCGATTTGCAGTACTTCGTCACGCAGTTGAATGCGCTGCTTGCGATGCACACGGATGAACCTACGCGCTTGAAGCACGGCCAAGCGCTGCTCGAAGATTTGCTCAAAAAAGACGATTGGCTCCCCGACGCCTTTGCCCAACCCAGCCCCGAACGCTACCAACAGTACCTGCTGTATGCCGATCCACAAGACCGTTTTTCGGTGGTGAGTTTTGTGTGGGGCCCCGGCCAATCAACGCCCATCCATGACCACACGGTGTGGGGCTTGGTGGGTGTCTTGCGTGGTGCCGAGTTGTCGCAACCTTTTGCCAAAAACGACCAAGGCCAATGGGTGCCCAGCGGTCCGCAAACACGCATCGAAGCAGGCCAAGTCGAAGCCGTCTCGCCCACCATTGGCGATGTGCACCGCGTTTGGAATGCGTTGGCTGACCAACCCTCCATCAGCATTCATGTGTATGGCGCGAACATTGGCAAAGTCAGCCGCCATGTGTTTTTAGAAGACGGCACCGAGAAAACCTTCATCTCTGGTTATAGCAACGCGACACTCAGCGAAGTCGCAAACGCAGAGACGGTGGCAACCACTGAGGGTGATGTTGCCCCTCTTGAAACGCTTGCCGAGCCAGCGCCCGAGTTTGCAGAACGCACATTTGCCGAGGTTCGCCAAGCGCTGCTCGACCGCCACGAAATTGCTATTTTGGACGTGCGCGAGGAAGACCCGTTCGCGCAAGCCCACCCCCTCTTTGCCGCCAACATGCCCTTGGGCCGCATTGAGCTGGAGGCATGGGCGCGCATTCCCCGACGCAACACCACCATCGTGGTCTACGGCGACTCGCCCACAGGCGAGGACTTGGCGCTGCCTGCCGCCCGCATGCTGCGCCGCTTGGGGTACACCCACGTCACGCTGCTGGCCGGTGGCCTGCAAGGCTGGCACAACGCGGGCGGTGAACTGTTTCGCGATGTCAACGTGCCCAGCAAATCGTTTGGCGAGTTGGTCGAGTCCAAGCGCCACACGCCGTCGTTGTCGGCCCAGCAAGTCAAGGCCTTGATCGATGCCAACGCCGATTTGGTGGTCATGGACGCACGTCGTTTTGACGAGTACCAAACCATGAGCATCCCCACCGGCATCAGCGTGCCTGGCGCCGAACTGGTGCTGCGTGCGCGCACGCTGGCCCCCAATCCAGCCACACGCATCGTGGTCAACTGCGCGGGCCGTACCCGCAGCATCATTGGCACACAGTCGCTGATCAACGCGGGCATTCCCAACCCCGTCACGGCCCTGCGCAACGGCACCATCGGCTGGACGCTGGCGGGCCAAGAACTCATCAAAGGCGCCAACCAACGTTTTCCTGAGGTGAGCGAAGAAAACCGCCAAAAATCAGCCGCCATTGCCCAATCGGTGGCCATCCGTGCAGGCGTCAAACGCGTGTCCTTGGACGAGGTACGCGCTTGGCTGGCCGATGCCACACGCACCACGTACTTGTTTGACGTGCGCACGCCCGAAGAATTCTCGGCGGGACACATTCCCGGCGCACGCAGCGCCCCCGGTGGCCAATTGGTGCAAGAAACCGACCACCAAGCCGCCGTGCGCGGCGCACGCTTGGTGCTCTGCGACACCGACGGTGTGCGCGCCAACATGTCGGCCTCGTGGTTGGCCCAAATGGGCTGGGACGTCTCGGTGCTGCAAGGCGCGACACCCGCTGATTTCAACAATCGCATCGCCAAACACCCATTGCCCGAGCCTGTGGCGTCGGCGCCTTACGCCACACCCGCACAACTCAAAGAATGGCTGGCCGACCGCAACAGCCACACCATCGTGTTGGACTTCAGCCCCAGCGCCCAATTTGTCAAAGGCCATATCCACAGCGCGTGGTGGGCACTGCGCTCGCAATTGGCAGAAAGTTTGAAGCGCGCCTACAAAGGTAACCGCTATGTGTTGACCTGCACCAACGGCAGCCTCAGCCGCTATGCCGTGGCCGACATCAAAGCCTTGCTCAAACCCGAAGTCGAAGTGCTGCTGCTGCAAGGCGGCAACCAAGCGTGGGAGTACTCGGGCAACAAACTGCAAACCGGCGAACACCAACTCGGGGCCGAGCGCATTGACCGCTACCGCCGTCCGTACGAGGGCACCGATAACCCCGTGGCCGCCATGCAAGGCTATTTGGACTGGGAGTTTGGCTTGGTAGAACAACTGGGCCGCGACGGCACCCACCATTTCAACGTGCTGTGAGCCCCTGCCCGTCAAACGGGCACTGAAAAATTGCTACAGTCCGTCCCCAATTGCAACGTTTATTTGAAGAAAAATCACCATGGCACGCACTGTTCAATGCATCAAACTCGGCACCGAAGCTGAAGGCCTCGACTTCCCGCCTTATCCAGGCGAGCTGGGCAAACGCCTGTGGCAATCGGTCAGCAAACAAGCTTGGGCCGAATGGATGAAGCAGCAAACCATGTTGGTCAACGAAAACCGCCTGAACTTGGCCGACCAACGTGCCCGCGACTACCTCAAGCGCCAAATGGAAAACCATTTCTTCGGCGACGGCGCTGACGCCGTGCAAGGCTACGTCCCTCCCAGCGCCTGATTGGGCGTGACGCCCTCGCTGCCACAAGCTTCGCACGCCCACGCTTGGCAAGGCCACGCCAGCTGGTGCGTGGCGCAAGCCCACCTAGACCTCCCCGCTTTTTTAGCCACTTGGCACGCATGGACACTGGACCCGCAGCGTCCTCGGCATTTGCATGTGTTGGCGCACTGCCACACGGCTGAATCTGTTCATGCAGCGTGTCGCGCAGCAGTTGCCGACCCAATGGGCCTGGCGCAACAAGTGGCTGACCAATGCTGGGGCTTGCTGCCGGGCATGCACCGACTGCGCTTTGCACAAGGCCACGTCACGCTCACCTTGTGCATCGGTGACTCACCGGAGTTCGACGAACTGCTGCGCCAGCACCCCACAGGGCCCTGCATGCCCCCTGCCAATTTAGGCCCTGAAACCGACCGCACCGTCACCCTCATTGGCTCGGGCATTTCGGGCGCAGGCACCGCACGCGCCTTGGCCGAACGTGGCTGGCAAGTGACCGTGCTCGATGCCGGCCACGCACCCGCCGCAGGCGCCTCAGGCTTGCCCGTGGGCGTGATTGCGCCCCACACCTCCCACGACGACAGCGCGGTTTCGCGCCTCACCCGTGCTGGCGTGCGCTTGATGCGCCACACCTTGCAAACGTGGTTGACCGAAGGCACCGACTGGTCGCCCACAGGCGTGCTCGAGCGCCGTTTGCCCGGCAAAACTCGGCGTGGCGGCGTGCCTTTGAGTTGGCTGAATGAACACGCCGAGGTGGCCCAAGACTGGACCCACAAAGCGCCGCCCCCCGCGCCTGACGATGCCTATTGGCACGCCAAAGGCGCTTGGCTGCGCCCTGCTCAATTGGTGCGTGCGCTGCTCGACCACCCCAACATCCGATGGCAAGGCCACGCCAAACCCGATGCCTTGAAGTACGTCACAAGCCATCCCGATGGCACAGGGATCGGCGACACCACCCCAAACGCCGCGTCATGGCAAGTACTGCAAGCCGGCACCGTGTTGGCGGAGGCTCGCCGCGTGGTCGTCGCCGCAGGCCCGGGTTCTGCGGCCTTGGTGGCCACCGCCACCACAGACGGCAGCAGCCCACGCATTAACCCCTTGCGCGGCCAAATCTCGTGGGGGCTGATGGCTGATTTCCCCAAGGGCACGTCATGGCCTGCCACGCCCGTGAACGGCAATGGCGCATTTGTGCACAGCGTGCCCACCGAAGAAGGTGCCGCGTGGTTTGTGGGCTCGACCTACGACCGCCTGCAAACCGAAGCCTTGTTGTCAGACAGCGACCACGCCGACAACTTCGCACGCCTGCAAGCCCTTCACCCCGACACAGCCGCCACACTCGCGCCCTTGTTTGCCACGGTCGGCAGCGATGCCGCACGCGTGCGCGGCTGGGCCGGTGTGCGCTGCGGCGTGCATGACCGACTGCCCATGACAGGACGTGTTCACAACGCACCCGAGGGCCTGTACCTCAACACAGCCATGGGCTCGCGCGGCTTGACACTGGCGTTGCTGTGCGGCGAGTTGCTGGCTGCACAATGGCACGGTGAACCCCTGCCCGTTGAAGCCAGATTGGCCAAGTTTTTAGAGGCGGCTCGGTTCAAACCCAAGGCTGAACAATGACCTCCACCCCGACATCGCCCCCGACCCCTGTGAGCTTGGCACAAGCCTTTTGGTTTTGGCTCAAGCTAGGTTTCATCAGCTTTGGGGGACCTGCGGGGCAGATTTCCATCATGCACCAAGAGCTGGTGGAGCGACGTCGCTGGATTTCTGAACGCCGCTTTCTCCACGCCCTGAACTACTGCATGGTGCTGCCGGGCCCCGAGGCGCAGCAGCTGGTGACCTACATCGGCTGGCTCATGCACAAGCGCTGGGGTGGCGTGGTGGCGGGCGCTTTGTTTGTGTTGCCCTCGTTGTTCATCTTGATCGCGCTGTCTTGGGTTTACATCGCGTTTGGCGAGGTGAGCGTGGTGGCGGGTTTGTTTTATGGCATCAAGCCTGCGATCACCGCCATCGTGGTGCAGGCGGCGCATCGCATTGGCTCTAAAGCCTTGAAAAACCAGGTGTTGTGGGCCATCGCAGCGGCATCGTTTGTGGCCATCTTTGCGCTCAACGTGCCGTTTCCGTTCATTGTGGGTGCCGCAGCGTGCGTGGGATATGTGGGTGGACGTTGGTCGCCCCACACCTTTGAAATTGGCGGAGGCCACGGGGCGAGCCAAGCATCGTCTGGCCCTGCGCTGATTGACGACCACACCCCCACGCCCGACCACGCGCACTTCAGCTGGGCGGGCTTGATGCAAGCGCTGCTGGCAGGTGCGGTGTTGTGGAGCGTGCCCATGGGCGTGTTGTATGCCGTGTTTGGCTGGGACCACACCTTCACCCAAATGGGCTGGTTTTTCACCAAAGCGGCCTTGCTCACCTTTGGCGGCGCCTACGCCGTGTTGCCCTATGTGTACCAAGGCGCGGTGGATCGCTTTGGCTGGGTCACGCCCACCCACATGATGGACGGCTTGGCTTTGGGCGAAACCACGCCCGGCCCGCTGATCATGGTGGTGGCCTTTGTCGCGTTTGTGGGCGGCTACCTCAAAGCGCTGTTGGGGCCTGACAACTTGTTTGCCGCTGGGGCACTGGCCGCATGCTTGGTGACGTGGTTCACCTTTTTACCCTCGTTCATCTTCATTTTGGCGGGTGGCCCGCTGGTCGAGAGCACGCACCGCAACCTCAAGTTCACCGCCCCCCTCACCGCCATCACCGCCGCCGTGGTGGGCGTGGTGCTGAACTTGGCCCTGTTCTTTGGCTACCACTTGCTGTGGCCGCAAGGCTTTGGCAGTGCAGAGGCGCAAACGCTCAGCAGCTGCCAATGGCAAGACCCGCTGTGCATGGGCTTTGACTGGCGCTCGGCCTTGATCGCCGTGGGTGCAGCCGTGGCGCTCTTTCACTACAAACGCAGCGTGATGCAAGTGATTGGCGTGTGCGCCTTTATCGGCTTGGCCATCAAGACACTGCCACTTTGAAGCGTTTGCCGTGCACACCCTCGCTCAACTCCGCGCCGGAGCACTTCAAGGCATCACCCGACTGCAATTACGAGACGGCTTGACCGCGTTCCCGCCAGAAATTTTTAATCTGGCTGACACGCTGGAAATTTTGGACTTGTCAGGCAACCAACTCACCGCCCTGCCCGACGACTTGCCGCGCTTGCACAAGTTGCAAGTGATTTTTTGTTCGGACAACCCGTTCACCGAATTGCCCGAAGTCTTGGGCCAGTGCCCACGCCTCACGATGGTGGGCTTCAAAGCCAACCGCATTTGCCATGTGTCTGCACAGGCGCTGCCGCCGCGTATGCGCTGGCTGATCTTGACGGACAACCACATCGACACCCTGCCCGCTGAACTGGGCCACTGCACTGATCTGCAAAAACTCATGCTGGCTGGCAACCGTTTGAGCCACTTGCCCGACACGATGGCGAATTTGCACCAGTTGGCCTTGCTACGCATCTCGGCCAACCAATTCACAGCATTACCCGCGTGGCTGCTGAACCTGCCGCGCCTGAGCTGGCTCGCGTTTGCGGGTAACCCGTTGTGCGCGGACCTCGAAGCCTCGGCGCTGGCCAATGCCGCCGCACGCGCCATCGATTGGACCGACTTAGAGCTTCAAGAGTTGCTGGGCGAAGGCGCATCGGGCTTGATTTACCGCGCAAACTGGCAACAGCCTGAAACACATGCAGCGCAAGCAGCAACGCAGGTTGCGGTCAAGGTGTTCAAAGGGGCCCTCACCAGCGATGGCTTGCCCTTGAGCGAAATGGCCGCCAGCTTGCATGCGGGCACCCACCCCAACTTGGTCGCTGTGCATGCGCCCGTGACCCATCACCCCGAGGGCAAACAAGCTTTGGCCATGCCCTTGGTGGCTCGGCAGTTTCAAAACTTGGCCGGCCCCCCCAGCTTGGCCTCGTGCACCCGCGATGTGTACGCGCCCGATACACGGCTGACACTGCCTGCGTTGTTGCGTTTGGCCCACGGTGTGGCTTCGGCAGCACGGCACTTGCACCAATGCGGACTGACCCACGGCGATCTGTATGCCCATAACATCTTGTGCACCGCCGATGGGCACGCTTTGTTGGGCGACTTTGGTGCAACAGGCTTCTTTGATCCCACACACATCGACCTCGCTCACGCCCTACAACGGCTAGAAGTTTGCGCCTTTGGTCACTTGTTAGCCGAACTGCTGGCCCATGGCGACACCCGCCACGACAGCCCAAAAAATACAGCCATTTGCCAAGCCTTGCAGCACCTCAGCGACCAATGCTGCGACGAGGTGCCACACCAGCGGCCGTTGTTTACCGACATCGCGGCGCAGCTGTCACGCCACTTAGAAAGCAGCACACACCAAATGAGTGAGTGACACGCGCCATTCGCGTGCACCACGCCTGAAAGCACCAACATGGCGCGAAAAACGCCGTCTTAAAGCGCCACAGCACTGGCCCAGCACTTGCTATGTCATAGACATGACTACTTTTGCAAGGTGCTGACATGAATGAGTTCTTCTCGCCCTACGACGCGGATCGTCCGTTGCTGATGAAGTGTGGCTGCGGCCGCAACCACTCGGTGGCAGAACACACGAAGGAGCTGAATGCGCAACAAGCCATTCAAGTGCTCAAAGAACGCAGCCTGACCGATGAGTTTGAGGCCTACAGCAACGAGTTTGTCGAAGCCTCGCTGATCAAGTCGCTGTTTCCACAGGATGCGGTGCGCCGCAACTTCTTGCGTGCGGTCGGCAAAGGCACAGCCATGGCGGCAATTGCCAGCGTATTGCCCGTGGCCAGTTTGCAAGCGATGGCGCAAGACAAAGGCACCTTGGAAAAACGTGATTTAAAAATTGGTTTCATCCCAATCACTTGCGCCACGCCACTCATCATGGCGCACCCCTTGGGCTTTTATAAACAACAAGGCCTCAACGTTGAGGTGACCAAAACAGCAGGCTGGGCCTTGATTCGCGACAAGATGCTCAACAAAGAGTTTGACGCCACACACTTTTTGTCACCCATGCCATTGGCCATCAGCATGGGGCTGGGTTCCAACGCCACGCCGATGAACGTGGCGACGATTCAAAACGTGAACGGTCAAGCCATCACTCTCGCGCTCAAACACAAAAACAACCGCGACCCCAAGAATTGGAAAGGCTTCAAACTGGCAGTGCCGTTTGACTACTCCATGCACAACCTGCTGTTGCGCTATTACTTAGCAGAAGCGGGCTTGAACCCCGACACCGATGTGCAAATCCGTGTGGTGCCTCCTGCCGAAATGGTGGCCAACTTGCGTGCGGGCAACATCGACGGGTTCTTGGGCCCCGATCCGTTCAACCAACGTGCGGTGTACGAAGAAGCCGGTTTCATCCACCTGCTGACCAAAGACTTGTGGGACGGTCACCCCTGCTGCGCCTTTGGCACAAGCACCGAGTTCATCGAAAAGAACCCCAACACCTTTGCGGCGCTTTACCGCGCCGTGCTGACCTCTGCGGCCATGGCACGCAAAGCAGAAAACCGCGAATTGATCGCCAAAGTGATTGCACCGCAAGCCTATTTGAACCAACCCGAAGCCGTGTTGACCCAAGTGTTGACGGGCAAGTTTGCCGACGGTTTGGGCAACATCCAAAACGTGCCCAATCGCGCCGACTTTGACCCCATGCCGTGGCAAAGCATGGGCGTGTGGATGCTCACGCAAATGCAACGTTGGGGCTACATCAAAGGCGAAGTCAACTACAAGCAAATCGCAGTAAGAGTGTTCTTGCTGACCGACGCCAAAAAGCGCATGAAAGAACTGGATCAAAAAGTGCCCGACGGCGCTTACCCCAAGTTCAAGATCATGGGCCGCGAGTTCGATGCCGCCAAAGCCGCCGAATACGCCAAGAGCTTTCCGATCCGCAAGGTGAGCTGAGATGGCGATCAAAGCTTCGTTGAACCTCCGAGCGGGCGTGGTTTCTGCCTGCATCTTCTTGAGCATTTTGGGGCTCTGGCATTTGGCCACCACCACAGCCAGCGCGCCCGTTGCAGCCACCAGCACGCTGACGGCCGAGCAACAGGAATACGCAAAGATGATGGGCAAAGACACCGCCTCGGCCAAGAGCGCCGGTTTCCCCACCTTGGGGCAAATGGGCGAGACCGCGTGGGGGCATTTGTCCAACCCGTTTTACGACAACGGCCCCAACGACAAAGGCATTGCCATCCAAATCGGGCACTCGCTGCTGCGCGTCGGACTGGGTTTTGGTTTGGCCTGCTTGGTCGCCATTCCTTTGGGCTTTGTGATTGGCATGTCACCGCTGCTGCGCAAGGCGTTTGACCCTTTCATTCAGGTGCTCAAACCCATCTCGCCCTTGGCATGGATGCCCTTGGCGCTCTACACCATCAAAGACTCCACAACCTCCGGGATTTTTGTGATCTTCATTTGCTCACTCTGGCCCATGTTGACCAACACAGCTTTTGGTGTGGCCAGCGTGAAACGCGAGTGGCTCAACGTGGCGCTGACGCTGGAAGTGAACCCCCTGCGCAAAGCATTTTTGGTGATCTTGCCAGCCGCCGCACCCACCATCTTGACGGGCATGCGCATCAGCATGGGCATTGCTTGGCTGGTCATCGTCGCGGCTGAAATGCTGGTGGGCGGCACAGGCATTGGCTACTTTGTGTGGAACGAGTGGAACAACCTGTCGCTGACCAATGTGATTTTTGCCATCTTGGTCATTGGCGTGGTGGGCATGCTGCTCGACATGGCTTTTGGCCAACTGCAAAAGGCGGTGACCTATGTTGAATAACACCACCGTTGCAGGAAAATTTTTGCAAATCGAGCGTTTGGGCAAGGCCTACGCGCTGGATCGCCCCGTGTTTGCCGATGTGTCATTCAGCCTCGACCAAGGGGAGTTCGTGTGCATCATCGGCCACTCCGGATGCGGCAAAACCACCATCTTGAATGTGCTGGCCGGACTCGACCAAGCCAGCGAAGGCCATGTCTTCATGGACGGGCGCGTGGTCGATGGGCCCAGCCTCGACCGAGGCGTGGTGTTTCAAGGCCACGCCCTGATGCCTTGGCTGACGGTGCGCCAAAACATCGCCTTTGCCGTGCGTTCCAAGTGGCCCGAAAAGTCAGCAGCAGCCATCAATGTGCATGTGGAAAAGTTTGTCGACTTGGTGAGTTTGAACCACGCCATCGACAAAAAGCCATCGGCACTGTCGGGTGGCATGAAGCAACGTGTGGGCATTGCGCGTGCCTTTGCCATCGAGCCCAAGATGCTGCTGTTGGACGAACCCTTTGGCGCCTTGGACGCGCTGACGCGAGGCACCATTCAAGACGAATTGATGGGCATCGTGCGCGACACCCGACAAACCGTCTTCATGATCACCCACGATGTGGACGAAGCCATTTTGCTGGCCGACCGCATTTTGCTCATGAGCAACGGCGCAGACACGCCCGAGGGCTACAAGCCTGGCGGCATTGCGGAGGTGGTGGTCAACCCCCTGCCGCGTTGGCGCACCCGTTCCGAGTTGCACCACATCGACGGCTACTACCCGCTGCGCAACCACATCGTCGACTTTTTAATCAGCCGCGCCAAAGCGCATTAATTTTTCTAAAACTTCAGGAGATCTGCATATGAACCGCAACGACGTCACAGAGAAAATCATCGGTACCAAAGTGTCCAAAGGCATCAAGTGGGAAGACGTGGCCAAAAAAGTGGGCCTGTCCAAAGAGTGGACCACCGCCGCCTGCTTGGGCCAAATGACCTTGGATGCCAAACAAGCCAAAATCATTGGCAAGATCTTTGGCCTCAACGCCGAAGAACAAAAGTGGCTGCAAGTGGTGCCCTACAAAGGTTCGCTGCCCACGCCGGTGCCCACCGACCCCTTGATCTACCGCTGGTACGAGATCGTCAGCGTGTACGGCACCACCATCAAAGAGCTGATTCACGAAGAGTTTGGTGACGGCATCATGAGCGCCATCGATTTCTCGATGGACATTGAGCGCCAGCCCGACCCCAAAGGCGACCGCGTGAATGTGGTGTTGTCGGGCAAGTTTTTGCCTTACAAGCAATACTGAACGCGTTCGCGCAAACAAAAACCCTCACGACAGTGACGTCGTGAGGGTTTTCTCAAATGGAAACGTGGTGACGGATTAGCGTGGCAATTCGCACTTCTGCTGCATCATCATGTTTGTGAGGTGAACTTTGCGATTTTCGGCGGCTGAAATGGCCTCATTCGCGTTCATGTGCGTGCCAACGATCGCTGGCCAAAAAAGCAGGCGGGCAACGTTTCCACCGGTCACACCCTTTTCAGCGTCTGCTTCTTTTTTGAAACGCTCTGCATCTGAATATTCATTCTGCAATTGTGGGCAAGTTAAACCCATATCACCGGGTTTGATCGTTTGCACAACGGTGGGGGAGGCGCATCCTGCCAAAAAAACAACTAAAGCTAAAGTAAATTTTTTCATGTAATTTTCAATTTAAAAATTAATTATATATAGCAAATATATTAATATTTGCTTAAATTTTCAAATGCAAGAAAAAAGGGGCTGACACCTAACGGTGTCAGCCCCTTTTGCGCATGCGGGAGACGGTTTATTTGTAAAACGCTTCCACTTTGCCCTTGATTTTGATGACCAACGGGTTGCCCTTGCGGTCGCGGGTTTTGGCCACAGGCACGCGGACCCAGCCTTCGCTGATGCTGTATTCCTCCACGTCAAAGCGCTCTTTGTCGTTGAAACGGATGCCAATGTCGTGCTCAAACACGGCGGCGATGTGATGGGGGCTGCGCGGGTCGACAGACAGGCGGTCAGGCAATTCGGGGCGGTTGGTAGGTTCAGTCATGCGGGTGATTTTCCATGATTTGAGAACGGGCTTGGCGCCCCACCAAACCTGCCTTATTCCAATAAAGCATATATGTACAACTAAGAAATCGTTGGTTTTGGCATAAAGACCCCCTACAGTCCGTGCCATGCATGATTTTGGTTTTATCTTCGCCGGTTTCTTTGTAGGTCTGATCGTCGGCTTGACAGGCGTGGGCGGCGGCTCGCTGATGACGCCTATTTTGATTTTCTTCTTTGGCGTCAAGCCCTACATGGCGGTGGGCACCGATTTGTTGTTCGCAGCCTTCACCAAGGCTGGCGGCACGTTCAGCTTTGCCCGACAGCGTTTGGTGCCTTGGCGCGTGGTGATGGCTTTGTGTGCAGGCAGCCTGCCCGCATCGGCCTTGACGCTGTGGGTGCTGCACAACGTGGGCCCCTCTGACCCTGTCGTGCAAAAAGTCATGACCTTCACGTTGGGTTTGGCGTTGTTGTTGACCGCTAGCGCCATGTTGTTCAAGGTGATTCGCGGCAAACAAACCCCTGTCGTGCTGGCCGAAGAGAACCTGAACGCCGCCACCCAACCCCGTCATTGGGCCCTGCCCGTGCTGTTTGGTGCTGTGATCGGCACCTTGGTGACCCTCACCTCCGTGGGCGCTGGCGCCATTGGCGTGACGGTGCTTATGATCCTCTACCCGCAATTGCCTTTGGCCCGCATCGTGGCTGCAGACATTGCCTATGCCGTGCCACTGACTTTGGTCGCCGGTTTGGGCCATGCCTCATTGGGCTCGGTGGATTGGTCGTTGTTGTCGCTCTTGTTGGCGGGCTCTTTGCCCGGCATCTGGGTGGGCTCACGGCTGATGCACAAAACGCCTGAGCGGGTGATTCGCTCCATCCTTTCTGTCTTGCTGGCTTGGGCCGGCAGCAAATTGGTTTTCGCTTAATTTTTTGCCTGAGTTTTAGATGTACCAATACACCGACTTCGATCAGCAGTTTGTCAAAGCCCGCGCCGCGCAATACCGCGACCAACTGACCCGCAACCTCGCAGGCAAATTGGCCGACGAAGATTTCCGCCCCCTGCGTTTGCAAAACGGCTGGTACGTGCAGCGCTACGCCCCCATGCTGCGCGTGGCCGTGCCTTATGGCGAACTCAACAGCGCCCAGCTGCGCGTGTTGTCGCAAATTGCCCGCGATTACGACACCCCATCGTCCGAATTGCTGGCCCGTGCGCAAAGCACCCAAGACAAAATTGGCGGCATTGACGCACCCAAGCTGACGGTCAACTACGGTCACTTCACCACCCGTCAAAACGTGCAGTTCAATTGGATTCCGTTGGACAAAAGCGCAGAAGTGATGGAGCTGTTGGCCAGCGTCAACTTGCACGGCATTCAGACCAGCGGCAACTGCATTCGCAACATCACCAGCGACGAGCGTGCCGGTATTGCGGTGGACGAAGAAGTCGACCCACGCCCCTACGCCGAAGTGCTGCGCCAGTGGAGCACCCTGCACCCCGAGTTCGCTTACCTGCCGCGTAAATTCAAGATCGCCATCACGGGCTCCAACGAAGACCGCGCCGCCATCGCTTGGCACGACGTGGGCTTGCGCGTGTTGCGCAACGACGAAGGCGAAGTGGGCTTCCAAGTGTTGGTTGGTGGTGGCATGGGCCGCACGCCCATCACGGGCACCGTGATTCGTGAGTTCTTGCCTTGGAACCAAATCATCAACTACCTCGAAGCTGTGGTGCGCGTGTACAACGGCTGGGGTCGTCGCGACAACATCTACAAAGCCCGTATCAAAATTTTGGTGAAGGCCGAAGGCCAACGCTACTTTGACGAAGTCGAAGCCGAATACGAGCGCATCTTGGAAAGCGGTGCACACCACACCATCCCTCAGGTTGAGTTGGACCGTGTGACGGCTTGCTTTGTGATGCCGCCTGTCGACGTGGTGTCTGATGAGGCCCAAGAAAAGGCCGAACAGGCCTTGCTGGCTCAAGCCCGCGCCGACAAAGAGTTCACGCGCTGGTTGCAACAAAACGTCACCAGCCACCAAAACCCAGGCCTGCGTGTGGTCACCTTGTCGTTCAAGCGCTTGGGCCAAGCCCCAGGCGACGCCACGGCCGACCAACTCGCCACAGCCGCTGACTTGGCCGACAAATTCAGTTCAGGTGAAGTGCGTGTGAACCACGACCAAAACTTGGTACTGCCTTGGGTGCGCATTGACCAACTGGCCGACTTGTACCAAGCCGCCAAAGCCGCTGGCTTTGCCCGCGCCAACGTGCACTTGTTGACCGACATGATTGCCTGCCCAGGTGGCGACTACTGCGCCTTGGCCAACGCCCGTTCGTTGCCCATCGCTGCCGCCATCACCGAGCGCTACCAAGACCTCGACGAGTTGTTTGACTTGGGCGAAATCGACCTGCACATCAGCGGTTGTATCAACTCATGCGGCCACCACCACAGCGGCCACATCGGCATCTTGGGCGTGGATAAAGACGGCCAAGAGTGGTACCAAGTGACCCTCGGTGGCTCGGACGGCTCGTTCTTGAGCGGCCCAGCCAAAGCCGGCAAAGTGGTGGGTCCATCGTTTGCAGCAGCCGAAGTGGTGGACGTGGTGGAAGCCATTTTGGACGTGTACCGCGACAAGCGCGAAAGCGGCGAAACCTTCGCACGCACGCTGAACCGCGTCGGCATGGACGACTTCAAAGCCGCCGCCAACGCCGCCCGCAACACCACAGCGCGTGCCCATTAAGCACACGACCTGAACCCCACAAAGAGAATTGCCATGACCTTGCAAATCATCACCCAACACACGGCAGACGGGACCAACGCCCGCGCTTTGGCCAACGACGTGGACGTGCAAACCTTGGACCTCGAAGGTCTGGAGCGCATCGACTTGAACTTTCCCAAGTTCACCGATGGCCGCGCGTTCAGCCAAGCCTTTGTACTGCGTCGCCGTGGTTTCACCGGCGACATTCGTGCCCACGGCGATGTGCTGATTGACCAGCTGCTGCAAATGCAACGCAGCGGTTTTTCCAGCGCCGTGCTGCGCGACGACCAAGACGCTGCCCACGGCGAAAAACTGTTGGGCTTGTACAAGCGCTTCTACCAAGGCGATGCGGTACACGCCACGCCACTCTTTGCGGACGCGTCTTAAGCACGGTCATCTTTTCAAATTTCACGCACCACGTGTTGGGGCCCGCAGCGCACGCTGCGCCCTCAACCGCTGAGTTGCCACTTGAAACTTTTATGAGCACCTCCTCTTTTCTCTCAGCGGGCAACGCCTCCAAAGCCACCACGCTGAATGCACGCGCCAGCGACGATTTCACCGCCAAACTGGCTGAATCCCTCGCCTTGCTGCAACGCGCAGCAGCTGAGTTCTCGCCTGTCACCCAAGCCTCTAGTCTTGGGGCAGAAGACGTGGTGATCACCCACCTCATCAACCGTTTGAAGCTCGACATTCCCGTGTTTGTGCTCGAAACCGGCGCGCTGCACACCGAAACTTTGGCTTTGTTGGAGCGCACAGAGGCCACCTCACGCGCGCCCATCCACGTGTATCGCCCTGTGCATGAATCGGTCATCCAATTCGTGCGCACCGAAGGCCAAGACGCGATGTACAAAAGCATTGAGCTTCGCAAAGCCTGCTGCGGCATCCGCAAGATGGAGCCGCTCGCTCGCGCCCTCCAAGGCCAACGTGCTTGGATCACCGGCTTGCGCCAAGAGCAATCGAGTGCGCGCGCCGACGTACCTTTGCAAGACGACAGCGAAGTGGCCACGAAGAATTTGAGCAAATTCAACCCCTTGGCCAAGTGGACTTGGGGTGATGTGTGGCACTACATCGCCACCAACAACGTCGATTACAACCCCCTGCACGACCAGTTTTTCCCCAGCGTGGGCTGTGCGCCTTGCACACGCGCCATCGCCATGGGCGAAGAGTTTCGCGCGGGCCGCTGGTGGTGGGAAGACGAAGCTGCCAAAGAGTGCGGCTTGCACGTGAAGAAATAAAAGTTAGATACCGAGAAACGTCATGAACGCTACAACCCAAAACGAGTTGCACCACTTAAGCAACACCCACCTC
>Ga0213920_1000314_pt1 | contig 42228 bp, 56 predicted proteins | sample McNCre1117MG_FD_161054 | JGI IMG/M metagenome (GOLD analysis project Ga0213920, IMG submission 161054) | Freshwater microbial communities from McNutts Creek, Athens, Georgia, United States - 11-17 MG | ecosystem: Environmental > Aquatic > Freshwater > Creek | place: USA: Georgia | collected...
TGGGACTACACAGAGGAGCAAGTCAATGAGCAGATTAATGCAGATACACGAAGTGACGGAGATTTATCAGAAGTTGGAGACGAAGTTATCGGACAAGACTTGGACTGATACTCTTTCAGAAGACGATATTAAATTCTTGAACGACGTCAAGGATGGGTATCAGAATCTTGTATCACAAGTTTATATTTTCATTGGCTACTTCCATCAGTACATTGACCTTATTCAGGCATCTGCTATCTTCTCACCTCAGTACGCGGAAGCAGTTGCAGAGAACGGCAATGTCAGTCCAACACAAACTTCGCCAGCCCCTGCCAATCGCGCTGAAAAGCGGGCTGCGAAGAAGTCAGGGCTAATCCTACCAGAAGATAAGAAGTTGGTGACTCCATGATTTGCACTAAGTGTCGCGCAGCAGGTACAGCCAATTCAGTTGGTGATACTGCGATTGCAGTTATGCTACATGAGCAGTGTGAGTTCAGAGATTGTTGTTGTCAGCATAAGACAGGTAAGTTAATTAAAAAATAGGCATAAAAATAGCCCCCCACCCAGTTAAGGATGAGGGGCTACGAGTCTACCGCCTTCCACGAAAGCAGACTCAGTGGTCGGAATCCGACCAGTTAGTAATCACGTACTATGTTCAGTACATGAAGAACACCTTGTGCCTCAAGGCGTGTAATAATGTAATCTATCACAGATTGTTCATCTAGTGGTGGATTACCTGCTACTTCATCTCCGACAGTAATGGAGAAAGTAAAACTATTCATCTCCATACATCCTGTCAGGTTCGTTGCTCTCACTGCAAATGCATTCATAAATGAAGCGTCCACAGTCCTCGCAATCGTCTGTCTTACCCAGTGCTATGTCATCATCTAGTGGTGGTTCATAACTCATGGTTGTATTCCTTCCCTACTTGATAATCATCACATACTGCTTGTACTGCTTTGTCTAAGTTGCGTCTTAGTTCTTGCTTGACTGGTTCATCTAGGTGAGCGATTAACTCATCTGTCAATGTTGCCTGCCATACTATTGCCATTGTCGTACCTTTCTGTGGTCGGAATCCGACCACTACAAAGCAATCCATAAGATTGCGCTAACTGCGGTTAATGTGGCGACAGAAGTCCAAAGCATAAGGAGTAGTTGCTCGCTTACACTTTCTGTTAGGCGTTCATAGTCGTCATGATACATCTTCTCTCCTATCGGGTAGTCCACGATAAGCAGATGACTCATAAGTTGATAGCCAATCTATTGGTTTCATCTTGAGAGCAGTCTGCATAGCGTGTCTTTCTAGTCTGTCCATACCACCCCAAATCCCAGTGAGATTGAAGTATTGCAGTGCATAACTTCGACACTCTCGCTTGGCGGGGCAGTCTGAACAGATTGAGCGAGCAAGTTCAGCCTCAGGAGTATGACTCCAGTTACGACCTCTGCCTGCTAACTCTTGCGGATGCCACCAATCAGGGTCGTATCCTTCTTCAGAACACGAAGCATGATTGGTGAACATTGGTAAGTGATTATCAAACATCTGTCTCCTCGCTGGTCGGAATCCGACCAAGTGCAAGTTTATCCCATGCACAGGATTGACAGTAGTTACGCTCTGCTAGGTCGTGTGAAGCCACAACTAAGTGGCAATCACACTTCCAGCATTTAGCGTTGATGTAGTTGGTCATGCGTGACCTTCCTCTAGCGGAAGTTGCCCCGCTAGTTGCGCATAGTGAGTGGCTCTCACCATGAGTCGTGCGTGTTCAGTTGTATTTCCCTGCTTGAGTGCTTCTTCTGCATCATGCAGGAATAGTTCAGCGCGTACGCCATAGTAGTACGGTGTAGGCGGTACAGGAATGTGTCTAGGTTGATTACTCACCAGCCCCACCCCCCTGTAACATCAGAGTTCCACCAGTTGCCACCCTTGCTAGAGTTACTGCCTTGATAGCATAGGCAATCGGTCTTGTAGACACTGCACATCCAGCAACATCCGCAAGTAGGGCAGAAGTCTTCTGCACTAGGGTCTTTGGGTTCATCTAGTAGCACAGTCTCGCATACATGGCACTCTGCCCAAAACTCTTCATCCTCTTTGAGTCCGAAGTTAAGTGGTTGAGCACTACGCCATGAGTTGCTATAAGTAGACAGGTAGCATGAGTCGTTAGACCACCACACACCTGATGAGTCTACCTTGCCTTTGTTCTCGTGAATGAGATAGCACTGGTGCTTAGCACTAGGGTCTACTGTAAGGATGCAGACCTTAGAGCCTGATGTGAAATCTTCCATGAGGTTGAATACTTGGTCGTTATCTAGTGCAGATACACCACCGATAGCAGGTAGCAAATCCTCTGCAAAGATACGAGTGTCACTGCGCAAGTCACCTTGCGGTTCGACAATAGGCAGGATGCCGTTGTGTGCTAGATAGGTGCGCTCATCTCCACCTACCTTGAATGGGTGACAGTTGTCCACTGTCATTGAGCCATGAGTGGCTAGTCGTGCGTGCCACATAGCATAGCCTTCAGGATACTTAGCACGCATCTCTAAGAAGCGATTGACTGAAGTATCAGGGTTCATAGTGCGCTCACTATGGATACGGTTCTCACTTGGGATAACGATAGCAAAACCAAATCCGTGTGGATTGTTGAGCGCAGAGTTTTCTAACTTCTCACGAGACGGAATTACATTGGGAGGAATTACACATAACATACACATTGGCTTACTCTTTTCTGTGGTCGGAAACCGACCACCTAGTTTTCATAAGGGGTTGAGTCAGAAGCGAACGATTCGCTCATGATTAGTGCGAGATTAGGATAAGTCTCTAGGTTCTCTGATACATACGCGGTAAAGCGTAGCCACGACAGAGCCTGATTCTTGGACGTAACCTTAAGGTCACGTGTGTACTCAACGGAAGCAGCAACGAACTCAAGTGCAGATAGCACTCTCTCCTTGCGTAACGAACCCTTGAATACGCGTACTTCTAGCGTGGCATCATTCTCGGTGTTAATAGCCGAGTATCTGCCATTAGATTGGTTGCCAAACTTAACCTTCTCGATAAGTTTGCCTTTGTCACCAAAGGTTGCATAGTGGTTGCCACTACGCCCAGCGATACGCTCAACCTGTCGTTGGTTATCATAGATAAGTTTCATGAATCGTAACTCATGAGCCTGTCGCTTGAGGATAAGTTGTTCTCGGTCTACCCTGCCCCATGGACTCTCACCAGTACCAAAAGCGGTACGGGATACGTGAACATGAAGTCCACAGGTATCTGTATTCCATGAACGATAACCTTCACGCTTCAACTTAGGAATGAACTCCCAGTTGAAGTTAGTCTGATACTCCTGCAAGGTATGAGGATGAGTTACTACCTCAAAGCCGTCAGAGAGTGAGCCGTCATCCTTCATGTAGGCGTGACCACCTAACTCATTCTGAACTAACTCTGCACCTTCATAGCGAGAGTTATTGCGAGCCTCTACCTCTAACTCAAAGCCGAGATAGTATTGACCTCTGCCAAAGAAGTAGGGGCTAGGTCGGTACGAGTAACTATGGATTGCACCTTCGTCCTCGTCCTCTTGACAGTCGTGCCCATCTCCGTCCCAGCACTCTGAGCCACAGTCGTTACACTCATAGTAATAATCCTCATAGCAACTGTCACAGTAGAGCGTATCTCTGTACCACGTGCCGTTATCTCTGTGAAAGATGTCATCACATTGGTTGCAGGAATTGAAGTTATGGCGTCCTCCATTGTCGTTATAGTGTTCGTTGGCACAGTATTCACAACGTAGACTCCCTTCTATCTGAGTTAAATCGGTGAAACCGACAAGGTTGAGGCTACTGCGCCAATCGGTGTAGCGAGTAGTTGCATAGACTGTATCGCAATCTACACACTGATTAGAGTTACGATAGAGAGTTGAACAAGCGCGGTGAACGGTTAATTCTGTCTCTCTATCTGATAGATAAGCAGTAACGAACTGCCAATCTTGCTGGTCGGAATCCGACCGAATGAACTCAGGACGACCACAAGCCTTGCAGTTTGGAACTTCATCCATGACAGGGATGCGGTCAGGTATCTCCTCATGACCGTAGCGTACTTGGCAAGCACGACAACGCTCAGACTGATGAGGGTCTAACTCAGATGATACGAATAGGTGGTTAGGCATACTGCAACGCTCACAGATACCGATACCTGTATAGCCGTATGACATGATTACTCCTGCTCGATGAAGTGCTTGAGTTCTTGATACTGATAGCGCCAGTATCTGCGTGATTCGTCTAACTGACGATTGTGAAGTGCGGTTGTGATTACAAGTGTTACTGATACGCCTAACGCAATCATGACTGCGATTAGGTCGGTTACTTCTAGGTACATTTGGAACCTTTCGGGTAGTGGTCGGAAACCGACCAGTTGAAGTAAGGGCATGGTTGCCCCCACTAAGATAAGAGTACGGCAATCGGTAACCTATGTCAAACGCGTATGACTTGAGCCCGCGTCCTCAGAGTACGGCTATAGATACGCCCCGCCCCCTCCAACACAAACTTCTACCGACACAAACCTTTCCGACACAAAATCCGCGCCCGCGTTGCGCGGGCAAGCGAAAGCCCCGCCCCCCGATTAAGGGAGACGGGGCTCGGTCGGAATCCGACCGCTTAGGCGCTAGCCTTTACAGGGTGTGAAACCGACAAGGCGCGAGAGTTTGCAATCTGCGCCTTAATCAAGCGCCCTAGTTTCTCCGCATTGTCGAAGTTATGGATGACCGCCTTGTCACCTTCCAATTCTTGAAAGAGCCCAAGCGCGAGAGTGACTACCGCGTCAAAGTCCACCGCGACCGCCTTAACCTTCTCTGAAATCTCCTTCTCACTCGCCACCTTCTTGCCCGCCCCGCGTGTCTCTGCTTCTGCCTTGTCCTCTGCCAAGCCTTCTGCAATCTTAGCGAACTCCGCGAATGAGCGAGAAATCTCAACGTTCGCCTTGAAATCTGCCTTACTCATAACGCGGAGAGCGTCCTGCGTGGTGGTGATGAGTTTCTTAACGTTCACCTTCTCGCCACCTTTAAGGCTTCCCAAATTGTACGCGGCAACTACATAAGAGCGCCAAGAGGCTTTGGCGAATGTCGAACCTTCGCAAGCCTCGACAGTGGCAGCCCATCCACGAGTCGAAAGTGTGCCCGCAATTAGCAATTCTGCGGACTTATCGAACCAAGCGCGGAACGCGTCCTCGTTCACAGTGGCGCCCAATTCTTGAACGAGAACCTTGTTAGCCAAATCTTCTGCCTTTACTTGCTTTGGTGTTGCTGTTGTCATTGTCGTACTTTCTATCATTCGAGACGTTCGCTCGACCTGATAAGAGAATGGTCTCATGGATAGGCACCAAAAGCAAATAGGCGCGACCCCTTCCAAATGGTCGGAAACCGACCACCCAAGCCAAGCCCCAGAGATACCCGCCAAAGGTCACCAGAAGCCCGCAGAAGCCCGAAACCCCCCAAGCGCGGGCAGATAGTCACCCAACACAAACCGCGAGCCTTATTCCCAACACAAAAAATCGCGCGCTCGCCCGCTAAAGCGGGCTCGCGGTCTGCCGACACTTACTTAATCGCGTAAGCGAATACTAAAACTAATCATGTCGTAAACGACAAAAGACAAAAGAAAAGAAAGGTGCTCGCTGTCGCTCGCCCTCATCAAACGCCAAAAAACTTCAAGGTCGCACGGCGACCCCAGTGCTTATTATAGCCCCTGGCTATACATATACACTATCGCCTAAAATTATTTTTCCAGTATTTAGGCTCTAGTGTCCCGTATTGTCCGTATTTGTACATATATTTTTAGTGACGTTAGTCACATTTAGCACTTCAGTGCGTTCGCTTTCGTCTTTTGAACGGGTTAGTATATATAGACGAACGACTACTGCTGAGTGAGTCTATGTGACTGTGAGTGGTTGGCTAAGGCAGACGAACGAAGTGAGGCTGGCTTTATGCCAGCCACGAACCGAGGGGTTAGCGAGGCGCTGAAAGCGCCGAGCGATAAAGGGGATTTATAACGGAGGTTTTATATGGCTGCCAAGGGTGGTAAAGAACATCACAATGTGGTGGCATTAAAAGAGGCTAAGGCCAAAGTAATAGAATTCGTCAAGCAAGGTTTAGACTTGCAGGACGCAATCGCCAGGGCTGACAGAAAGCCCGATGTCATGAAGGACTGGCGAAAAGACGAGCAGTTCATGAGAGCCCTAGAAAAGGCCCGTGAAGAGGGTGAACGTACCCTAAGCATCGTCACAGGGGACGCTAAGTTTAAGATAGGCTTTGAGCAATTCTCAAAAGAGTTTCTAGACTCGCCCATCTTTGACCATCACCGTTCTTGGATTGATATCCTAGAAGGACGTGAGCCAAGTTACATTCATGAGAGCATGGTTTATGAGCCTGCCTCGCCTAAGCGGTTGCTTTTGAATGTGCCGCCTGAGCATGCTAAGTCTACAGTCATTACGGTCAACTACTGCGTCTATCGCATAGCCATGGACCCTAACATTAAAATTACAATTGTCTCCAAGACTCAGGAGCGTGCCAAGGAGTATCTCTACTCCATCAAGCAACGTCTGAGCCATGAACGCTGGGCCAAGATGCAAGCCGTCTATGGTTCTACTGGTGGATGGAAAGAGGATGCAGATACCTGGAAGGCTGATAGGATTTATCTCAGCCGCGATTCCACCGAAAAGGACCCGACTGTTCAGGCTCTGGGTGTGGGTGGTCAAATCACTGGTGCTCGTTCTAACCTTATTATTCTGGATGACGTCGTTACTACCTCAAATGCCCATGAGTGGGAGAAGCAACTCCTCTGGCTCCAGCGAGATGTAGTAACTCGTCTTGGTGATGCTGGTAAACTACTTATCGTAGGAACTCGTATCGCGGCTAACGACCTCTATCGAGAGATTCGTAATCCTGACCACTGGACGGGTGGCAAGACACCGTTTACATACATGTCAATGCCAGCAGTATTGGAGTATAACGATGACCCAGAAAAATGGACTACCCTTTGGCCAAAGTCTAATATCCCATGGGAAGGTTCAGAAGACGACATCCTACCCGATGAAAACGGTCTTTACCCTAAATGGGACGGGCCAGCACTGTTTCGCCGACGTTCAGAAGTCTCTCCTTCTGCTTGGGCACTTGTTTATCAGCAGCAGGACGTCCAGGAAGATTCTATTTTCCCGCCTGCATGTGTCCAAGGTTCAGTCAATAGGATGCGCAAACGCGGACCTCTAAAGCCTGGTACGCCTGGTCATCCCGACCAACAAGGTCAGTGGTACACCATCATGGGATTAGACCCTGCGATGGCGGGTAATACCGCTGCTGTTATTATGACGGTTGACCGTCAGACTAGAAAACGCTACATCTTGGATGTAGAGAATATGCAAGAACCAACTCCTCAGAAGATTCAGAAGTTGATTGAGGATTGGGTAACTAAGTATCGCCCACAAGAACTACGTATTGAGACTAACGCTCATCAGAAGGCTTATGCACTAGATGAGAATCTACGTAACTATCTTGCCTCTACTGGTGTGAGGTTCTCAAGCCAGTTTACTGGTAAGAATAAATGGGATACTGGTTTTGGTGTGGCTGCTATGTCAGGTCTGTTTGGGACTATGCGCAACAATGTACACCAAGATGATAACTTAATTGAACTTCCATCACAGGATGGTTCAGAAGGTATCAAGGCTTTAATCCAACAATTAATTACTTGGAAGCCAGATACTAAAGGTAAGACAGACTGCGTAATGGCTTTATGGTTCTGTGAACTACGAGCACGCGAAGTAATCGGAACCACAAGAATGAGTCAAAGCCATATCCCTAATAAGTGGGCTACGGCACGACAGCAAAGTACTCGTTATGTTGTAAATCTTAACGATTACGAATTTGCTCAATACGAATAGGATAATAATGGCAGACATTAAACTCATCGCACGCCGCGTAGAGGCTATGAAGCATCGCGCCTATGAGCGCGATACCCAAATGGCTAACGTGCTTGCTGTGCGTCAAGGAAAGATGGTCGAGATTTTTCCTGACCTATTTCCAGAGGGCATGCCTCATGCTATGGTCGCAAACTTTGTTGATGTTGCAGCACGCGACTTAGCAGAAGTATTAGCACCACTGCCATCTATCAACTGCTCTACTACTAACGTAACATCAGACCGTGCTCGTGCATTTGCTGACAAGCGCAGCATGATTGCTAACAATTATGTTTATCATTCACGTCTGCAGACTCAGATGTATCCAGGTTCTGACCAGTACTTCTCCTATGGTTTCTTGCCAGTACACGTTGAGCCAGACTGGGACAATGACCTTCCTCGTGTACGCGTAGAAGACCCAACTGGTGTCTACTATGAGCGTGACCGTTTTGGTCGTCTAGTTGCATACGCTAAGCGTTACAACAAGACAATCGGTGAACTTGTTAATGAGTTCCCTGAGTATGAGCGTGCAATCCTTGGTCAGTTTGGTTTTGACCAGAACATGAATCAAGATATTGAAGTTATCCGCTACATGGATAAAGATTCAATCATCTTGTATGTTCCTTCACGCAAAGATTTAGTTTTAAGTTTTGCTAAAAACCCTATGGGTAAAATGACTGTCATTATTGCAGAGCGTCCATCTATTGATGGAAAGCCTCGTGGACAGTTTGATGATGTAATCTTTGTACAACTTGCTCGTGCTCGTTTTGCTAACCTTGCCATGGAAGCGGCTGAAAAGTCAATCCAGGCTCCACTTGTAGTACCTGATGATGTTCTAGATATGCCTATGGGCCCAGATGCAATCATTCGTACTACAAATCCAAATGGTGTTGGGCGTGTTCGTTTGGACATTCCCGCGGCTACTTTCCAGGAGCAATCAGCCCTCCAATCTGAATTGCGTTTAGGTGCTCGATATCCTGAGGGTAGAACTGGAAACATTGACGCTAGTGTTATCACTGGTCAAGGTGTCCAGGCATTACTTGGTGCTTTCGATTCTCAGATTAAGGCTGGTCAAACAGTCCTTGCTGAGGTATTGGAAGATGTCATCAAGTTATGTTTTGAAATGGATGAACTCCTTTTCAATAAGGAAAAGAGTGTCAGAGGCGTAGCGCAAGGAACACCGTACGAGTTAAAGTACATGCCAAGCAAGGACATTAAGGGCGATACTTCTGTAGAAGTTCGATATGGCTTGATGGCTGGATTAGACCCTTCACGCGCTCTGATTTTCTCTCTACAAGCATTAGGTGCTGATTTAGTATCTAAGGACTTCATTCGTCGTGAGTTGCCATGGAGCGTAAACGTTTCTATGGAAGAGCAGCGTATTGAAATTGAAAAGATGCGCGAGAACCTTACTGCATCAATTACTGCGAGTGCACAAGCAATTCCAGCAATGGTAGCGCAAGGTCAAGACCCATCTAAGTTAATTCAGAATATTGCAGACGTTATTGAACGTCGCCGTAAGGGTGAGACTATAGAGTCTGCTGCGTTGGCAGTGTTTAAGGTGGAAACACCTGCACAGCCTCCACAGACAGAGATGGCTCCGCCAGGCACACAAGGCCCAGTTGAGCAAGCGCCCCCGTCCCCAGCGGCTCCTGGACAACCTTCTGGCGGGGCCCCTCAACAAGCCCCAGCAGATTTAACAACAATGTTAGCAGGACTAGGTTAGGAGATTGAAATGGCTACTCCACGTAAGAAGCCTTCCCCTAAGAAAGTTCAAGTTGTTGACACTAACGAATATAATCGTTTAGAGATTTACTGCATCTGGCTCAATGAATATTACACAACATTGAAGCGTGCAGGTTTTAATGATGATATGGCATTTTGGTTAATCACTAATAAAGATTCATATCCAGACTGGGTAAATTTCAAGTTACCTACAAATAATCAAATTGCAGACTACATGGATGAGGATGAAGACTAATGGCTATTAATGAAAAAGTCTCAGGTATGGGAGCAAACGCTTCTCGTACCGATAAAAACCTCAGTGAGCGTGTAGCAAAGGTTCAGCGTGAAGCAAAGATGCAGAATGCATCTGGTGGCGAATATGGTTCACGTGCAGATTTAACTTCTATTGCTGGTGGAGCACCTACAAATGTTCCAACACCTAGTGTTTCAACTAATCCAATTGCTGCAACTGTTCAGCCTACTAATGCTTTTACTCCTGGTGCAGGAGATGTTCCTCTTTCACATGGTGCTCCTGGTGGACCAGGTGCAGGAACCGAAGCACTTATGACTCCTGTTGATGCAGTTGACCAAGGTTCTATTCTTGCTCGTGCACTTCTTGCTGCAAATCCTACATCTCGTCAATTAGCAATGATGGTTGAAGCATATAACGAATTGGATATGTAGTGGCTGATAAGAAAACTAATATCTATCAGGTTGCATATGGTAATCAAGCATCTCAGATGCAGCGCCTTGTCAACCTTGAAATCGGTGCGCTAACTCCAGATAAGATGGGAAACTTTAGCGCAATCGTTGCAAAGTATCCTACAATTAGCAAAGACCTAGTTATGGCTATGGTCAAGCAGGGTCTTACTGCAGATACTCCTGGCTTAGGTAAGATTGTCTCTCTTGATGGTATCACTCAACTTAAGAATGATACTATGAATGTAGACAAGATTAAGTCATCTGTTAAAGCAGACCGTGGAATTGTTGGTCAAATTGGTGATGCTTTTAGCAATCTTGTATATGACCCATTTAAGGGTGTTACTCGCATAGGTTTTGCTGCGCTTCGTTTGCCATACGACATGGCAACTGTTGGCATTCGTAATCTTTCTGCTGGCGGAAATGCAATTACAGATGCTAAGAATGCTATCAAAGCAACAACACTTGGTTCATTAGTTGCTAGTGGTAATCAAGGAACTGGCGCAGGATTTTTTGTATCACCTGAATCTAAGGTTGGCAAAGACCAGGCTAAAGCAATGGCTGCTTATGGCAAGATTGCTGGCGAGTCATTTACTATTGGACGTTGGGCTGCTCAATCACTAGCAGCAAGTCCTGATAAGACTGCTTATAAGATTGCTTCTGGTTTGCTTGATGCAACTCTCAACATTGCACTTGACCCATCTGTATGGGTAGGACCTGGTTCTGTTGGCAAGATTATTGCACAGGGTAAAAAAGCAACTGCGCTTAAAGAAGCAATTGCTCCTCTATCTAAGTCAGGTCAAGAAGCATTACAGGCTGAGAAGATTGCTGGTATTCAGCAAGAGACAAAAGCGGCAAAAGATGAAGCCGCTAAGTTGTGGGCTAAGCAATACAAGCGTATCAACAATGATTATTTGAAGACTTCTAAAGAAGTTGCAGAACTAGAAACCCAGAAGAACAAAATTATGGGTAACACAGTCAAGAAACTTCTTAATACAGAAAAAGATTTATACGCTTGGCAGGGTGTTGACAAGAACGCAGAAAAAGTTCTTTCTCCTGACAACCTATCTCAGTGGCTTGTTACTCATCCAAAGACTCAAACTGGTGAATTAACAAAGGCAATTGATACTTTATCTGCTGATATGAAGAATACTGGCGGATTTTTTGATGGCTATCTTATCATGGACGAAGTTCCAAAGGCTGGAAATATCTCAGTTGGAGCACATTACCTAGATGAGTACGCAGTCACAGTCAAGGGAACAGACGATTTTAACCTTCTTGACATGGCAAAGGATTTTAAGGGCGCATCAAAAGAAGAAATTACTGTAGAAGCAGCAAATCGTGCAAAACTGCTGGATAAAATTAAGGCATTTGCAGAAGATGCTAAAGATGTACCAGCAATGCAGGTATTTCAGGAGTTCAGTACAGCGCTTCAACGTCGTGAAGCAAGCCTTGAAGGTTTCTTAGGCTCTCTTTACCGTGCTGGTGATGACCTTGTACAGGCTCAGCCTCTTGGAAAACTTATTGGCGAACTTGCTGTCTATAAGAGCCCTGCTGCTATGGAAAAAATTGCACAGGCAGTGCAGGATATCTGGAAGGTAGATGGCTTTTCGAACATCCGTTCGATTTATGGTGCCACTGGTGGTGTAGTAATCACTAACACTAAGCGTCTTGCTGCTGTTCGTGCAGAGATTGCCAACGCTGCAGCAGAGATTGCAGACCCAACTAACCTTGGTCCTAACGTTGCTAAGTTGCTTGAGTCAATTAAGCCTACTGAGGATTCACTTGTTGCTCGTCAGAATGAACTAGATGACATTGTTAACAAGCAATTGCAACTAGAAGACCACGAGGCATATGTCAAGTCTCTACGTGAACTAGCAAACAAAGACCCAGAGATTCTTCGTGAAGTTGCTAGCGACCCACAGTACAAGGGTCTTAAGAAGATTATTAATCTTGAAGCAGATATTGCTGAGAAGAACGCACTTCGTGAGATGCTTGCTAGCCAAGTTGGTATCACAGATAACTTTGCTGGCAATCTAGACCCAGATGTGGCTCAAAAGGCTATGAAGTTCATGCTTGGACGTAATTTTGAGCGTATTGCAGAAGTTGTGGCTAATGTTACAGATGAGGTAACACTTCGTCGTTTCTTTGGTCGTAAACTAGATGATGAGATGATTGTATCTCTTACTGCTGCAAAAACAGCAGATGAAGTAACAAATGTCTTCTTAAACCATCTAGGTGCTGAGACAACTGATGTTCGTAACATCAAAAAGAGTCTATCTATGGGTCTTCGTGTGGCTGCAAGCCCACTTGCTAAGACTGTAGACCCAGTTAACCTTCGTGCTGTTCAGTATGCAATGAACATTGATAAGGCATTTAACCGTTTTTACGTACGTGGCACTATGCTCAACCTTGGAGATTTAACTTCTCTTAACAATGGTTTTGAAGACTGGGCTACATCAACAGCATTTGGCAAGGTAATTGGTAAGAAGAACCAAGAGCGTATTGTTGAAGAAACACAACGCGCTATCTTTAGAGCAACTACCAACCAAGAACGTGGTGCTGCAATTGCAAATGGCGTTGATGCCATGGTTGCAGAGGCTGCAAAGGCTCTTAATCTATCTGCAGATGATATTAAACTTCTACAGAATGCAACCAAGATTAACGGAAAAGAAGAGTCTATCCACTCTGAGTATCACCTCAGCAAGATTCTAGGCAATGATGGTGCTGGCATTGTTAATGCTAACCAGGAATTGATTCCTATGGAGAAGGCTATCCTTGAGAATCAGTTGCTTAAAGATGTAGTTAATCTACCAGATAGCCGTGCTGTGTCTCGTTCACTCATTAAGATGAACGCTAACATGATTTATGGAACAAGAAACGCTGTACGAGTTGCTGCAGAAGAACTTGGAGACCACTGGCGTACTGCTCAGTTAGTATTCCGCTTCTCTTATATCTTCCGTAACATTGCAGAAATGCAGATGCGTCAGTTCTTCTCTGGTCACAACAGCCTATTTAATAGCCCTCTAGCATTTATCTCAATGGTGATGGCTAATCCAGAGGCAAAGGGTCCAATGGGACAGTTTGCAAAGCGTGTTGGAAAGTATCAATACGATATAACTGGACAGGCATTTAAGACTACAGAGGCAGAAGAAGAACTATCTGCAGGTGTAATTGGTTTCCGCAACCAAATGTCACGTCAGAACTCAACTGCAGATATGCGTTCTGGCAAGGGTATCAATACATTTAAGTACTATGATGTTATTGGTTCTGAGCATCCAGACTTCCTCAAGGGAGTTGCTTGGACAGTAAACCAGTTCTCATCAGATAAGTTCATGCCTGATGTAATCCGATTAATGGATTCTCCAGAGGCTGCACAGCGTAAGTATGTATCAGATTTGCTTAATACATATGATGAGCCTAACAACAAATTGCGTGAATTTGCACAGGGTATCTTTAACGGTAATAATGGAATGCGTCGCCTGCTGCTGAACAATCCAGCAGAAGATGGTCCAGGTTTCGTCAAGGATAACATCAATGCTGAGAACCTATTCATCTACCTATTTGATGCAAAGCAGACTGATACAGTTATTGGTCAACTTAACATCCTCAAGGGACAAGGTGCTAAGGGAAATATCCTTCTAGACTTAATCCGTGATGGCGAAGCAGTAGTTGAGAAGAATGGTAAACTATTCAAACTCAAGACTCCATACCGTCAAAAGGGCACAACAGAGCAGATTAAGGTTCTTGAAAAAGAGTTTGTAGACAGAGTAGGCAAGTTATTTGACCCAGCCGAACTCAATGGTTCTGCAGTTCTTTTACAGGCTGAAAAGACAATTGGTAACCCTGTTAATACTCAGGTATCTAAGTCTATTGACTGGTTCTTTGACCTTGCTACACGCATGGAAACTAAAATTAACTTTGGTCCTGAATATCAGATGTCTTATTGGGACTTTGCTGGTGGCTATGCAAGAATGCTTAAGACAGATGACCTATATCTAGCATTTAAGAATGCCAAGAAGTCACTTGCCCCTATAACAGCAAATGGTAAGCCAATTGGTCGTCGTCACCCAGCATTACGTGAGATTCAACGTGAGATTGAGCGTCGTCGTGCTATTCCAGACTATCAACATGTTGGTGGAGTAGACCTAAAGACTCTTGATGCTATGGCTGCAGAGAATGCAACTAAGTACGTCAAGGAGTTGTTCTATGATGCTGCTCGTCAGAAGCAGTGGGCTAACTCATGGCGTTTGGTAGCACCATTCGCACAAGCGCACTACAATACACTTGCAAAGTGGAGAGAATTAACATTTGCTAATCCTGCTCCTGCAGTTAAGTTTGCTAAGGCATATGATGCGCTAACTAAGCAGGGTTCAAACGTTCTTTATGACGTTACTGGAATGACATATGATGACTCACAAGGATTCTTATATCAGGATAATCCACAGGACCCAACATCTCCACGTAACTTTAAGATTCCTTTTGCTGGTTCAGTAATCGGTGCAATGGCTGGAAAGAACATCAATATGAAGGATGCTCTCCAAATTACATCTCCAGTACAGTCACTTAACCTAGCATTTGGTCAGGTTAACCCAGGATTGCCTGGTATTGGACCTGCTGCTCAGTTGCTATACGCTGCTAGTGGTAAGACAACTGCATTTGGTCCAGTTAATGACATTGTACGTGACATTATTACACCATTTGGACCACCTAAGACAGCAACAGATTTTATCTTCCCAGCATGGTTGAAGAAGACAATTGCTTATCGTTTAGGTGATGAAACAACTGTACAGCGTGGTGTTAAGGACTGGGCATCATACCTAGCATCTAGTGGCGAGTATGGAGATAATCCATTAGCCAATGATGCTGAGCGTACACGTCTATTCCATGATGCAGAATCACTTTCTCGTGAAGTTGGATTCTTATCAGCACTATTCCAGAGCATCTCACCATCAACTCCATCTAATGAGATTCTTGCAAAGATTAAGACTCCTGAGAATAAGTTGAATTTCATGACTTTGACTATGCTTTATAAGTCTTGGGATGATATTGCACAGAAAAATCCTGGGGATTATGGCAAGTCTGTCTATCAGTTTGCAGAGAAGTTTGGTGCTAGCAATCTATTAGTAGCACTTGGTGGTTCTACAAGTGGTGTTCGTGGCACAGCAGATGCATGGACTTTCTTGAATAACAACCCAGCAGCGGCAGATAAGTATGCTCGTTCTCCTGGAGATGTGATTCCATACTTTTTCCCTGGTGGAGAGTACTCACTTAAGTATTACAATTGGCAGAAGTCATCTGGCGCACGTCGTCAGTTGTCATCTACTGAACTTGCTAATGAGGCAGAGGGCATGGTTTATGCAATGCTCAAGAGCCAGATTGCAGATGAGCAGATAGCAAATGGCTACGGAAGCATGTGGTATACCGAGCAAATTGCTAAGTTAGATGCTCAATTCGGTGGTGCTAAGCCAGCAGAAACTATTACAACTGGTGCTGCAGGTGAGCGTATTGCTGCTGTTGCTAATGCTCTACAAGACCCAGTGATGACTCAATCTCCTGTTTACAAGCAGGTTGCAGAGTTCTATCCAAAGTACAAGGAATTCCAAAACCTACTTAACAAGGTCAAGGTTTCTAATTATGCAGAGTTATCATCAAAGGGTGGAATGCCTACATTGATGCGCAATGAACTTGTTGCATTAGCAGAACAACTAATGATGGAAAATCCAGCATTTACACGTATGTATTATGGCGTGTTCGCTGGTCAATTGGAAGGTTAAAATGGCAGAGACAAAGATACCATACGCAACTGGTTTCACTACACCATCTGTGAACAAAGCGTACTCAAGCATGACCTCAATGGTCTCTCAGGTACCTTCCAATATGTACTCATCTACAAACCCATGGATTTCATACGCATCAGCAACTGATACAACTGCTCGTGCTTTGATGCTACAAGACATTCGTCGTAGCATGAGCGTTGAAGGCAGTGGTCCTGGTGGTAAGGGTACACAGTATGAATATCTACAGGCTTTGCTTCGTGCTACAGGATTTTCAAAAGACAAGACTCCACTAGGATTTGTTGGACCAACAGAACAAGCAGCACTTGAAAAGGTAGTTGCTTTATCTGTAGCCAATAACATGGAGCCTGTTTCATACCTTGAACTACTTAGAAAGTATGGCGTTGGTGGTACTACTGTCAAACAACCAGATACTACTACTAAGTACAACAAGCAGGTAAGCACAGCACTACAACTTAAGGATGTTGGCGATGCAGTTGCTGATTTCACAGCAGCCCAATTTGCCGCTTTTGGCCAGAATCCAACAACTGATGCTATCAATGCATTCAGGAATGCTTGGAACGCAGAAGTAAAGAGCCAGACACCTACTACAACAACTAATACTGTCACATCATATGCTCCTATTTATGACAAGACAAGCAAGCCAGTTATTGACCCTAAGACTAAGAAGCAAAAGGTTGATAGTTTTGGAAACCTAGTCTACTCAAAGCAGAAGACAGATAAGTCTGGTGTCTTGCAGTACCAGACAATTAACAAGACTTCTACAACTACAACTGGTGAGGGTTTCACAGAGGCTGAGCAACAGGGATTCCTTGCAAGTTATCTAGTGAGCAACTTCCCAACATCAGACTTCAATGTCGACAATATTGGTGGTGCTGCAAAGGTTATCTATGATGACTTGGTTTCTACCTATAAGAAGAACTTTATTACACCTCCAGATTTTGCAACACTAGCACCTACTATCAAGTCTGTTTTATCTAGCGCAGATGCTAATACACAAAGCCAGATTATTTCAAAGTACAAGGCTGATGTACGCAAGCAATCAGCGTTGAAGTACATGGGTATTGCTGACCTAGTTAATGCTGGTGAGGATGCTGACAAGTATGTCACTCCATTACGCCAAGCACTATCAAATGCTTTAGAAACAGATGTCACATTAGATGACGGCCTCATGAAGAAGGCACTTAACTTTAAGGGTGATGACGGGAAATATCGTATGCCAAATGACTGGGAGATTAGCCAGTTAGTTATGAATGACCCACGTCGCGCCTATACATCACAGGCAAAGAACGAAGCAGTAAACATCTTCCAATCTCTTACAAGTAAGTTGGGCTAAGACATATGGCAAAGTATCTAGACGACGGTGGCAGTGCTCCACTACCAACAACACCTGCAAAGATTGACCCTGAAATCCAGACAATCATTGATAAGATTGCAAGCACTGCTCCTACAATTACAGATAATATTACAGTAATTGAAGATACACCTTACTCAAGTTTAACACTTGCTGAGCGCCAAGCAATGTCACAAGAAGAAAAACTTGCTGCTATCAAGGCAGAACGTGAAGCACGTATGGCTAATGCTGCAGCAGAACGTGCTGCAAGTGACCCTAAGTATGACATCATGAATCGTCCTGATGCTCCTCCTTCTGATAGTGAGTATATCTACTACTATGGCTGGATTGGTGGCGTAGGAAGCGGTGAGTGGAAACTTTATCGTGCTCCTAATACAGAATCAAACCAAGTATCATATGGTTCTCGTTCAATTGGTGGAGTAACTCAGGCTAGTTTTTCAAGCACATCAGGTGCTAATGCACTTGTAGTACAGCCAAAACCTATTAGAGATGCTGATGGAAATATTGTTGGTTGGGACCAGACTGGTTCTGGTAACACTCTTAATGGTGGTATTGGTGGCAATGGCAATGCTGGCGGAGTCAATGGTGGCAATGGTGGCAATGGTGGCAGCGGTGGTAATGGTGGAAACACTGGTGGAAATGGTAATGGAGTAACTGGAACAACTGGTACAACTGGAACTGGTGCTCCTTCTACTAATATCTCAATCCTTAAGGCGCTACTTGTTGGTCAGGGTTTCAACTCAAAAATTATTGATGCTTCTGTAAACTACCTAGACCAGTTGTTAAAAGATGGTCTTGACTATGATAACGCAACAGAAATCTTTCTTCATTCAAAAGAATACACTCTTAAGAATGGAACAAAACTTACATCTCCATTCTATACAGAGTATGGCTATCTTAACGAGGGGCTTGTAAATCCTAAGAAGCCAGATGAACTTTACAATGCTGTTGAGGGATACAAGGGTGTTGTAGATAAGTACTCTTTGAGTACCAAGTATTTAACACAGGATGCACTTAAGTCATATGTCAAGAACAATGTGACAGTTGCAGACCTTGATGAGCGTGCAAATACTGCTCGTTTGAAGGCACTTAATGCTGACCCATCTCAGGTTACAGCAATGATTAAACTAGGATTTATTGGTTCTGCTGCTGACCTTACAGACTTCTATCTTGACCCTAAGATTGGCAAGGAGCAGTTAGAACTTAATAAGAATACTGGAGCATTTGTAGCAGAGGCTATTCGCCGTGCTCAGTCTGGTATTGGTTCATCTGCTGCAGACCTAGAGCGTTATAAGAAAATAACTGCTGGTCTGACTGCTAAGGACCTTACAGAAGCACAAATTGCTCAACTTGCTGGAGAAGGATTCCAGACAATTGGTGAGCAGTTGCTTCCTACAACCACACTATCTCAGATTTATGAGAAGACTGGCGGAACAGCAGAATCTAATGCTGCTCTACAGACTCAGATTCAATCAGAACTTGAGAATGAACAGTATCTCAATCTTGCATCAGAACGCCGTAAGAAACTGGCAGCACAGAACGCTGCTGCGTTCCAAGGAAGTTCTGGACTCTATAGTCGTTATGGAGTAGCAACTTCACTCACAGGACCTGGTACATCAGGCCTCATTTAAGAATCCCCACCTGGACCAATCGGCCCCAGGGGGCGTAATAGACCGATAGTACAAGCCAATGCAGATACCCCGTCTGAATTGAGGTGTGCGACAACTACTAATAAGGGAGAAAAATCGCATGAGCGATAACCGCGACAACTACTGGGCAGATGACGAAGACGATGAAGAAACAAGTGCACCTGCATTTGAATCAGATTCAGACCTTGTTAAGCGACTACGTAAGCAACTAAAGGCTGAGCAGCGCAGAAATAAGGAACTTGAGACATCATATGGTGAACTCACCAAAGCCCAAAAAGAGCGGATTCTAAAGGATGTTCTTTCATCCAAGGGTGTCAATCAAAAGATTGCACAATTTATTCCATCTGATATCGAGGCATCTGAAGATGCTATTAGTAACTGGCTAGATGCAAATGGTGATGTATTCGGATACACACCAGCACCTAAGCCAGCAGTAAATCAAAGTGATATTGCTGCTATGCAGAAGATGGATTCAGTGCTAACTGGAGCAGAGACACCTGCTGCTTCTGATGACTTTGCAAATCGCATTGCGAATGCAGGTTCTGAGGAAGAAATCTTATCCATTCTCAGCGGTCAGTAAAAACCGCACACTAACCAGAAGGGAGATATCTCCAAATGGCAGATGTCTTTTCAACCACAACCTCTGGTGTTGGTTCCAATCTCGTAACAATGGCGTACGACAAGTTGGTCGAACTCAACTTGCGTACAACACCTCAGTTCCGTGCAATCGCGGACAAGAAGGTCGGAAACCCAACACACGATGGTTCATCAATCCGCTTCCAATTCTTCAATGATATTGCGGATACAACAATCGCTGGCGCAACTCTCGCAGAGACAGTTGACCCAGATGCAGTAGCAATCCCAGCAACAACAACACTAGACGTTTCACAGTTGGAACTAGGTCGCGTTGTACTTCCAACACGTAAGTTGTCACTAATGTCACTTACAGATGTTGACCCATGGATTGCTAACGCAGTTGCATTCAACATGGCACTAACACTAGATGCTGGTGTTGCTGCTGTTCTAGATGCAGGAACAAACGTCATTCGTGAGTCTGCTGGCTCACTATCAACAACTGCTGCAAAGACAACTATCGCAACAACAGACCTTCTAAAGTCTCGTGATATCCGTTACGCAGTAACAAAGATGCGTGCGAACAACGTTGTGCCAAAGGCAGGCGGAATGTTCGTAGCATACGTACACCCAGAAGTATCTGCGGACCTCCGCACAGAAACTGGAAACAACGTATGGCGTACACCAACAGATTACGTAGACCCATCACGTAACTACGCTGGTGAAATCGGCACATGGGAAGGTGTTCGTTTCATTGAGACACCTAACATGACTAACTCACAGTCAGGTTCAGGCACAGGCGGAACTCAGACTCGCGTCTACAACTCATACGTAATGGGTTCACAGGCACTTGCTGAGGCTGTCTGGAAGGAGCCTAAGATTGAGTTCGGTAACGTAGTAGACAAGTTGAACCGTTTCCGTCCAGTTGGCTGGCACGGTATTCTTAACTGGGCTATCTACCGCCAGGCTGCATTGTACCGCATCGAGACATCCTCTTCAGGACGTCCACAGGCTTAATCAAGCAGTTAGACGGGTGGGCAGGGTATACATTCGAAAAAGTACCCTGCTCATCAGTAAAACTACTTAGGAGGCAATATGGCTTACAGATTCACGACACCCACCATCAGTGAAGGACCTGCTGGTGAAGGGCGTCTATTCGAGCGTTTCCGCCTCGTAAGAGGGGTTACAGTGCTCAAGATAGACGGAGAGTATTACGAACTTCGATACCCTTCTAGCGAAGAGGTAGAGAGTGCTGAGCAAGCCTACATTGGGGGTTACTCCTATGAGGTAAGTGCAGCAGAAAAGGCTGACCTAGAAGCAGCAGGCTATACAGTGGAGACGGTATGAAACATAGAGAGAACCACCCTACAGATGTTGAGGGTTGCTTTGGATGCAAGGTTTTAGGACTCCAGATGAGTCCAGGAGATGCTTCATCTCAGAAAGCAATGAGCAACAAAAGGTGGGACGGAGAGTTGGACGCCTATCGACAAGCACGTGCCGATGGGATTCAACCAGCAGGAACAAGCATGGAAAAGATACAAGAAGCAAGACGAGCATCAGAGGCTATGGGCAAGGCTTACGATTCGAATACCATGCCCAACACAAACTTAATCCAAAACAACACAGTATCTAAACTAAAGGAAGTAGGGCTGGTCTAATGTCAGTTAAAGGCGAAAAGTACGCATCTAAGAAAGCAATGATGAAGCACGAGAAGACAGAACCAATGTCTGCTCGCATGAAGGAATATGGCAAGAAGAAGGTCGTTAAGAAAGCCGCTATGAAGAAGATGGGTAAGAAGAAGTAATCATGGCAAAGAAAGTTTCATACTTAGATAACTTAGCAAAGGAAGTTAAGCAGACAGCAACAGCATGGCAGAAGTCATGGGATTCATCTGCTGATGTGACTCCAGGTGCTAATGAGCGTGCTCGTAAAGCACGCAAGACTTACGACAATCAAAAGGGTCAATTGCTAGGTGCGCTTGTACAAGGTCGCCGTTATGGTAAGGGTGGACGTCAGGTACCATGAAAAAGACAAAGACTCAGAAGGTTATGCACGAGTTCAAGACAGGAACACTTCACTCTGGTAAGGGTGGAAAGATTGTCAAGTCTCGTAAGCAGGCAATTGCTATTGCACTATCAGAGGCTGGAAAGTCTAAGCCAAAGAAGATGGCAAAGAAGAAGAAATGAAAAAGAAAGCGTTTTGGGATAAACCAAATCCTAAGAAGAAGTCAACACCCTTAACGCCAGCACAGAAGGCTAGGGCTAAGGCACGTGCTAAGTCAGCAGGTCGCCCTTATCCAAATCTAGTTGATAATGCAGCAGTAAGGAAAAAGAAATGAAAGACTCACGTTTAACACGGGCTGGAGTAGCAGGCTATAACAAGCCTAAGCGTACTCCTAGCCACCCTACTAAGTCACACGTTGTTGTGGCTAAGGTAGGTAGCCAGGTTAAGACCATCCGCTTTGGACAGCAAGGCGTTTCTGGCTCACCTAAAAAAGCAGGAGAATCTGCTGCCTATGCAGCACGACGTAAGTCTTTCAAAGCAAGACATGCAAAGAATATCGCTAAAGGAAAAATGAGTGCCGCATATTGGGCAGATAAGGTGAAATGGTAATGGCAAATTCAGAGTACAGAGGTTCAGCCTCTAACAGTGTAGCAGCAAAGAAATCTGCTACATCAAAGTCAAAGACAGTAGCAACTCCTGGAACTAAAGTTTCACAGTCTACTATCGATAAGATTAAGTCAATGGGAATGTCAGCAGCACTTAAGAGTGCAAAGTCTGCTAGCCCAGAAATGCGTGAAGGCATCCGTCGCCTTTATGGTGCATCACGTTACAATGCTGCAGTAGCAGGAACAGGACGCTCAGCAACAGCATTGTCTGCAGATGCAGCACGTGCTCGTGCAGGCATGGGACGTGCTTCAAAGGGTATGACAGAAACAGCACCAGGAACTCGCTCATCTAAGCCTAAGTTGGGTGCTAAGACAGTTATGGCTCCAAGCAACCCTAACCGTCAGAATATGCCTTACAAAACTCCTGGCGCTAAGCCAGTACAGAAGGATATGTACGGTAACAAGGTTAAGTCAAATGTAACTATCGGTGCTAAGAAGAAGGCTGCTTCAACACCTTCTAAGTCTAAGACTGGTTACAAGGCTCCAACCCAGAAAGACATGTACGGAAACAAGATTAAGTAATTCAAACTAAAGGAATCCAATGACAACGACCTATGCCAATTTGGTAGATGAGATTACTCTCAATCTGTCAGGCTACACATTAAGGCAAGACCGTACTACTCATTTGACTGCTGATGTGACCTCTTCTGGTCTATCACTAAGTCTTGGTAGTGTGACCAATATTGGCAAAGGTGTTGTTGAAATTGATGACGAGTTAATATGGCTAGATACATATGACCGTATTTCATCAACAGGCAGCATTGCTCCCTATGGTCGTGGCTACCACGGTACAACTGCTGCAGCACACACAGCAAACACTAAGGTAACAATTGCTCCAACATTTCCACGAGCAACTATTAAGAAGGCTATCAATGATACAATTGATGCAGTATTTCCTAATCTATTTGCTGTCGGAATCCACACTTTTACATACAATTCAGTTAAGACAACATACTCACTTCCTGCCGAAACTCAGACAGTGTTGTACGTCTCATACAAGCCAACAGGACCAACAGAAGAATGGCTTCCTGTAAGAAACTATCGTGCTGACGTATTTGCAAATACTACATCATTTCCAACAGCACAGACTATTTCAATCTATGACCGAATTGAATCAGGTCGTACAATTCAAGTTTACTATGCTAAGAAGCCAGACACTTTAACAGCCTCTGCATCTAGCGCAACATTTGAAGGTGTTACAGGATTACCTTCATCTTGTAAGGATGTTATTGTTTACGGTGCAGCATATCGTCTAGCATCCTTTGTTGACCCAGGTCGACTCAACTACTCATCTGCAGAAGCAGACAATGCAGACACCAAGATTCAATATGGCTCTGGTGCATCTACTGCTCGATTCCTTCTTGCCCTCTACCAGCAACGCCTGAATGAGGAGACCAAGAAACTCCGTGACGTTTACCCAACCCGCATCCACTACACGAGGTACTAAAATATGACAGTCCGCAAATATTCCTCCGTTTCTCAGGAAACCACACTTACCTCAGCACTGAGTTCTGGTGCAAGCACTATGGTGGTTGCTTCCTCTACTGCGCTTCTTGGTGGTATTACGCTATCTGCTGGCGAGACATTCGCAGTAGTTATTGACCCAGATACAGCGCTTGAAGAAATTGTAGAGGTCATTACCCCTAGTTCTTCTGCTAGCAATACTCTGACAATTACACGACCTGTTGATGGTACTGCTGCAATTGCTCACTCTGCTGGTGCAAAGGTACGTCACATGGCTATTGGCCGTGACTTCCGTGAGGCTAACAATCATATTGAAGCAACAACAGGACATGGTGCAACTGGCGCTGTAGTTGGTACAACAAACACCCAGACTCTTACAAATAAGACTTTAACTAGCCCAGTAATTACAACACCAACAATTGATGGAGTTTCATTCTCTGAGGCAGTTGAAGATGTTGTAGGTGCTATGGTATCTGGCAATACAGAATCTGGTATTGCAGTTACTTATGATGATACTGCTGGCAAGATTAACTTTGACGTTAATGACCCAACCATCACTCTATCTGGTGATATCACTGGTTCTGCAACAATGACAAATCTTGGTAATACAACAATTACCACAACTATTCCTGCTGGCACAATTGTCAATGCTGATATCAATACTAGCGCTGCAATTGATAAGACTAAGATTGCTGGAACAGCGGTAACAGTTGCTGATACTGGTACAGTCACAAGCACAATGATTGCTGATGGCACAATTACTAATACAGATATTAACTCTGCTGCTGGTATTGCTTACAGCAAGTTGAGCCTGACTGGAAGCATTACTTCATCAGATATTGTTGATGGAACCATTGTCAATGCAGATATCAGTCCTACTGCAGCAATTGCTTTGTCTAAGTTGGCAACAGACCCACTGGCTCGTGCTAACCACACTGGTACTCAGACAGCATCTACTATCTCAGACTTTGATACACAGGTTCGTACTAACCGTCTAGACCAGATGGCTGCTCCTACTGCTGCTGTTTCACTTAACAGCCAGAAGGTAACTAACCTTGCTACTCCAACAGTGTCTACTGATGCTTCAACTAAGGGCTATGTAGATACACAGATTACTAACTTAATTGGTGCTGCTCCTTCTACACTTGATACTCTTGCAGAAATCTCTGCTGCTATCAACTCAGACCCTAATCTTTATGCAACCCTTAATAATGGTAAGTTAAACCGTGATGGCACACAGGCTATGACTGGTGCTCTTCCAATGGGAACATTTAAGATTACAGGTCTTGGAGACCCAACTAATGCACAGGATGCTGCTACTAAGAACTATGTAGATACAGGTGCAGCCTCACAGGTTGCTGCTGCTGCAGCCAGCGCTACCGCTGCTGCTGCTTCTGCAACTGCAGCCTCTGGCTCTGCTACATCTGCATCTGGTTCTGCTACTAGTGCAACATCTTCTGCATCAAGTGCTACAGCATCTGCATCATCTGCAACTGCTAGCGCATCTGCTGCAGCCACATCAGCAACTAATGCATCTAACTCTGCAACAGCAGCATCTAACTCAGCAAGCACTGCTTCTACTCAAGCAACAAATGCTGCTAACTCAGCATCTGCTGCTAGTACTTCTGCAACTAACGCTGCATCTAGTGCTTCATCTGCGTCAACTAGCGCAACTAATGCTGCTGCTTCATACGACTCATTTGATGACCGCTACCTAGGCTCTAAGTCATCTGCTCCTACATTGGACAATGATGGCAACGCCTTGCTTACTGGTGCTCTTTACTGGAACTCAGTAGATAACACAATGTATGTATGGTCAGGTACAGCGTGGGGTTCAATCTCATCTACCGCTGCTATTTTCCGTTATCGTTACTCTGCTACAGCAAACCAGACAACATTCTCTGGTACTGATGCTAATGGCGCAACACTATCCTACCTTGTAGGCAAGGAACAGGTATACCTCAACGGTGTACTACAGGTTCGCGGTACTGACTACACAGCAACTGATGGTACAAGCATTGTCTTGGCATCAGGTGCTGCTGCAAGTGACGTACTAGAAATCATTACCTTCACAGCCTTCTCTGTAATTATGTCAGCAATGACTGATGTACAGAATACATTTGTAACTGACCAGATTATCAACGGAGTTAAAGTTGGTATTGGTGCTGGTTCAATTACAAGTAATACTGCAGCGGGAAAGAATGCTCTTAACTCAAATACTACTGGTGCTTTTAATACTGCAATAGGTTCTAGTGCTTTAACGAATAATACAATCGGCACATCCAATACTGCGGTAGGTCTTTCTGCATTATCTGCAAATACTACTGGATATGAAAATACCGCAGTTGGTGCAAACGCATTGCAACTTAATACAACTGGAACTTTTAATAATGCGTTTGGTGAAGGTGCTTTGTATGCAAATACTACAGGAGCAACTAACACAGCAGTGGGTGCCTATGCTCTTAACTCTAACACAGTAGGTTCTAATAATATTGCTATTGGTGGTAATGCACAACGCAGCAATATTTCTGGTGGTCAGAATGTTTCAATAGGTGTTGGTGCTGGACAATCTAATACTGCATCAAGTGCAAATATTGCTATCGGTCACGTTGCTCTTAATAATAACACTGGTAATAATAACACCGCTATTGGTACTTATTCAATGCAACAAAATACAAGTGGAACATCAAATACAGCACTTGGATACGGTGCATTATCAGCAAATACTACTGCCAGTGAAAATACTGGACTAGGACTTAACGCTTTAACTGCTAATACAGCAGGACATAGCAACGTTGCAGTTGGTGCTTACTCTCTTGACGCTAATACAACAGGCATTTACAGTGTTGCTGTTGGATACAATGCTTTAACAAATAACACAATTGGAACTTCAAATACTGCAATTGGTTATGGTTCATTGGCTTCAAGTACAACCGCTTATGATAATACCGCTGTTGGCTACGGTTCTTTAAACCTTAATACAACAGGCGTTTTCAATGTGGCAATTGGTCACAGTGCATTGCTAAATAACACTACAGGTGGTAACAATGTTGCAATTGGTAACAGTGCTATGTACAACAACACAATTGGAACAACAAATACCGCTGTTGGAAAAAATGCAATGTCTGGAAATACTACAGGTTATGATAATGTTGCAATTGGATTCCTTTCATTATCTGCAACAACTACCGCTGTAAGTAATACTGCTGTTGGCGCATATTGTCTTAATTCCGTAACAAGCGGTGTTCAAAATGTTGGCATTGGCGTTGGCGCTGGAAATAGCGGTACAAACAATGTAACTACAGGCAGCAACAATATCTTAATTGGCTACAACGCTGCTGCCGCATCATCTACAGCATCAAATGTTATTACCTTAGGTAACTCATCTATTGCAACCATCCGCGCTCAAGTTACATCTATCACTGCACTCTCTGATGCACGCGACAAGAAGAACATTCAGCCACTAGGTGTAGGTCTTGACTTTGTTAAGACTCTTAACCCAGTTACCTTTGACTGGAATATGCGAGATGGCGGTAAGGTAGATGTACCTGATACTGGCTTCATTGCTCAGGAGTTAATGGCTGCAGAAGATGCAGTCGAGATGGCAGACAAACTACAACTCACATACCGTGACAACCCAGAGAAACTTGAGGCTACCCAAGGCAGACTCATTCCTATCCTGGTCAAAGCAATCCAAGAACTAGCAGCAGAAGTAGAACTATTGAAGGGTGCTAAGTAATGACAAAATCAAGAGACATAGCCAGTAAGTTATCTGATTCTAGTAGTAATACCATATATGGTACTAGAGCATTAGCGGCAGTTACAACAGGTAACAACAATACTGCAATTGGATTAGATGCTCTTACTACCAATACTACTGGTGGAAACAATGTAGCAATTGGCGTAAACTCAATGAAGTTTAATACTATTGCAAATAATAATACTGCTGTTGGAACAAGTTCATTAACAAACAATACGACTGGTGTGAGCAATACAGCAATTGGTCAAGCATCTTTGTATCAAAATACTGTTGGTGTTAACAACACTGCTGTTGGTTCAGGTGCTTTACAAAATAACACAACTGGTGCTGCTAACACTGCAATTGGCAGCCTTGCTATGTACAATACTACAACAGGTTCTGCTAATACAGTTGTTGGTCATAATGCATTTAATATCAATACGACAGGTAGCAATAATACTGCTTTAGGTTTTCAATCCTTGGTCTATAATACAACAGGTAGCGATAACGTAGGTGTTGGATATAACGCTGGCTTCTCTAATACTATTGGTGTAAGAAATGTTGCCGTTGGGTCTGGAGCGCTTTTTTACAATACAATTGGTGCAAATCTTGTTGCAATAGGTTCAACAGCGCTTTCCGCAAATACAACTGGCAATAACAATGTTGCTATTGGACATCAGGCATTACTTTCTAATACTATTGGTACAGAAAATGTTGCTGTTGGTAAAGACGCTTTAGCCTCCAATACAACTGGTATTTACAATATTGCCGTAGGTTCTTATGCTTTAGATGCAGTAACAACAGGTATTGAAAATACTGCAGTAGGTCATAATGCATCTTCTTCGGTCACAACTGGTCAAGGCAATACAGCAATTGGTTTTAACACGCTAGTTGCTACAACAACGGGAACAATGAACACCGCTGTTGGGCGTTACTCAATGTATAGTAATGTCAGTGGAACTTCTAACGTTGCTGTGGGTAACAGTTCTTTGCAAAGTATTACAAATGGTTCTAATAACGTTGCTATTGGTGAAACCGCATTGTTTAGCAATACAACTGGAACCAATAATGCTGCCGTTGGATTAAACGCTCTTTATGCTAACACTACTGGTAAAGAAAATACCGCTATTGGTGCTGGTGCAGGCGGAGCAATAACAACTGGTATAAACAATACTATGCTTGGATATATTGCAGGAAATACTGGAACAAATAACTTAACGACTGGTTCTAATAATACAGTTATTGGTAGTGGTGCTTCTGTATCTTCATCTACTGTTTCCAGTACGGTTACTTTAGGTAATTCATCTATTGCAACATTACGTTGTCAGGTAACTTCAATTACCGCCCTATCAGATGCCCGCGATAAGACAGATGTTGAGTCAATCCCAGTTGGATTAAACTTCATCAACAAGTTACATCCAGTAACATTTACTTGGAATATGCGTGACGGTGGCAAGGTTGGTGTCAAGGACACAGGCTTTATTGCCCAGGAACTTATGGCAGCAGAGGACGAGGCAGAACTTGCTGAGTACCTACAACTGACATACCGTGATAATCCAGAAAAACTAGAAGCAACTCAGGGTAGACTAATCCCTATATTGGTCAAGGCAGTACAAGAACTTTCAGCAAAGGTCGCTGAACTAGAAGCAAAGGTAAACTAATGTCACATACAGATAACGCAGTAAAGACAATCACTAAGGCTACTCCTACAGTTGACCTTGATGGCAAGGTAATCAAGTGGGATGTAGAGGTTGAGTACTCACTCAATGACTATGTATCAAAGTTCAACAAGACTGTAGAGGTTGAGGCTGCTAAGGCACCTGCCGACTTCACCAAGGCTGAACTATGGGAACTAGTCAATGAGGCTCACCTAGATGCAGTATATGAGTCACAGTACGTATCAACTCAGATTCCAGTAGAGCCTACTGAAGTCAAGGTTGATGATTTTGATATCGATTCACTAGCGTAACAAAAGGTCGGGGGACACAATGAAAACAGTACTAATCGCAACACCTTCATATGATGGGAAAGTAGATGTCTGGTACGCCAGTGCATTGCATCAGACTGCATTGCTTGGTATGCAATCGGACATCTACTTCCACCCAATCTTTATGTCTTATGATGCACTTATCCAGCGTAGCCGTAATGACCTGCTAGCCCTAGCGGTAGAGCAAGAGTTTGATGGCATCCTATGGATTGATGCTGATATGGAATGGAATCCTCAGTGGGCTATTGATGTAGTGAACTCAGGCAAGGATGCCTTGGGCCTACCAGTTATCAAGAAGTCTATCTTTGAGGAATCATACAACGTCAAGTGCAAGCCAGAAGATTTGGTTACTGATGAGGATGGTCTTATCAAGGTTGAGTCTATTGGTACAGGTTTCTTCTATATGTCTAAGGATGCAATCAAGCATCTATGGGATAACTCAGAAGCCTATGTTCACAACGGGGCTAACCGCAGATGGGTATTTGAAGTAAAAATTCAAGACGGAGATATCATCTCCGAAGATGTATTGCTTTGCCAGAAGTTACGGGATGGTGGATACGAAGTATTCATTGACCCAAGCAAGACCTGCAACCATATTGGCACACTAAAGTTTAGTGGCAACTTTGCAGAGTTTATAAATAAAATTAAAAATAACTAAGGAGTACAATGGCAACGCCAGATATTACGGAAGATATCCCGTTAAACGTTGGTAACCCTGGAACCTCTGGTTTTTGGACTAACAACGCAGAAGACTATGACGTTGCTGTTGGTGGCTTGCCTTTCTTCTTAGCACCTACAGACCAGAATCCTTATCAAAGAGAGACTGCACCATACCGCAAAGACCAGTTTGATAATGGTACTGAGCCAGGTGAACAGTCATTGACTGGTTGGTGGATTCGCTCACAGTCATCTTTTCATGTTGGTGATGGCATTAATTTCTATGACCCATCAGCAGGTGAGACAACTAAGTATCGCTTTACTGACTCTCAAGGTGTCAATGTATGGACTAAAGGACAGGTTACTCTCCTTAATGATGTAATTGAAAACCACATTACTACAGGAACTCTATCAAGTAATGGTGACCCACAGCAACATGTGCGTTCTATTCGTTACTCAAACAAAGATGCACTTCTTCTTCATGACGAATATGACGTTGATAAGGTAGAGGCTGATGGAACAGTTGTTCACTTTATTGACTACAATGCTGGCGTTAATGATAAAGTCTTTGCAATCTGCGATGATGGTACATATGCCTACTGGCTAACTAATGATAGCGGTGGTGGTGCTGGTAAGTTGCGTATGTATAAGAAATTACTTACTGGTGTAGCAGGTGCTGGCGATATTCTTATGCTTTCATCAGCAAGCATTACTATTGTAAATGCCTGTATGGAGTTTGTAAAAGACCGTATTGTTGCAGTTATCAATGGCGTTACCTATGAGATTGCTCCTAATGCCACAACTCTTCCTACAGCAATCTACACTAACCCTAATACTAACTGGGTTGCTACTAGCATTACAGCATCTGGACCTGCAATCTATATCTCAGGCAACTCTGGAATCTACTCATCAATCCATAAGTACACACTTAGCACATCTGGTGCTATGCCTACTTTGACTCAAGCGGTAGTTGCTGCTGAACTTCCACCAGGTGAAATGACCATGAAGGTCTATTACTACCTAGGCTATATGCTTATTGGTACAACTAAAGGTGCTCGTGTAGCAACAGTTAATGACCAAGATGGCTCACTATCTTATGGTCCTCTAGTCTTTGAGTCGTCTCAACCAGTCTATGACTTTGCTGCTCGTGACCGTTTTATATGGTGTGCATCTGGTATCGGTGCTCTTGATGCTGGTGTTATTCGTATTGACTTAGGTCAGATAATTGAGAATGAACCACTACGTTTTGCATGGGCAAACGACTTGCAGTACACACAGTCAACAGTACATCATACAACTGGCGTAGCCTTCTATGGCTCATCAGCACGACTTGGTTTTGCTACTGCTTACAATACAACTAATGGTCACGTATACCGCGAAGATACAAGTACACTACGCTCTACTGGCTATGTGACTACAGGTGCAATTCGCTATGGAACACTTGAGCCAAAGAACTTTAAGTTCATTCGTGCTCGTGGCAACTTTACCTATGGTGCTATGGATATCTATGCTATCGATGCATCTGGAAATACATATACAATTATTACTTACAACGCTGCTGTTGGCACTCCTGAGGCTGCCACAACCAACCCAGAAGGTCCACAAGAGTATCTGTCATACAAGTTTACGCTCTCACGTAGTGCAACCAGTACCAGCCAAGGCCCTGTGTTTAAGGGTTATCAAGTAAAGGCTCTACCTGCTACAGCACGTCAACGGGTGATTCAGTTCCCTGTATGGTGCTATGACGTAGAAACCGACAGATATAACGTAAAGACTGGATACGAAGGACGTGCGTGGGAGCGTATTCAAGAACTAGAAGATGTAGAAAAACTAGGCGATATCATCAACGTACAAGACTTCACAACAGGAGAACGCGTGCAAGCAATTGTTGAAAAGATAAACTTCATTCGTAAGACTCCACCATCAGGTCAGTTTGATGGCTTCGGAGGACTTCTCCTCATCACAGTCAGGACGGTTTTATAATGACAGCCGTAGACTGGGCAGCATTAGTAGTATCAATCATAACAATTACAGCAGCATTTGCTGGTGCAGTACGTTGGTTGGTAAAGCATTATTTATACGAGTTGAAACCTAACGGGGGCGGTTCCGTTAAAGACCAAGTTAATCGATTGGAAGCCCGTGTTGACGAAATTTACTTACTCCTTTGCGAGAAAAAGTAGAGTACTAGCCGCATTTTTTATTGTCATTGGAACATCTTTGTTCATGCCTGCAGCAAATGCAGACCAAGCAAATGCAACAGTAGTCTGTTCTGATGGAACTAATCAGCAGTCATTCCAGATTGGTTGGGATAACTCTAATCAGTTCTTTGCAGATAAGGGATACATCCCTAGACTATTCTGTGAAGGTGGATACGCAAGACCGTATACAACTTACGTTAGTGATGACCTTTCCAATCAGTCTCTTGGTTTCTATAACGGAGTTCTTCCAGAGCCAGTTCAGCCCGCTCCAGTTGAGCCTTCACCCTCACCAACTCCAACTCCGAGTCCGACACCCTCACCTGACCCGACTCCAACTCCCAGCGCAAGTGCAGAACCTCAGCCTTCGCCAGAGCCAAGTCCGTCTCCAACTTCTTCGCCAACACCTGATACGACTCAACCTTCCGTGCCAGAGACTTCGACGGCAACTGCTCCTGTTGAGCCAACTCCAACTCCAAGCGCATCACCCGAGGCATCGCAGCCAAGTAACCCAGCGCCAACCCCAACGGTAGAGCCAACACCACAACCCCAACCCACTGTGGAACCATCTACTTCTCCTTCTGTTGATACCAGTACATCAACATCACCAGTGCAACCGCAACCGACAACCCCAGAACCATCACCTACTCCTTCTCCAACTCCTACACCGAGTCCAGAACCTGTTCGTGAACCAACTCCTACACCAACACCAGAGCCTCAACCTGCGCCTGCACCTACACCAGAACCACAGCCAACTCCAGCGCCAGAAACTATTCCTCAACCTCAACCTGTTCCTGCGCCTGTGCCTGCTCCCGCACCCGAGCCACAACCGACTCCACCTCCAGAGCCAGCACCTTTACCTCAACCTGAGCCATTGCCAGAGCCGCCCGCGCCTCCTGCACCTGAGCCTCAACCCGAGCCTCCAACTCCTGTAGAAGAGCCTCCAGCACCTGCTGAGGAGCCTCCTGTGGCTGTTGAAGAACCTTCTGCAGTGGAGGAACCACCCGTAGATGTACCATCAGAGCCCGTGCCTCCTGCTGAACCTAGCAAGCCTGAGGTAACGCCAGAACCCAAAGCGCCTGATGCCCCAAATGTGGAACCGCAACCTGTTTCTCAACCTGAACCTCCTGTTGTAGAGCATAATCCTACACCAGAGCCAATTACTTTGACAGATGAAACAGACCTAGAATCACTAGACCCAGAGACTCCAATCATGTTGGACAATGGTGTGGTACTTACTGCTGAGGTAGTCATCTCTTTGCAGTTGCTTGAAAACCCTGCTGAGTTATTGCAGGAACTATTTACAAATCCTGCAGCAGCATTGGCTGCTTTAGGCAATGTCGGCGCAGACCTTTCACCCGAAGTGCGAGCGAAAGCCGAAAAAGTAGTTATCGCAGCAGTTATTGCTGGAAACATAGCCACTACAGCAGCCGTTGCATCCGCAGGTGCTGCTTCCACGTATAGAAGGAAACCACTATGAAAGACTTCTTTTCAGATATAGCAAATCAACTATGGACACTTCTTGGAATGTTCGTTGCTTGGGTCGTCTTAGAGGGCTCAGCAAAGACAGTCGTTGGCTATGCAATTGCATTGTCTACGGTTATCTGGGGAGTTACATTTAAGTTACGTAACCCAAAGGAATAACAATGGCAACATTCAAGAATGTAATAATGAGAATCTTTGCTGTGATTGCAGCAGAAGCACTAGGAGTTATTGGTGCAGGTTCTCTTGTAGGTATCGAAGTATGGCAGGCAGCAGTACTTGCAGGTGCACTAGGTGCAGCACGAGTACTTGAGGCTCTAGCACGCTTCTTCCTCAATGATGGAAGCCTATCAGCAGATGAAATCAACGCAGCCTTTGCTAAGGTTGACAAGAAAGCGAGTGAGTAATGGGACAAAGAGCAGACTTCATTGCAGTAGCGAAGACTGAACTCGGTGTAATCGAGGGACCAAAAGATAACGAAACCAAGTACGGTGCATTCACAAAGGCTAACTTCCTGCCTTGGTGTGGTTCATTCGTCAACTGGTGTGCTAACGAAGTTGGCTTGAAGATTCCTTCATGCGTATCAACTGTTGCTGGTGCTAAGGCTTTTGAGAAGAAGGGTCAGTGGGAACTTGCTAGCGACACAGCAACTCCACTACCAGGCGATATCGTATTCTTCGATTTCCCTAACGACGGTGTAGACCGAATCTCACATGTTGGGATTGTAGTTAAGGATAACGGAGATGGCACAGTAACCTGTATCGAAGGCAATACTGCCCCAGATAAGAAGGGTGACCAGCGCAATGGTGGTCAGGTGTGCCTCAAGGTCCGTGCATTCAAGAAGAAGAACGGGTCTAAATTACGCAAATCTCAAGCAGTTACTGTGGTAGGATTTGGCAAGCCTGTCTTTAAGTCATAAGGACAGATTCACAAAGGAGTACCTATGTTCGATATCGATAAGTTAAAGGCGATTGGTCTATCATACTTCCGTGCAGCAGCAGCATCTGCAGTTGCACTATACACAGCGGGTCAGCACGACCCTAAGACATTGGCTACAGCATTCTTGGCAGGTCTAGTTGGACCTATCTTGAAGGCACTGGATGCATCTGCACCAGAGTTTGGCCGTACAAAGTAAGGCTACCAAGCCTTCAAATCAGCCCCTCATTTTACTAGCAATAGTAGAGTGGGGGGCTTTTTTGTTTTCCCTAGGATGCCCCAAACAGGTCGGAAAGATGGCGAGTTGCGCCACTTTCACGGCGTCTAGGTCATAATGTATAGGTCGAGGGTACTTTTAGCCTCAACTCAGACTTGATTTACTTTTGTTATCATCCACCAGTTGAGTAGAATCCAGAGCCATTAAACTTGACTGGCACTGCAGTATAGACACGCTTCATAGGTTCTCCACAGGAGCACTCCCATGGCTGGTCTCTATCCTCAACATTGACCTGCTTATCCATAGTGGTTCCACAGGCATCGCACTTGTATTCGTATGTAGGCATTTCTTCTTCTTCCCATGGGTAGTGCGCTTTAGTTATGAATTCTCTTACCATTGTCTTTCCAATGCTATAAACCAAAACCCTAAATTAATATCTAGGTTATATGAACAGAAACTGATTCCAATAGCAAAGCCATGAATCCTGCCATAAATAAACCAAAACTTTCCAAGTTTCTTCTCAGCCATTTCAACCTCCATAGATTTTGGGATTAGTGTATCATAGAAATGCGGGTAACCGTGGGGCGGAAACTTCAAATGACGGACGACGGCAAAAGCCTATCCTGAACTGTCTCCCTGAACCACATTTTTGTAACTTAAAAAATGGGGGAGGGGGGCGTTTCTTAAAATCAGGATTCAGGCAGGTTTTAAGAAACCCGTTTCGTATAGCGGGGTAAAAATGGATGTGATACAGTCATCCTATGAATCAATTACCTAAGCATATTTCTTACTCCAGTTTTACTACTTGGCAAGAGTGTGGCTGGAAGTACTACCTACAAAAAGTAGAAGGCGTTAAAGAAGCACACGCAGTGTGGTTTACTGGTGGCTCTGCCGTTCACAAGGCTACTGAAAACTATGACCATGCTGGCGTTATGTCAGTAGATTCTGAATACCTTGACCTAATCTGGAATGATGCATGGTTTCAGCAGGTAAAAGAAGATGAAGAAATTAATGGTGACATGAACACATGGCAGTATGCCAAGCGTGAAGACATGTCATGGTGGTATGGCGAAGGTCGCTGGATGCTAGAAAACTGGGCTAAGTTCCGTGCTAATGGCTGGACTATCTACGAAGATTTCATTGAAAAAGAATATGAAATTGAAATCGATGATGCAACAGTCAAGATGGCAATTGACCGTGTAATGGTAGACTTCGAGGGGAATCGGGTGCTCCTCGATATCAAGACTGGTGCGTCATCCCAGAAGCATCCTTTGCAACTGGCTGTCTATGCGTGGGCGCTTGGCAAGCATGGGATTACTGTCGATAAGGCAGGTTTCTGGGATGCACGTACTGGTCACGTTTCGTTATGGAACCTGTCCAACTTGCATGCAGAACGCATTGAAGATATGCTCAACACCTTTGATAAGGCTCGCAAGGAAACAATTTTCCTTCCAAACTTGTCTAGTTGTGGTCGATGTGGAATCACATCCCACTGCAAGTTTGTCAATAGCCACGCTTAGAGTTCAAACTCGAACATGAATGAGGGGATAGACAAATGACTGGTAACTTCCAAGTCAGTAGCAAACTCAACGATGGACGTATCTTCGTCGTTGCGTCAGAGACATACGCAGGATTCTGCGAGTCTCTAGAACAAGCCGTAGGCATCGAGGAGTCACAAGAACTCCTTAAGCAGATGGCACAATCACTAGCAGGAGCACCACAGAGTGCATCTCAAGCAGTTGAGAATGTACGTCAGGCGTATCCTAATGCACAAGTAGACCATACTGCGCATCCAACTCAACCTGCTGGCAATACACTTGGACCAGAAGCCAAGAAGTGCCACCATGGTGTGATGACAAAGCGAAGTGGTTCAGGGGCTAAGGGTCCATGGAAGGGATACATGTGTCCTTCTCCAAAGGGAACACCAGACCAATGTGAACCAGTATTTATTCGCCGTAATGACCCAGAGTGGAGTACTTTCTAAAAGATGAGAACACTTGCCCGCGCCGTAGGTAGCAAAGACATAGGTGGCGAACCGCTACCAACTGTCTTTCGTACCTTTGAACTCAACAAGGTCGTGTTTCGGCGTGCCGAAATATCGATGATTGCTGGTACACCTGGTGCTGGCAAGTCTTCCGTCGCTCTTGCATTAGCATTGAGAGCAAAGGTTCCAACACTGTATGTCAGTGCTGATACCAATGCACACACAATGGCTATGCGCTTACTATCAATGATAACTGGCAAGACTCAAACTGATGTTGAACATCTACTTGAGACTGAGGTTGCTACCTCTCGCAAGGTTATCAATGAACATGCACAGCACATCTTTTGGTCTTTCGATTCAGCGCCTACGCTTGATGACTTAGACCAAGAGGTTGCTGCGTTTGAAGAACTATGGGGATGCTCACCTACTCTTATCGTTATCGATAACCTTATGGATATTGCTAACGATGGCGGAGAAGAGTTTGCAAACATGCGCTCTACTCTGAAAGAACTCAAGTACCTCGCAAGAGATACTAACGCTGCTGTTGTAGTACTTCATCATACGAAGGAGTCCTACACAGGTACACCGTGTCAACCACGCTCTGCTTTGCAGGGTATGGTTGCACAGTTACCTGCCCTTATCTGTACTGTTGGCACTGATGCTCCTGGTTTCATAGCCGTAGCACCAGTTAAAAACCGTTATGGTAAGGCAGACCCATCAGGCAACACTGCCTTTTGGTTGAACTTTAACCCTGAATACATGGATGTTTCTGACATCGCTGAGAGGTTAAAATGAGTTTCATCGACCCTATCGTACCCAATCCTGACTGGGGCAATCCGTTTCCAAACGTTGACCCTAATGAATGGGAAGATGACGATGATGACTAAACATATAAATGAACTAAAGCCAGATTACACAAGGGCGATGGATATCCGTGGTGAGCCAACCACGGTATGCATCTGTGGAAGTTTCGTCTGGAACCTTAAAGTATCGTTCTCAGAGGATGGTACTATAGGGATGTATTTTCGAGATATGGAGTGTGCTGACTGTGGAACACAGGCAACCGCGCCAATTGAGGAGTAAAAATGAAACTAACAACATACGCTTGGATAATGGCTGCTGTAGTCTTTGTGGGAACTTTGCCTCACGCTGTGGGTGCGATGTTTTTGAAGACCCAGATAGTCATAGTAGAAAAGTGTACAAAACCAATCGTCTTGGTAACTATATCCGAGATGAAAAAAATGGCAAAGCAAATCGCTAGAGGTAAAGTGCTAGCGACATACAAGAGTAATCGTGAGTGGAAGGCATTGTTTACTCTATGGAACAAGGAGTCTCGCTGGGATTACACCGCAGACAATCCTCGTTCAACTGCTTATGGAATACCTCAGATACTCAATATGCCAAAGGATACTCCAATGCTAGAGCAGATTGACTTAGGTCTAAGATATATCAAGCATCGTTACGGCAGTCCATCAAAGGCGTTAGCCTTTCATAACCGTCACGGCTGGTACTAATCATGGGTGGTCGCGCAGCAAAGGCTAAAGGTGCAGGGGCAGAGCGAGATGTAGTAAAATACCTCAAGCAATGGTTCCCTTATGTAGACAGACGCCTTGCAGGTGCGACCCTTGATAAAGGTGACATTTCAGGTATACCTGGTGTTACTATAGAGATAAAGAACCACGCTAAGATGGACTTAGCAGGTTGGATAGAAGAGTTAATAGTCGAGATGACTAATGACAAAGCGTGGACAGGTGTGGTTGTGCACAAGCGAAAGGGACGGGGGAATCCTGGAGATTGGTACGCAACCATGCCTGTACATGTGTGGGTCGAACTCTTAAGAAAGGCGTTAGACAAGTGAATGATGAGAACCCGAACATCACTGCAATACTAGAGCACTATGGTGCTACAGTTCCAACTCGAAGTGGTTGGGCTAAGATGAAGTGTCCGTTTCATAATGATTCACACGCATCAGCAGCAGTTAATCTGCAAGACAATCTTTTCAAATGCCATGGCTGTCAGTACAAGGGCAGTGGCTACAAAATCATTATGGACAAAGAGGGGGTAAGTTTTCGTGAAGCAATCAGCATCGCAGAGGGAATCCTTAACCAAAGCGGCCAAGTACTACCACGCCGCTCTGGCAGAGGCGGAAGAATATCTGGCAGGTCGCGGAATAACAATGGAGCAGGCGACTCACGCACGCTTGGGCGTCGTCTTAGAGCCGCTAACGGGTCATGAAGCCTATATCAATCGCTTGGCGATTCCGTATATTACGCGTTCAGGGGTGGTTGACATTAGATTCCGTTCGATGGACTTATCCGAGCCCAAATACATGGGTATGGCGGGTGCGACAACGCATCTTTATAACGTTTCTGCGTTTTTCAGAGCGACCACATATATTTCTATCTGTGAGGGCGAAATTGACACGCTCACACTCGATACTGTTTGCGGTATACCTGCAGTGGGGGTCCCAGGAGTTAACAACTGGAAGAAGCATTACACACGACTGCTTCAAGACTTCGACAAAGTGTTTCTATTTGCTGACGGGGATAATGCTGGCGCTGATTTTGGCAAGTCTCTTTCTCGTGAATTGGGTAACCTTGTGGTAGTCAATATGCCAGAGGGAGAAGATGTGAACTCTATGTATCGTCTGCATGGTGCAGATTACTTCAAACAAAAGATTGAGAGCGTACAGTAATGTTGATTCCAGTAGACGGACACTTTGAGTGTTCAGAACCTAAGTGCGACTTCATCACTTGTGACTTGTTTGAGTTCATGGCTCACTGTGGTGTTGAGTATGAGTGGGGTGTGCGCCTGAACAAGCGATACACATTTGACTTATTCCAGTTCTTAGAGATACTCAATGAGTTGACCAATATGGGTGACCTTGATGCTATGTATGACCACATACAGTCAGCAACTCTGTTGATGATTAACGCCAGTGGTGATGAATTAGAAGACTTTATTGAAGAAAGTATTGTACAATCAGAGATGTCAGAGGTGATGGATGGAATCGAAAGGTTACTCAAAGAGAATGAATAAGGCTGAACTTAAGGAACTGGTCTGGACTGAAAAGGCTGTTGACCAGTTTGACTTAGATGTGTACGAAATCATTGATGAATTGTACATGTTGATGTTGAGTAAGCATGCAGATTATGGTCCATTAAATATCGCTAAATCTCCTGGTGGTCCTATCAATGGGCTACGTGTACGTATGTGGGACAAGATGGCACGCATCAACAATCTATTTGATAGTGGTGCAGAGGCTAAGCATGAATCATTGGAAGACTCTTTCAAAGACCTAGCAAACTATGCAATCATCGGAATGATGGTTCTGAGAGGAAAATGGCCACAAGAATGAAATGGTTATTGTTAATCCCGATTGCATTGGGCACTTGGTATTGTATTACAACTTTTAACGACACTTGGAGAAGCAAATGAAAATATTTGGACCATACAAAGGCAGTAAACAAAACGGCGGACGTCCAATCTATGTGTTCAAGAGAAAGAAGAAAGATGGCACAACTGTCACTACTTCAAGTAACAAAGCACGAGTTGACTATGAGAAAGCAACTGGCAAAACTTTACCTAAAAGTACTGATGTCGACCACAAGGATAATGGTGGACGTGCTGGTCATGATGGTAAGCGCAATCTTCAAACCATGTCTCACTCCAAGAACGTTGCCAAAGAAAACAAGCGACGTGCTGTGAAGAAGACCGTAAAGAAAGCAGCCAAGAAGAAGTGAAAAATATAGTTTGCATCTCCGACTTGCAGGTACCGTATCACGATGTAGAAGCGACAAAGGCAGTGGCTAAGTTTATCCAGTGGTATCAACCTGAGACAGTCGTCTCATGTGGAGACGAAATGGATATGCAGACAATTAGCAAGTGGTCTAAGGGCACTGAGTTAGAGTTTGAACGTTCTATTGGACGTGACAGAGACCTAACACGGCAAGTTCTGTACGACTTAACAGTTGAGCACATGATTCGTAGTAATCATACTGACCGCTTGTTTAACACAGTTGCTATGCGTGCACCAGGGTTACTTGGTCTACCAGAGTTGCAACTAGAAAACTTCCTGGGTCTCGATGAACTTGAGATTCAGTATCATACAGACCCTTATGAGTTAGCACCTGGCTGGCTTCTCATGCATGGGGATGAAGGAAATGTGCAACCCACTGCTGGTGCGACTGCCTTGGGGCTAGCAAAGCGTTCAGGAATGAGCGTAGTGTGTGGTCACACGCACCGCATGGGGTTGACACATCAGACTCAAACTTATCGTGGTGGTAAGCCTAAGACTATCTGGGGTATGGAACTAGGTAATCTTATGGATTATCGTAATGCAAAGTACATCAAAGCAGGACTATTCACTTGGCAACAAGGGTTTGGTATCTTGCATGTTGATGGAAAGAATGTAACACCACAGTTAGTTCCAATTATTAACAACTCATTTACAGTGGATGGTAAGACATTCAAGTGGTAGAAACTGAGAAGTATGAAAACCTTGTAGCACATATTGCTTATGAGTTCTCTCGTAAGTTTCACATGTGTGATGCTGATGACATCAGACAAGAACTATGGATTTGGTTTCTTGAGCATCCTAACAAAGTCAAACTGTGGGAAGCACTTGAAGGTAAGCAATCCACTAAACTAATTGCACGTTCACTACGCAACGCTGCAAAGGATTACTGTCAGCGTGAGAAGGCTCGTGCTGTTGGTTACAAGGTAGACGATAACTATTACTATGACCGTGAGGTTGTAGAGTTGCTGTTACCTGCAGTGCTACGCAAAGACTTGAATGCACCAGCCATGACTGAACTAGGGTTCACTAAGGCTAAGAAGGTTGCATCTGAGGGTGGTAACTGGTTTGCAATGATGGCTGATATTGAGAGGTCATTGGAGCGACTAACTCAAGAACAGTTGAGTATCATCTACTTACGATTCGGAGATGGGTGCGATAACGCTAGCCTGGCAACAGAATTAGCCATCTCAGAGGATGCAGCACGTATGAGAGTTAACAGAGCAGTTAACAATCTATTAAATTTTCTTGGTGGTTCTAGACCACGCAAGGAGTGGGACTACACAGAGGAGCAAGTCAATGAGCAGATTAATGCAGATACACGAAGTGACGGAGATTTATCAGAAGTTGGAGACGAAGTTATCGGACAAGACTTGGACTGATACTCTTTCAGAAGACGAT
>Ga0213920_1000315_pt1 | contig 42195 bp, 17 predicted proteins | sample McNCre1117MG_FD_161054 | JGI IMG/M metagenome (GOLD analysis project Ga0213920, IMG submission 161054) | Freshwater microbial communities from McNutts Creek, Athens, Georgia, United States - 11-17 MG | ecosystem: Environmental > Aquatic > Freshwater > Creek | place: USA: Georgia | collected...
ACGGCAGCGCCGGCAAAATCGTGTTGCAAACTGGTGTGAACGCCAACGACACCATGAACATCGCTTTCGGTTCTGTGAAGACCAAAGACATCGGCATGGGCTCACGCGCTTCTTTGTCTTCTGTGGCAACTAACTTTGCAGCTGGTTCAGCTCCTAACCTCAAAGACGGCGACCTGATCTTGAACGGTGTGGTGGTTGGTGCTTCTTTGGCTACGGATGACAACAAGTCTTCTGCTGCCAACGCTGCTAGCGCCATTGCTAAAGCTGCTGCTATCAACCGCGTGGCTGACCAAAGCGGCGTGCACGCCACAGTGGGCCAAGCTGTTGCCTTCGGTTCGAAAATGACTGCTGCTGCTTCTAACGGCACATTGAAGATCAACGGTGTGGACACAGCCACTGTGTACACCACTGACGACGCTGAGTTGTCTCGTGCTGCGGTGATGACTGCCATCAACAATATTTCTGGTCAAACAGGCGTCAAAGCCATTAACACTCACGACGACAATCAAGGTGTGGTGTTGGTTGCTGCTGACGGCCGCAACATTGAACTCGACTTGGGTTCTATGACTGCCGCTGCTACTGGCTTAGGCTCAAGCAATGTCTACGCAGGTACTGTTGAACTTAATACTTTGGATGGTAAAGCCATCAATGTGTCGAGCAACGTGTCTGGCGACATCACAAATTCTGGTTTGAACTTCGGTACTTTCAGTGCTGACACTGCACAAGCTGTGAGCTTGAAGCGTCACACTACAGCAGTAGCTCCAGCCGCTGCCACAACACCTAACAGCACCGAAACTGGTGTCTTCACAGGCGGTACTTTGGTGTTGAACGGTGTCGGTATCGATGCAGCCAATGCGAACGATGATCAATCATCTACAACCGATGTTGACTCTTCTAGTAAAGCTGCCAGCGCGATCGCGATTGCTGCTGCCATCAACAAGAAGACTGGTATGACTGGCGTGACAGCAACTGCTGAGCCAAACATCATCAAAGGTTCTGGTTTCCAAGCAGGTGAAGTAACCAAGTTGAACTTGAACGGCATCGATGTCGATATCAGCTTGAATACTTCCTCCACACGCGATGACGTGATGAACGCCATCAATGCCGCGCAAGGTAAAACTGGTGTGGTTGCTACAGCATGGGGTGAAGGTATCACTTTGACAGCTGCTGATGGTCGCAACATTTCTATCGGCTCAGACGCTGCAGATGCCGCTGCTCTGGGTTTGAAGGGTGTGACGATTGGTGCTGACAAAGCGACTGCTGTGACTCAGTACTCAACTGTCAAGTTGAGTTCTGACAAGGCATTCACTGTCGAAAGCGGTGCAGACGGCAATGACAACTTCGCAGCTTTGGGCTTCCGCCGCGGTAGCTTCGGTGGCTCTGACAACGCTTTGAAGATCGCTGACTTGGACGTGACCACACAAGCTGGTGCAACCGATGCCATCAAGGCCATCGATGCAGCATTGAACACTGTGGCTGCTGACGAAGCCCGCGCTGGTGCCTTCCAAAACCGTTTGGAAGCTGTGGTGTCTAACTTGACTGAGTCGAACCAAAACATGTCTGCTTCACGCAGCCGTATCTTGGACACAGACTACGCCACTGAGACCAGCAACATGGCTAAGTCACAGATCATTTCGCAAGCCGCCACAGCAATGCTGGCGCAAGCGAACCAGTCTGCCCAATCGGTTCTGTCACTGTTGAAGTAATCGCAGGCCCGTTACCCCAAGCAATTGGGGTTAACAAAAAAGCGAGCCCTGTGTGCTCGCTTTTTTGTTGATCTTCAAATTCTTTTTACTTTTTTTGATCAAGGCGCTCAAGTTTTCAAACTTCGTGCCGATCTTCATGAGACGAATCCCTGTAAGGGCAGAGTATTGCTGAGCAATCTCTGCCGTTACAAGCCCTCAATAAATGAGTGAAAAGAGCGAATCATGGCCACGATCAACAACTTAAGTACTGGTTTTCAATCAAATGCATTGATCACCTATGGCGCTGCGGCGCAGACAGCCACCAAGGTCACGGCCACGACCGATATTTCTGGCTTTGATGCCACCAAAATCAAAGCTATGTCCGTGGCAGAAGCTGCGGCACTGACCACAGAACAAATCTCATCCATCAGCACGTCTGCGATGGCGGGCTTGACGGCGGCTCAGTTGGGTGTGTTGAGCGCGGCTAATGTGGCCGCATTCACCGACCAACAGATGGCAGCTTTTGATAAAACGCAAATTGCTGCATTCAAGCCCACACAAGTTGGAGCCTTCACGTCATCGCAAATCAACTCGATGACGACAGCGCAGATGTCTGCGTTGACAGTATCGCAAGTGGCGTCATTGAATACTTCACGTATCAAAGACATTGATAGCACACGCTTAGGTGCTTTGGATTCCAAACAAATTCAAGCCTTGACCACGGATCAGATCGTTAACTTGATTGGTGATCAGCTCGGTTCGATGAGCACCACGCAAATTGCGAGCTTGAAGGTCTCGCAAATTTCCGCCATCGAAACGCGTGACTTGGCAGGCCTGTCTACCAGTCAAGTAGCTGCCATGGGTGTGAACCAAGTCAAGGCGTTGAGTGCCAACCAACTCAAGGCCCTGAGCACCGATCAAATCAAAGCCATTGAAACGGCTGATTTGGCGGGCATGACAGCCACTCAAATCAGCTCGCTGACGACAGCGCAGGTGAAAGTGTTGAGCACGTCTCAACTTAATGCATTGACAGCCGCAGAGCTCAATGCTTTGTCTGATTCGCAACTGCAGGCTTTGACCACCACGCAAGTGAGCAGCTTGAGTTCCGCCAACACTGCTAAGCTCAAATCCACACAAGTGGCTGCACTGAGTACTGCACAGGTGGCAGCACTCAGCACAGACCAAGTCAAAGCACTGGCAGTGTCATCCGTGGCTGCCATGGGTTCTAACCAAATCAATGCAATGACCACTTCGCAAGTGGGCGCATTGACTGCGGCGCAACTCAAAGGCTTGACCACAGACACCTTGGCCGCCATGGGTACCACCCAGGTGGCCGCGTTGACAACTGGCCAAGTGGCTGGAATGACTGCGGCTTCTGTGGGGGCGCTCACTTCGACGCAAGTGGCGGCGATGACGACATCGCAAGTGCAAGCACTCACAGTCACACAAGTTAAAGCTTTGTCCGCTGGCAAAGTGGCTGCGATGACTACCACTCAAGTGGCGGCATTGACCAACGATCAAGTCAAGACGCTCAGCGACACGCAACTCAAAGCCTTGACTACCTCTGAAGTGGCTGCCTTGGGTACTGCGCAAGTCAAGGCGCTCACAGACACACAAATCAAATCACTCACCACAGACGCTGTGGCTGCCATGACCACGGCACAAGTCAATGCGTTGAGCACCTCTCAGCTCAAAGCGTTGTCGGCCAGTCAAGTCACGGCATTGACATCGACGAACGTGGCTGCTTTGGCGACATCGCAGGTCAGCGCATTGACTTCAAGCCAAGTGCAAGCCTTGACGACCTCTGCAGTGGGCGCTCTGTCTAGCAGTTTGGTCAATGCCATGACCACAGCGCAAGTTGCTGCCTTGACAACAGGTCAAGTTCAGTCACTGTCAACTTCGACCGTGGGCGGTATCTCTACCACCAATGTTCAAGCTTTGAACTCTTCGCAGATCGCTGCGTTGACGACCACCGGTGTGGCAAAACTCACGACCACACAAGTTGCAGCGCTCACATCGAAGCAAGTCAGCGCTTTGACCACGGTCTCGGTTGCTTCGATGAGCACAGACCAAGTCAAGGCCTTGTCTTCCACGCAAGTGCAAGGCATCACCAACGCTGGTTTGAATGCACTTACTACGGCACAAGTAGCAGTTTTGAGTACCAGCCAAGTGTCTTCACTCACCGAGGCGCAAGTGGCTGGTTTGTCGACAGGTACTTTGCAATCATTGAGCACCACCCAAGTGGCCTCGTTGACAGATGGCCAAGTCAAGGCCTTGACCACCACAGAAGTTGCGGCCATGACTACCGCGCAAGTTGCCGCATTGACGACTGCACAGTTGTCAGTCATGTCGACCGACGACATCTTGGCTTTGGGCACCGCCCAAGTCAGTGCCCTGACCACATCGCAACTGCAAGCGATGAACCAAGCGCAAGTCCGCACCTTAGAGTCGGCTGAAGTGGCCGTGCTGAGCACCACACAGTTGCAAGCTTTGTCTGCCAACCAGTTCAAAGCTTTCAGCACTCAAGACGTTGCTGCGTTGACCACTGCACAAGTGGCTGCCTTGACTACAGACCAAGTCAAAGCCATGTCGCCAGAGAACATTGGCGCCCTTAGCACCTCACAAGTGGCTGCCATCACGACGACTCAATTGGGTTCACTTACCAACGCCACAGTGGCAGGTTTGAGCAGCACACAAGTGCAAGCGTTGACCACAGGCCAAGTCAAGGCCTTGTCTGAAGCGCAGGTTAAATCCATTGCCACTGCAGGCGTGGCTGTGTTGAGCACTGCGCAAGTCAGCGTGATGAGCACAGCACAAGTCAAAGCATTGACCGTAGATCAAGTGGGAGCACTTAGCACCACTGGCGTGTCTGGCTTAAGCACCACCCAAGTGGGCGTGCTGACCACCGATCAAATTCAATCGCTCAGCACAGGTGGCGTGTCCACACTGAGCACGGCCCAATTGGCCGCGATGTCGACCACGCAAGTGCGTGGCATCAGTGCTGCGGGTGTGACTGCGTTGACCAGTACACAAACGTCTACCCTAAGCACAGACCGTTTGGCTGCGCTGACCACAGATCAGGTCAAAGCCTTGACCACTGGCAACGTCTCCACCTTAAGCACATCGCAAGTCAAGGCCATGACGTCTGATCAAGTGGCAGTGTTGACCACGGCGCAGCTGCAAGCCCTGAGCACCACGCAAGTGCAAGCCATCGACACCACGGATGTGGCGGCGATGACCAGCACACAAATCAAAGCCCTGAGCAACACCGAGCTGTCGGGCATGACCACAGCACAAGTGGCTTCGTTGACCACAGACCAAATCAAATCGGTTACCACCGCTGCTTTGGCTGGTTTGAGCACCGCACAAGTGGCTGGTTTGACGACAAGCCAAGTGGCTGCATTGGGTGCGACCCAAGTGCAAGCCATGGAAACTGCTGATGTGGCTGTGTTGAGTGCAGCACAAGCACAAGCCTTGTCTACTGGTCAAGTGTCGGCTCTGAGCACCTCACAAGTGCAGGCTATCTCGACCAGTGGCATCAGTGGCTTGACAACCGATGCGATCAAAGGTTTGAGTAACACGCAGTTGCAAGCCATTACCACAGCAAGTGTGGCGGCCATGACAACGACTCAAGTGGGTGCATTGGGTACTGCACAAGTGGCAGCTCTCACCAGTGCAGAAGCTGCAGCCTTGACCACATCTCAAGTACAAGCCTTGAGCACCGCACAAGTCAAAGCTTTGGAAGTGGGTGATTTGGCCGCCATGAGCACTGCGCAAGTGGCAGCACTCAGCACCACCCAGGTGGGCGCCTTGACGACAGCTCAGATGAGTAATTTGACGACAAGTCAAATTGCCGCCATGACGACTGCCCAAGTGAGCGTGTTGAATAGCGCGCAAGTGCAATCACTCAGCACTACTCAAGTGGCAGCTTTGACCACTGGCCAAGTGGCTGCGCTGACTACAGGTAGCGTGAGCGTATTGAGCGAAGCTGATGTGCGTGCTTTGACCACTGGCCAAGTTAACGCTATCTCAACAGCTGGCGTTGCTGTGATGAGCACTGCACAAGTGGCGGCTCTCAGCACTGACCAAGTGGCTGCGTTCAGTACCGCACAAGTGGCCGCTTTGACGACTTCTGAGGCCGGCACGCTGAGCGCTGCTCAAGCCAAGGCATTGACCACAGCACAAGTGCAAGCCTTGAACACTGCCAATATCAAGGCTTTGAAGCTCACCAGCGTTGAGGCCATGACCACCACACAGTTGCAGGTGATGAGCACCACGCAACTCAATGCGTTGGAAACCGAAGACTTTGCGAATTTAAATGATGCGCAGATCACAGGTCTGACCACCGCGCAAGTCAAAGCACTGACCACATCTGCCGTCACAGCCTTGACGGCCGATCAAGTATCCAAACTCACAACCTCCCAGGTGGCCGTTGTGACAAGCACCAACGTTGGCGCTTTGAGTTCAGACCAAGTCGTTGTCTTGAGCACTGCGCAATTGGGTGCCTTGGGTACTGACCAAGTCAAAGCCATCACCACAGGCGCGATTGCGGCAATGACCACGACACAAGTGGCTTCTTTGAGTACAACGCAAGTGGCCGCATTGACCACGGGCCAAATGGCGGCACTGACCGCCAATGAGGTCAAGACCTTGAGTACTGCCCAAGTGCAAGCCTTGGGTTCAACCCAAGTGAATGCCTTGACCAATGCCAACGTCACTGCGATGAGTACCACACAAGTTGCTGCGTTGACTACAGATCAAGTCAAAGGTTTGACCACCTCGGGTGTGAGTGCCTTGAGTACAGCGCAAGTGCAAGCGCTGAGCACAGCGCAAGTGCAAGTCATCACCACCGCCAACGTGGCTGTGATGAGTACAGGTCAAGTGGCTGCTTTGACCACGGACCAAGTGAGTGCCTTGAGCACATCACAAGTGACCGCGCTCAACACGTCTGACATCGCTGCCTTGAGCACAGGCCAAGTGGCGGCATTGACCACTGCGCATGTGAACGCTTTGTCAACCGCCAGTGTGGCTGCGATGAGTGCCAGCCAAGTGGGTGCCTTGAGCACTGCCCAAGTGCAAGCGTTGACCACGGGTAACGTGGCCACCTTGAACACCGCGCAAGTGGCGGCCTTGAGTACCGATCAAGTCATGGCCTTTAGCACTGCCCAAGTGTCTGCCTTGACCACCACCGAGGCTGCAACTTTGAGCGCTGCTCAAACCAAAGCTTTGACGACTGCCCAAGTGCAGGTGTTGAACACCGACAACATCAAGGCCTTGAAGCTCGCTAGCGTTGAGGCGATGACCTCGACACAGCTGCAAGTGCTGACCACAACGCAGTTGAACACCCTAGAGACTGAAGACTTTGCCAATTTGAGCGATGCCCAGATCACGGGCCTCACCACAGCGCAAGTCAAAGCCTTGACCACCACGGCTGTCAATGCGTTGACTGCCAACCAAGTGTCTAAATTCACCACAGCCCAAGTGGCAGTGATGACGGCTGCCAACGTGACTGCCTTGAGCGCTGACCAAGTGGCTGCTTTGACAACCACACAAGTGGGGACGCTAGACACCACACAAGTTAAGGCCATCACCACCACTGCTGTGGCGGCGATGACCACTGCACAAGTGGCCTCTATGAGCACAGGCCAAGTGGCTGCATTGACCACCGGTCAAGTGGCTGTGTTGACAGCCAATGAGGTGAAATCTTTGACCACTTCACAAGTGCAAGCCTTGGGTTCAACCCAAGTGAATGCCTTGACCAATGCCAACGTCACTGCGATGAGTACCGCACAAGTAGCTGCGTTGACCACAGATCAGGTCAAAGGGCTGACCACCTCGGGTGTGAGTGCCTTGAGTACAGCGCAAGTGCAAGCGCTGAGCACGGCGCAAGTGCAAGTTATCACGACTGCCAACGTAGCCGTGATGAGTTCAGGCCAAGTGGCTGCATTGACCACCGATCAAGTGAGCATCTTGAGCACCGCGCAATTCACAGCACTCAACACGTCTGATGTCGCTGCTCTGAGTACAAGCCAAGTTGCAGCATTGACAACCGCCCAAGTCAATGTGTTGTCTACAGCCAGCATAGCTGCCATGAGCACAGGCCAAGTTGCAGCTTTGAGCACCTCACAGGTGGCTGCATTGAACAATGCAGATGTGACAGCTTTGAGTACATCGCAAGTTCAAGGCATGAGCACAGCCCAAGTGGCAGCTTTGAGCACTGCGCAAGTGGTGGCGATGACGACTAGCCAAGTGGCTAGCCTGAGCGCTGCACAAGTCAAGGGTATGAGCACCGCACAAGTGGTGGCCTTGGAAGCTGGCGACATTCAAGTGCTGAACGCTACACAAGTGAAAGCTTTGACGACCGCGCAAGTGCAAGCCTTGGAAACTTCTGATGTGGCTGGCTTGAACACCACGCAGTTGGCTGCTCTGACAGCTGACCAGGTGACTGCCTTGACCACCGCGCAAGTGGTGGCGTTGACCACCAGCGAAGTCAGTAACCTGAGCTACGACCAAGTCAAGTCCTTAACCACGACACAGCTCCAAGCTGTGGAAGTGGGTGATGTTGCAGTCTTGAACTCTGATCAAGTGTCTTCGCTCAGCGCGACACAGGTGCAAGCATTTACAACATCGCAAGTGGCCTCGCTCAGCACAGGCGTGATCGCTGGTTTGAGCACCACACAAGTGGCTGGCATGACAACTGCACAAGTGGCAGCTTTGACCACAGGTCAAGTCAAGTCACTCACAGCAGGTGAAGTGACGGCCTTGACATCTGACCAAGTGGCTGGCTTGTCTGCGACGCAGCTCGGTGCTTTGTCGACCACACAAGTGCAAGCGATTGAGGTCACTGACATGGCCGCGATGAGCACCACGCAAGTGAATGCTTTGAGTACCACACAAGTGGCTTCGTTGACGACAGGACAAGTGGCTGGTTTGACCACCACCCAAGTGTCAACCTTGGCCACGGCCAAGTTGCAAGCTGTGAGCACCGCAGGTGTGACTGCCTTGACTTCTGACCAAGTGGTTTCTTTGACCACCGGCCAAGTGGCTGCCATTACCACCACACAGTTGCAAGTGTTGACAGCGGGTAGCGTGGGTGCATTGAGTACTACACAAGTGGCTGCTTTTGGTACCACCCAAGTTGCTTCTCTGACAACAGGCACGATCACAGCTTTGTCGTCTGATCAAGTTGCTGCTTTGACCACCGCGCAAGTGGGGGCCTTGACGACGACCCAAGTGGCCGTTGTGAAGGCTGATCAAGTGGTGGCATTGACCACTGCCCAAGTGGCCAAACTCAGCACCACACAGCTGGCAGCGGTGACCAATGCCAATGTGGCCACCTTGAGTACGGCCCAAGTGAATGCTTTGAGCACAGCGCAGTTGACTTCTATGAGTGTTGATCAAATCAAGTCGCTCACAGCTGCCGCAGTGACGAACTTAGCTACGGATAAGTTAGCCGTGTTGACCACCACTCAAGTTGCATCGTTGACAGCTGATCAAATGGGTGCCTTGACGACTAGCGAAGCAATTGCTTTGACAACAACTCAGGTGAAAGTCTTGGGGGCTGATCAAATCCGTGCCTTGAGCACAGCTTCTGTTGCTGCATTGACCACAGGTCAGTTGCAGGCATTGACGACAACTCAAGTTGCTAGCTTGACCAATAACACGGTGGCTTCGTTGACCACAGATCAAGTCTCTGCACTCTCAACCACGCAAGTGAAAGTGTTGGCTGATTCAGTGGTGACCGCATTGAGCACAGCTCAGCTGACGGCTTTGACTACCAGCCAAGTGGGTGCGTTGACTGCATCGCAAGTGCGTGCCTTCACCACCACCGAGGTGGCGGCCTTGACCACCGGCCAAGTCAAAGCCTTGACAGCCACACAAGTGGGCGCTCTGGAAAATGCCGATATGGTGGCCATGTCGACCGACCAAGTGAGTGTGCTCAACACCACACAAGTGGCGGCGTTGACACTCGGTATGGTGTCTGTGTTGAGCACAGATCAAGTTGTGGCCTTGGGTACCGCCAATGTGAAAGCATTGACAGAAACCCAAGTGCGTGCCTTGACCACAGCGTCTGTGGCCGCTTTGGGCACAGACCAAGTGGCTGCCTTGACCACCACACAAGTCGCTTCGTTGACCGCTGGCAGCATTGGCGCCCTGAGCACCGATCAAGTCGGTGCATTGAGCACCTCGCAAGTGAAGGTCTTGACCACGGCCAACATCGTGGCCTTGAGTACCGCACAAGTCGCAGCCTTGAGTACTGCACAAGTAGCAGCGCTGACTACAGGCCAAGTGCAAGCCATCGCTACAGATGACGTACAAGCCTTGACGACCAGCGCTGTGGCTGCCCTCAGCACTGCACAGGTACAGGCTTTGAGTACTGCAGCGGTGAATGCATTGACAACCGCCCAAGTGACCTCATTGACCACCACACAGGTGGCTTCGTTGACCACTGGTGAAGTGGCTGCCTTGAATACCTCACAAGTGGCTTCCTTGACCACAGGCCAGGTGCAGTCCTTGACGGTGCCTCAATTGACCTCGCTGAGCAATGCACAAGTGAGTGCGTTGACCACCACGCAAGTCGGTGCGCTGACGTCGACCCAGCTGTATGGTTTGGTGACGGCTGCTCATCATTAACCGTGTAACTGTCTGACATCACAACATAAATTTTTGAAAAGAGACCATCATGACTACCTCTATCACCAGCGTCACCAGCAGTTACTCGGCTCTTGCTTATGCATCACCTGCACCTACCAAGTCGGTTGATCAGTGGACAACGACTGAAATTGCAGCAATCGATGTTGCCAATATCAACTCGCTTAAACCTGCGCAAATCAGCGCGATGACGACTGCTCAAGTTAACACTTTGTCTACTGCTGTCTTTGCTGCGCTGACTGCTTCACAAGTTCAAGCGTTAACAAATACGCAAGTGACAAATTTGTCAACCACTAATGTGGCAGCACTAACTGCCACACAGTTGAATTCGCTCAAGGCAACGCAAATTACACAGTTGTCGTCAACGCAAGTGAACACCATTTCAACGAGCACACTTGCCGCTGTCAAAGGCTCTCAACTGGCCCTGATGAGTACGCAACAGGTGCATGACTTGGCTACCAGCAGTGTGGCGAATTTGACAACCACACAAATTGCATCATTGACCACGGACCAAATCGTGGGTTTGGTGGCCGCTCAATTGGGAGCGATGGGCGATAAGGTGACAGGTTTAACTGCAAATCAAGTGGCTGCAATCGAAACAGCTGACTTGACTGGATTGACTACAACTCAAGTTGAGGCTTTGAGTGCGACACAAGTCAAGGCTTTGACCACTGCGCAGCTTGAAAAGCTATCAACTGCCCAGTTCTCTGCGATAACCGCTTCTGACTTGGTGTCACTGAATGCAACGCAAATGAAAGCGTTGACAACTGCTCAAGTCAGCAAGATGACCACTGCGCAAGTCGCCGCATTGACTAAAGATGAGGTGGCCGGTTTTACTACTGCACAAGTCCGGGCGTTGACAACTTCGCAAGTGGGGGTCATCACCAGTGCCGCCTTGGCTTCATTGACCACAGATCAATTGGCTGGGTTTGATACAACACAAGTCAGTAAGCTGACTACAGAACAAACTCAGGCCTTGACTGCCAAGCAAGTGGCTAGCTTGAGCTCGTCACAGCTCAATGCTTTGACATCGACACAGGTGCAAGCACTCAATGACACACAGGTGAAAGCCTTGACGACAGGCCAAGTCAACGCTTTGTCAACCACCCAAGTTGCTGCGCTAACGACTGCGCAGGTTGCCGGTATGGAATCGGTCGACGTAGCTGCTTTGACATCCACTCAAGCTAACGCTATGAGCACTTCGCAAGTTGCTGCTCTGACAGCGGCGCAAGTTAAATCTATCACTACTGATACGGTGGCTGGCTTGGGTACCGCACAGGTCAAGGCTTTGACCAGTACACAACTGGGTGGACTGACCACACAACAAGTCAATGCTATGTCTAGCACGGCAGTGGCTGCTCTGACCACAGGCCAAGTGCAAGCTTTGAACGTTTTGCAAATCAAAGCATTGAGCACAGCAGCAGTCGCAGGCATGACCACAGATCAAGTCAAAGTACTGTCTGATAACCAAGTCAAAGCACTGAGTACCGCTGCAGTGGCTGCATTGACTACGGCACAAGTCGGTGCTTTGACAACTTCACAAGCCGCCGTTTTGAGTGCAACAGCGACTGCAGCTTTAAGCACTGCCGCCGTTGCCAATTTGTCATCTACTCAAGTCAAGGCCATGAGCAAAGAAGCCGTGACTGCGCTGACGACGGCGCAGGTGAAAGCCTTGTCCACCAGTGTGGTGGCCGCGTTGACCACCACTCAGTTGGCCACCTTCAGTTCTGCTGAAGTGGCTTTGTTGAGCACGGCTCAAATCAAAGCTTTGGATACGACACAAGTGAAAGCCTTGTCGGTCGATGGTTTGGCTGCATTCAGCACCGCACAAATGGCAGCGCTTACCACGGACGTGGTGGCTGCCCTCAGTGCGACACAGATCAAGGGTTTGACAACGGCGCAGGTGGCGCAAGTCACAGCCATTGGCACCACCAATGTGAATGCATTGACCAGCACGCAAGTGGCTGCATTGACCAATGACCAAGTGGCTTCGCTGTCAACAACGGTTGCTAAGAACTTGAGTAGCACACAGCTCAGTGGCTTGAGTGCTTCACAAGTTGGCGCCTTGACTACTGCAGCAGTTGCCGCATTGACGACGACTTTGGTAAAAGCTTTGACTGCGACCCAATTCAAAGGCTTGACGTCTGCAGCAGTAGCTGCTTTGACAACGGCACAGGCGCCAGTTCTGACGACAGACCAAGTGGCAGCCCTAACTAAAGCACAAGTGGCTGCATTGACCACAGCACAAGTTGCGACCTTGACTTCTACGCAAGCCAAAGCAATCACTGCTTTGAATGTGGCTGAGATGACGACTGGCCAGGTCAAAGCATTGTCCACAACAGCCATGAATGCTTTGGATGCTAAGCAAGTGGCAGCGTTGACCACGGACCAAGTGGCAGCATTGGGCACATCACAAGTGAATGCTTTGTCCTCAGCTGGTGTGCAAGCTTTGACAGGTACACAAGTGGCGGCTTTGAGCACGACACAAGTGGCAGCGATGACTACCACCACAGTTCAAGCGATCGAGACTGCAGATATCGTTGCAATGACGACGTCACAAATGAATGCCTTGACCAGCACGCAAGTCGGGTCACTGACCACATCGCAAGTTAAAGCCATTGCATTGGATGACATTGCCAGCTTGGGAACGACACAACTCAAGGGTTTGAGCACAACTCAAATCGAGGTGTTGACTGCAAATCAATTGAATGCCTTGACGACCACTGAAGTGGCGGCGCTGAGCACCGATCAAGTGAAGGGTTTGACGAAAACGCAAATCAATGGTTTGAATGCCACCAATTTGAAAGCTTTGACGACAGCACAAGTGGCTGTACTCAACTCGACCCAGTTGTCTGGTTTAAGTGCTACTCAGCTCACCAGTTTGACGACAGCGCAAGTGAATGCTCTGGGTACGAGCCAAGTTCAAACTTTGTCAGCCAATACCATCAAGGCATTGAGCATTTCGCAAGTGGCAGCCCTCAGTACTGCACAAGTGGCTGCACTGACAACTAGCCAAGTGAATGATTTGGCTTCCACCACAGTGGCTGCTATGAGCTCCACGCAAGTGAATGCGATGAGCACTAGTCAAGTCGCAGCGCTCAGTAAGAATGCTGTTGCAGCCATGACGACTGCGCAAGTTGCAGGGCTTAACACCACGGTGTTGAAGGCCTTGACCACAGACAGCATCGTGGCTTTGACCAATGCTCAAGTGAAAGCTTTGACTACAGCCAGTGTGGCTGCAATGACGACAGACCAAGTGAAAGCTTTGGAGTCGGCTGATATTGCGGTGCTGAGCTCTAACCAAGTGAAAGCACTGACGACTAGCCAGGTGGGTGCGTTGAGTGCTGCGCAAGTCAAAGCATTAACGACTGATGCATTAGTTGGATTCTCCACAGACACGGTTAAAACACTGAGTAGCACTCAACTCAATGCATTGCCAGCTGCGAGCGTGGCCGCCTTGTCTACTGCACAAGTGGCTGCCTTGACCACATCACAAGTGGTGGATTTGACGGCTGCATTGGTGTCTGCGCTTAGCACCAGCCAAGTGGGTGGCATGACGACGGCACAGGTAGCAGCTTTGACGACCGCCTCTGTGGTGGCACTGACTGCGACTCAAGTGGGCTCTATGAGCACATCTCAAGTGGCAGCACTGACTACAAGCCAAGTGAAAGCATTGGAAACTGCTGATATTGCAGCCTTGAGCACAGGTCAGGTAAAAGCCTTGACCACCTCACAAGTGGCTGCAATGGAAGTGGCGGACCTGAAGGCCTTGAACTCTGATCAAGTGAGCGCTTTAACTGCAACGCAGATTGGTGCTTTGACTGCGTCTCAGTTGATTGGGTTGATGGGTAAGTAAATGCAAAAGGGCCGCTGCTCAGCGAGTTGAGCAGCGGCCCTTCTTGTTATTTTTTTTGCAAAGCAAAATGAACGTTGCCATCCTCTAAATTAAAAAACACAACTCTAAATGATTGATACTTCTTTAAGATACTAATCATGTCGTAGGTCGACTCAGGATCAAATACAAAAAAGTGGTGATGACCATCGCGATTTTTTGTAATTGATGTGGCCATTTCTTCACCTTGTCCAAGGTAGTCAAGATGTCCGACAGAGTTTTTAACAATGTCCAAAGCCCTCATATACTCATCAGAAAAATCGAATTCAATAAATTTCTTTTCCAAATAAGAGACGGGCGTTGGAATTCTAGATCTGTCGTAAGTGAATTCCTTGTTGGGAATTTTTACGTACACATGACCGCCAGGCTTGATAACTCTGAATTGTTCAAGTAAAAAATAAATTGGATTCGGATGATGCTCAATCACATTTGAGCTGGCGCAGAAATCAAGCGTATTACTTTCTATTTTTTTAAAATTGTAAAAAGGCGCTTCAAGTAAAATACTTACATCGACTAGCTTGCGCTCTAAATACACTTTGCCTTCATTGTTTTTAAGCTGTTCTGCCATAACGTCTGGTGGAACAGTGTCCGCATAAAGAACGTTTGCATCCAAGTCGAATGGGTTAGATAGGGCGCCTATTTCGATCCCATTTCCTTTTAATAGATTGAATGCTTTAAAACCATCAGTGCTTGTGCGTGCCATGATCACTCCTAGTTGATTATTTTTTAATTTAGTTGTACGCCTTAGATCCCCAAGTTGGAGATCGGGTTTTGACGAAGATCAAGTCGACTTGCCAAAGGTGCCAATCGCTCTGCCGATAGAGCGGGTCAACGATGTCATACACCTCATAGCCATAGCTGGATAGGTATTCCACAACCCGATTGAAGCGTGGATTCTCATCTGCGATGGAGGCTTCAATGACCACCACGCAGTCATGGCGCAAGACCGACTTGGCACCTTGAAGTACTTTGACTTCAATGCCGTCCACGTCGATTTTTAAAAGCACAGGACCTTCAATGTGAATGTCCTCATAAATGGCGTCAACGGTTTTGACGTCGATCTCGCGTGACTCATCACCCATCTTGGCGTCAATGGATGAATATTGACGCGAGGGTGTCACGCTCAATGAGGTGGTTCCGTTGACATTGCTCACAGCGCAATTGACTACCGTCGCGGATTTCAATTGCCCAGCAATGTCATTCAAGATTGGCAAACATTCAGCCACGGGTTCAATGAAAACATGGTGAGCATCAGGGTAAGCGTTGTACAGCTCAGGTGTACCCACTTGCGCGCCCACGTCGAACACAACGGTAGGGTTAAATCCGGATCGTTTCAAATTGAACAGTGCATTCAATTTGCTAGAGCGTTGACGAATGAAGTGTGACGTGCAAATGGCGCGTAACTCATTGGCAATTTTTTCATCTAGCGGATTGTCTAGATGTTCGGGTATCAATGGGTATGCAGCATGAAGACCTGATTCTGCAAGTGCATTGAGGAAGTTTGAAAAAATGGGATTCATTGTTCACCTTGATGAATGAGTTGCTTGGATGTTTCTAGAGCAGCTGCTACAACCTGGTCCATGTTGTAGTAACGGTATTGAGCCAGTCGTCCCACAAAAGTCACATCATTCGTGGCATCAGCCATTTCTTGGTACTTTTTAAACAAGGCTTCATTTTCAGGACGAGGAATGGGGTAGTAGGGATCGCCCTCAGAGGTCGGATACTCCTTGACGATCGAAGTGCTGTCATGCGGCTGCATCGTGAGGTGTTTGAACTCGGTGATGCGCGTGTAGTCTTGATCGACAGGGAAGTTCACTGTGCCAACCGCTTGATAGTTTTCAATACCAGCAAGGTGTGTGTGTTCAAACCTGAGGCTGCGATAGGGCAGCTTGCCGTGGCAGTGTTGAAAGTAGCTGTCGATTGGACCTGTGTAAATCAAATGTTTGAATTGAGTTTGATTTTTTACATTTTCAAAATCAGCGCCGAGTTGTAGCGTGATGTTTGGGTTGCCGAGCAAGCGCTCAAACATCTTTGTGTAGCCTTGTGCCGGCATGAATTGATAGGTATCTGTGAAATAGCGATCATCATCGTTGGTTCGTGTGGGGATACGTGCTGCAACGCCAGCCGATAGCTCTGAAAGATCGAGACCCCATTGCTTTTGAGAGTAGCCACGGAAAAATTTATCGCATAAATCATGACCAATGCTGCCCAGCACGACATCTTCGCTGGTTTTATTTGTTAAATCATGCACGCGGACTTTTTCAAAATAGTCCTTTGCTTGTTCCTCGGTGAGGTCAAGCTTGTAAAGCTTGTTTAGCGTCGTTCGGTTGATGGGGATGGGATAAAGATCTCCATGCAAGTTGGCCAGCACGCGGTGTTCATAAAACTTCCAATCCGTGAATTGCGACAGGTAGGCAAATACTTTTTTTGAATTCGTATGAAAGATGTGCGGACCATAAGGATGAATTAAAACGCCATGTTCATCCATCTGGTCATAAGCATTGCCGCCAATGTGGGTGCGTTTGTCAATGAGCAACACTTTTTTGCCAACGCTCGCCAATTGCTCGGCGCAGACACTGCCCGAAAAACCTGCGCCGACGATGAGGTAGTCGTAATGCATAAATCTCTCGTTTCTTTTAGTTGTTAGTGATGGCGTGCATCAGCGTTGCCACCTCACGTTGAAATATCAATTCTTCCCGATGCACGCGGTCAATCGCGGGTTGCATCAAATTTAGATAAAACGGATAGTGATCCAACACATGCTTGGCCGCGCCTGCCACCATGTCGATGTCGTTTACATCGAAAACGCACTCGTTGGGCAAGTCAAAGTCAACGCCATGACCCGCACCTGATGCAGTGACAAACACACAAGCGCCACGCAGCAATGCTTCACGCGGCATGCGATCTTTGCCAGGGAAGTTGGCAAGGTCGATATACAGCTTGCTGCTTTCAAGGGACTCGTAAACTTGTTCGCGTGTCATGTTGCGAAGCAAATGCACATCGCATCCACATGCCTCTTGAATTTCTTTTGCCAGTTTGTCCACATCAAAAATGACTTTTCCACCCGCATTGATCGCAACTGAGTGTTTGGGGCGTGCAGCTGTGCCTGCTACGAATTTTGGCGTGTAATCAGAGAGAGCGTAGCTTTGACGCAAATAAATAGCGTCTAGAAATTTCTTAGCGTAATTGGACTGATAACCGTGGAAGCAGTTCTTTTTGCGCAAATAGTTCAGATTGACTTGACCGTTTGCCAAATAGCCAAATGCGTTATCCACGCTCAGCCACCATACAAGGTGTTTGCAAAAATCAAAGTACTTCACCAACTCGATGTAGACCTCTGGAATCACGAAGCACATGTCCTTAGAAAGTTGGATGCGAGCTTCGGTGACTGTTTTATAGGCTTTGTATTCGTCTATGTCAGAAGGACGATGTCCGATATCTAAGATGGTTTCAATTGAGAGTTGGCCACGGCTATAGAGATCTTTGATGCCATCAATATCGCTTGGCAAAACATACCAAACAATGGCATCGTGCCCTTGAGTCAATAGGGCGTCGGAAAGCTGATGAAGCGCTTCTGGCCCACCTGTACGAGAGCCTAAGGGAATGAGAATGACAGTTTTCATAGGACTTACTTCAAGTGGTTTGCATCATTCGAGCTGCGATGCGTTTCAAAATGTGGTCAACGGCATTGGCATACGTAAAGTTGGATTTGAATAGTTCGTGAATGGCAACTTTTAAATCAAAATAACGCGCAGTGTTTGCCGTGTGGCTGTAGTACGAAATTTTTTCGTTCATTTCTTCGGGTGTTTCAAAACAAATTTCCGAGGAAAAAGAGCAGATGTCAATTAAGTCGCTGCGCTTATCAGTTAATACAAACCCCCCAGAAAAAACAACGTCAAATATGCGGTTGTTTACTGCAGAGTCAAACTGCAAAGAACTAATGTTCAAGTTAATCCGCGAAGATTGATAAATCCCGCAAGCATCCTGATAGTTCTCTGTGGCAGGCTGATAGTGAACATTGCTCTGCTGAAGAACGAGCAATGGGTCTTTGATTCGCCCATATGACAAGTCCCCACCAAAAATGTCGACACGGTGATTTTTGATGGTCGAAATGAGTTGTCCGCGCAAAGGTGAAGAAAACTTATTCAAGCCCGCCATCAAGAATTGCTGCGTGGCCAATAGGTTTTTATCGGCATCAGGGCCAAGTGAAGCCAAGAGGTAAGGGTCTTTCACGAGGTTTTCAATATCAGGTTGCACGGCATATGAGCTCTGACTGAACCTGTTCCAAGCCATTACTTGTAGGTGCTGTCCGCCTGGTACGCTGTCTGCGGGGTAGAGGTTTAGGCTGGACATTAAATGCCCAATAAATGTCACACCCCATTGCGATTGCGTCTCGATTGGAGTAGCTGTGAATTCACTGGCGTGATTGATCTTGGCTGCATTGGGTATGCCTGCAGCTTTGAGCAGATCAACATTCGACGCTTCTAAACAGAAGTGGTAGCTTCGCTGACTGATGTTTATCAATGCCTCCAGCTTGCTAGCGATATAGCTGATGCTATGAAAAGCACTGAACAAGTTGTCGTGATGGACGAAGATAATTTTTGCTTGTATTTTTCCAAACAAAAACGAATCATCCAATTCGGATTGCTTTTGAACAACGTTGAGCTCATTGGTCGAGATGTAGTAATCGATCTCAATGCCATTGATGGTGTTGACGAAATCAGTTTCATTGAATCCAGATGCATCAATGAAATGCACGGTGTGTCCAAACTCCATCAGAGTTTTGGCAAACGCGGTCGCAATCCGGTTGTAGATAGGGACTGCCGAGGATTCAATGATGAATTTCATAGATTCACCAATAATTTTTGAAGAGCTTCAGCTTGCGCGACAGGCGTCGGTGGCCACATTTGGCTATCCATACGCTGCTGCAACTGCGCCTTGTAGTGCGTGCGAATAGGTTCATCCGTCGCCATCTGCAACGCCTTATCGTGGTACTCCTGAAAGCTGTAACAAGCCAACTCAGGCATGCCCACGTCATGCAACAAACTCGCTGCCACGCGTGAGGCAAAACTGCCGCCGCACAGGCTGACTACCGGCAATCCAGAGCGCAGCGCATCGCCTGCGGTGGTGTGGCCGTTGTAGGGGAAGGTGTCGATGAACACATCAGCCAAGCGATAGCGGGCCAAGTGGTCTTCCACGCGCGGCAGGCGCGAGGCAAAGATGATGCGCTCGGGGTCCACGCCATGGTCGCGTGCGCTTTGGGTCAGGTTGGTGTGCGCGCCTTCGTTGAGCTTCATCAGCCACAACACGCTGCCCGGCACTTCTTTGAGTAAGTCCATCCACACCTTGAAGAGGGGCGGGTTGATTTTGTAATCGTGGTTAAAGCTGCAAAACACCACGCCTTCTTCGGGTAAACCGAAGTCTGATCGTTTGGGTGTTTCGGGCGAAGGTACAACCGAGTCATCACGTGGCAGATAGCAGTGTGGCAACTTCAAAATCTTCTCGCCGTAGTGCTGCTCTAGTTCGTCCGGAATGATGCGTGGGTCAGAGATGAGGTAGTCGATGTAGGGCAAGCCCAAGGTGCCGGGAAAGCCCAGGTAAGTCACTTGTGCAGGGGCAGGGCGATGCGCCAAGATGTCTAGGCGAGTGCCTTCGGTGTGGCCCGACAAGTCAATGAGTACATCAATTTCCATGGCGCGCATGAGCTTGGCCACATCGAGGCTGGTCATGCCGTGGCAATCAATGTAGTGGTCAAAGGCGCAGCGGTAGCGTTTCCATAAATCGCTGTCGTCGCTCACGCCTGTAAAGAAGCCCGTCAGTTCAAACTGCGATTTATCAAACTGTTCAATCAAGCCAATGAGCAAGTAGCCCACTGGGTGCACACGGAAGTCGGCAGACATGAAGCCCACGCGTTTTTTGCGGTGTTGGTATTTTTCGCCTTTCCATAGCGGATTGGGTGAAGCTTGGTATTTGTCGGCGGCATAGAGCTCTGCGCATTTGCGGATGATGCGTGCATCGTCTGTGATGGCCATGATGGTCAAGGGGCCGCAGGTCAGTTTGCCGGCTTCAATGCCCGCGATGATGCGTGCCTTCGAGGCTTCAAAGTCGGTCCAATCGCAGTTGCTCAAACGGGCACCCATCAGGTGGCCTTCGCCATACGCATAGTCGGGTGCCACTTGCAGTGCGTGCGCAAAAGCGCGTGTGGCCAATGTGTATTGTTTGTATTGGCCCAGCAGTTGGCCTTGGCCTTCTAGCGCGCGCACGTGGTCTGGGTTGATGTCGGTGGCGGCGGTCAGGCACAGCAGCGCATCGTGGTGGCGGTTGATGCCTTGCAGCAAGGCGGCCTTGTTGGTGTAGGCCTCCATGTAATGGGGGTCTGCGGCAATGGCTTGGTCATACGCAGTCAATGCGTCTTCGGCCAAGCCTAAGTCGTGCAAAGTTTTGGCTTTGGCAAAGTGGCCTAGCGGCAGGTGAGGCGATGACTCGCAGGCTTGACTGAAAAATGCCAAGGCACCTGCTGGGTCCATTTGCGCGGAACGCGAAACACCGAGAGAGTAAAGCGTTAAAAAGTTTTTCTCATCCAGTGCCAAAGCTTGGCGCAGCAGCTGTTCGGCTTGTGCGTGTTGACCTGCTGCTTGCAATGAAATGGCTTGTGTGTTGAGTGCCACCAATTCAGCGTTACCTGTGTTGGCATTGCTGCCGTGGCTGCTGGTGTGGGCCACACGTACGGTGTCGAGGTGTGCTTGTGCACCAGCCAGTGTGGGCTCTGTCTTCAAGGCTTTTTGAACTGCTTTGAGTGATTCGTCTAAGCGTCCCAAATGGAACAAGATGACCGAATACGCCAAATGCGCTTGAGCAAATTTTGGTGAACTGGCCACCACTTTTTCAATGTAGGGCAGAGCGGCTGCGTAGTCGCCATGAGCAGATGCAATGGCGCTGAGTGAATACAGTGCTACAGCATTGCCACTGTCAAGTTTCAAGGCTTGCACAAACAAAGCCTTGGCTTCGTCGTTCTCACCCGCATGCTGATGTGCAATGGCTTTATCGAGCAAAGATTGCAAGTTGTTGCGGTTCACTTTTGCGTTCATGTCTGGTGTGTCCTTAAGCTTTACAGCCACTCGAGGGGGATGTTTTGTCCGGCAGAGGCCAGCAGTTGTTGGCGGCGCAAGCGCACGCTGTGACTAGGGGCTGGCCACTTTTTGTAGATGGATAAATAGTCCGACACGGTGTGCAGGCCATTGGCTGTGCTGGCAGAGCCGCGTCGTTGATGGGGGTTGACGTAATCTTTGTAGACCACGGCGCCCACAATGTTGGCGTGGGTAAATGGGGTGTCGCTGGCAACGTTGAGCAAAAAGTCCCAGTCATCTAAGCTGCTTAAGTGCGGGTCTTGTTGTCGGCCGTGTACAGCTTCACGCGGAAAGATGGCGCTATGGTTTTGAATGAAGTTTTTGACGTACAACGCATCCACATCCATCTCTGCCACGCTGTACTCATTGGTTTGTAGTGGCTGGACTTCCAAGGCTTGTCGGTTTTCTTGCACCACGCGGTAGTTGGTGTAAATCACGCGCCCTGGGTGTGCGAGGGTGGCTTGATGTGCTTTGTCTAAATAGTCGGGCAAGAACGCATCGTCGTCGTCCAAGAAAATGACATAGCGCCCGCGCGCGTGCGCTAAGCCTTGGTTGCGGCTGATGGCTGGTCCAAGCTTGCCGGTGCGTTTGATGAAGGTGTCTTGTTCTTGCAAACCCTTGGCGACCACTTGCAGTGTGTCGGCATCGAGGGTGTCGGCCACCACGATCATTTCATGGTTGGTAAAGCTATTGGCACGCACAGACGCCAGCGCACGAGCCAGCAGCTTGGGCCGCTGGTGCGTGGTGATGATGATGCTGAAGTAAGGCGTAGCCATGTGGCGCTTTTTTGACAATGTGTGACTATGGTGGGGTCAATAAGCAAAACCTAAGCCAACTTGATAAACGAGGCTTCAGGTGTCAAGCAAAGCGGCAATCTAAGTTGGCATAAAAATCGCTTAAGTCATTGCAACCTCATTGCACAACCAGGAGTTTTCAAATGACCCTTATCCAAGAATTGATGAACCAAAGCGCCACCGGCAGCATGTTGCAAGGCGGCATGATCAAGCGTTTCAGCCCTTTGGAAATTCGCGAAACCATTCAAACCTTGGTCGCCACAGAACAAATTGACACCGCTTACGCCTTGGGCGAAGCCGGCTTGGCTATTTACCCCAACAGCGAAGACATGCTGGCTATTTGCGGCCTGTTGGCTGTGATGCGCCAAGACTGGCCAGCTGCTGTTGAGCTGCTGCAAGAGTTGGTCGAAGCACAAGGACAAAACATTCAACCCTTCACGTATGTGATGCTGGTTCGCGCCCTGCGTTGCAACCTTGACCCAGCAGGTGCATTGAAGATGGCCAACCAAGGTCTGCACTACTACCCAGGTCAGCTCGAGTTGGAAGCAGAACGTCTGGCTCTCGACGAGTACGCCGGCACAATCATGCCTTCAGCACACACGCACTAAGCGGCAAATTTGCCGCCTCAACGCGGCAAATTTCTGCCACTCAAGGACGTAGATTGCCATGCAAGTGGAAGAAATAAGCCAGCTCGGCTTAGACCAAGTCATTCAACTGGCTGAAGAGTTTCAAACATCAGGACGCACCGCAGATGCGATTGCGCTCTACACGCTTTGGACACAAAACAGCCCATCGAATGACCGTCACATCGGTTTGTTCAACCAAGGTGTCATGCAGCTCAATGCAGGTGACGTCGACGGAGCTGAACACGCCTACCGCTTGAGTTTGGATTTGTATCCGGGCTTCGCACAAGCACGCATCAACCTAGGGCTTTTGCTTGAACGCAAAGGTCAATATGACGATGCCATGTTGCAGTGGAGTCAAGTGGCCGCCTCTGGTTATTTACAAGGTGCAGCCAACACCGAGCTGCAAACCTTAGCGCTCAACCACATTGGGCGCTTACAAGAGCAACTCAAACATTACGACTTGGCCGAGCACGCGCTCACGCAAAGTTTGCAAATCAATCCCCGTCAATCCGATGCGCTACAGCATTGGGTGCACCTGCGCAGCAAGCAATGCAAGTGGCCAGCCATGCAAGCCATGCAAGGCGTGTCGGTCAATGCCATGCTCACAGGCACATCGCCGTTGGCCATGTTGGCCTTGCACGATGATCCTGCTTTGCAGCTGATGGCTGCACAGTCGTTCGTACAACGCAAGTTCAACTTACCCACGCAACGGTTATGCGTGAATGCGCCTTATCGCCATGAGCGTATTCGCATTGGCTATTTGTCAGGCGATTTATGCACGCATGCGGTGGGACTGTTGATGGCCGATTTGCTTGAAGCTCATGACCGAACCAAATTTGAAATTTATGCGTTTGACTACAGCATTGAAGATGGCAGTGACTATCGTCAACGTCTGAAAAATGCCTTCGACCATGTGGTCGATATCCGTGCAATGGACGACCGTGCTGCTGCAGCAGAAATTGCGAATGCAGAAATTGATGTGCTGCTCGATTTACATGGCCTCAGCTCTGGCGCACGCCCTGGCATCTTGTCCATGCAGCCTGCGCCTTTGCAGGGCACATACCTCGGATTCATTGGCACGACTGCGCTGCCTTGGGTGCAGTTTGTGGTGACCGACCGTTTTGCGTTGCCCGATGCGCTGACGCCGTATTTCTCTGAAAAACCCTTGTATGTGGACGGTAGCTTTTTACCGCTCAACCACACGCCCACACCGCCATGCAGCCAAAGCCGCACCGAGCTGGGCTTGCCCGAAGACGCCTTTGTGATGGCGTGCTTCAACAACGTGTACAAATTCAACACCGAGATGTTTGCCACGTGGATGAACATCTTGAAGCGTGTCGATCATGCAGTGCTGTGGCTGTTGGATGACAACACCAGCGCCACACGCGAATTGAAAAAACAAATTGCCTATCACGGTATTCCGCTAGACCGTGTGGTGTTTGCCAAGCGCACCTCACACACTGAGTACCGCGCACGCATGCAACTGGCCGATGTGTTCTTGGATACCACCCCCTACAACTCGGGCTCCACCGCCCGCGATGTGCTGGACTGCGGCTTGCCTATGGTCACTTTGAGTGGGCGTACCTGCGTGTCACGCATGGCGGGAAGTTTGTTGCATTCCATCGGTATGGATGAGCTCATCACCTACAACCACACCGACTACGAAAACTTGGTGGTGGCATTGGCTGCCGATCCAGCCAGACTGGCTTCTTATCGCCATGCCCTGATTCAAGGGAGTACAGCCCGCGAGGCTGCACCTGCCAAGCTGGTGCGCAGCTTAGAGGCGCAATTGGCGCAAATGGTCGAACAGCTCTAAAGTTATTCCCCGTGCTGTCGAAGTAAGAAGTTGAATCTTCTTACTCACAGCACACGTGTCCTTTGTCATCTCCCCCCCCTCTAGCTTGTCTGCCGTACGCAGTATGGCGTCTGCGCCTGCGGGGCCTTTGACCGCTGAGCAGGCCATTGCAGATTCGCTGGCCAAGCGCTTGACCCAAGCGGTGGTGGTGGAAGATACCAATGCCAATCTCCAGGCCAACATGGCAGGCCTGCAAAAGCTCGTGGTGGCTGGCAAGCTCAGCAGCTTGAGTTTTTTAGATAGCACGCCCAAGTTGCAATTCAACGCAGGCCAGCTCTCGTCTAATTCAGCCTTGGTAGCCAAAGTGGTGGCGGCTGGTGCGACAGTGGCAATGATCGACACAGCTGCCAATGCATCACGCGCGGCTTCGCGTATTGGCACAGGATTTGATGTGACGGTGGCCGATACAGCCGCCAATGTGCAGGCCAACTTGACAGGCTTGCAAGCACTTGCCGCAGCAGGTAAGTTGGACACGCTCACCTTCACCGATACCAATCCTGCGCTGAGTCTCAAGGCCAGTCAGTTCTCTGCCATCTCCGCGTTAAAGCCTAAGCTGGCGGCGGCGGCCATCAACATCACCGATACTGCAGCCAATGTCACCAAGACCAATGTGTCGGGTGCCAGCAGCGTCATCATCAAAGACTCGGCAGTCAATGTATTCAAAAGCTTTGATGCTTTGCGCACTTTGGTGGCCACGGGGCCGACCACCACCATTCAACTGACAGACAAAGCCCCAGCGATGACGCTGACAGCAGCTCAGTATGTGGGCAGCACGGATTTGCGCGCCAAGCTCACGGGTGTGAGCTACACCATCCAAGACACGGCAGAGGCTATAGCTAACAATGCCCAAGCGTTGGCAGGGTTAAAAATTTCGGTCACGGATACTTCAGCTCATGTGCAAGCCAACTTGGATGTATTGCAAACCTTCGCTGCCGCGGGCAAGTTGACGACGTTGAAGTTGACCGATGTCAGCAAAGCCACACTCAGCATGACGGCGCAACAGGCTTTGCGCATGGGTGCACTTTCAGGTGCGACCCTCACACTCAAAGATACGGCGGCCAACATCCAGTCCAACTTTGATGCGCTGACAGCTTTGAAGAAAGTGGCTGGCATTGAATTGACTGACACAGCTCGCCCCGTGTTGCAAGTGACCGAGGCGCAATACAAAAAAGGCAGCGCCTTGTTGGCAAAGGTGACAGGTGCAGCCGTGTCTGTGCAGTTCAGTGGCAATGCCAGTAATTACAAAATTAAGGCTAATGTTGACGGCAGTTTCACCGTGGGAAGTGCGAACTATAAAAACGTGAATTTTTTTGCGTTCAAAGATGCCACAACCTTTGCAGACAGCGGCGATGCCAACATCAACGCCTTGCTCTTGGGCGGTACCAACAATTGGTGGTCAAACACAGATGTGGCCTTGGGTACGTCTGACACAAAAATCAAAACAGGCTTGTATGCACTGAGCAATGGCTCTGCAACGCAAACCATGACGTATAGCTTTTTGTCTGCACTGCCAGCCAACGACGCAGCAGACAAAACTGGCTTTCGAGAGATGTCAGATGCGCAAAAAATAGCAGTGCGCAAGGCGTTTGATTACCTGTCGACCATCATCAATGTGACCTTCACTGAGTCAAACACCGCAGGGCAAGCGGACATCAATTTCGGCACAAACAACCAGTCGAGCAAGAACAGCTCTGGCTATGCCAACGTGCCTAACGCGAGTGGTGACCATCCCGTGTATCTGTTCTTAGACAACAGCCCCGGTAATTCCAACACGACATTGACGCAAGGTACCTATGGCTGGGAAACCCTGATTCACGAAATCGGGCACACACTCGGGCTCAAGCATCCTGGCAACTACAACGCCAGTGGTGGTGGTGCACCTGGACCGTTCTTGCCCAAAGCCACAGACAGCCGTTTGTACAGTTTGATGTCATACAACAACCCAGTGGGTAGCACCTTGGTAAAGAGTACCGCAGTGGCGGGTGGCACCAGCTATACCGGCACCGTGGTGAACCCTAGTACCTACATGATGTATGACATGGCTGCCTTGCAGTTTTTGTATGGCAAGGGTGATGGCCAAGGTATAGGTGATTACCAAGTGAGTTCCTTCACCGCCAATTGGTCTGGTATGGAGACTTTATGGACTCCAACGGGCGGTGAGATTGATGCATCGGCTGTGAGCAACGCCAACATCATTGATTTGCGCGCGGGTGCTTTCAGTTCCATCAATGTGATTCCAAAAAGCATCACAGAAAGCTTTCCTGCTCAACTCAAAACAGCCGCAACCTACATGGGCCTGAACAACGTCGGTCTTGCATATGGCAGCCAAGTGAGCATGGCCAAAGGTGGCAGTGCGGGGGACGTGTTCTACACCAGCACAGAAGCAGATGTGACGATTGACGGAGGGGCTGGCGATGACACCGTGTATTTGGCAGGCACAGCCGCAGATTGGGTGGCCAACCAAGGCACGTACACGAATGCCAAGCTCTCGCGTAGCGTGAGCTTGAGCAACGTGGAATTGGTGAAGTACTACAACGCCGACACATCTGCCATCACGCACTCGCGTTTGGATCTGCAAGCGTAAACACACCCTCCAACCAGTGCATCAGCGTTGATGCATGAAAAAAGAGCCGCTGTTGCGGCTCTTTTTGTTTACAGACCCAGCACGGTGCGTTGCGGGTTGCTGAATGCAGCGCGTTGGTCCACTGTGAGTGCGGCAATCTGTTGCGAGGTGAACGCGGACAGTTGCGAGGTACTGAATGCTGCGGTTTGTGCAGTGCCCATGTTGGCAATGTTCTCCACAGGAATCGCTGGCACTTGCCACGATGTGAACGCCGCCACTTGCGCAGTGGTGAACGCTTGGATTTGACGTGTGCTGAACGCGGCCACTTCGGTAGTTGTTAAATTCGAGATTTGATCGGACGAGAACGCAGGAATTTGCGTGTAGTCGAAACCACGGATTTGTGATGTCGACATGCCCGCCAATTGCTCGGTTGACAAGGTGCGAATTTGATCGGATGACAGTGTTTTGAGTGAACCGCTGGCAATGGCTTGAATTTGCGGCACTGTCATGGTTTGCAGCTGATCGGTGGTCAAGGCACCAATTTGTCGGCTGCTCAAGACATTGATGTCTTCTGTACCCAAGCCTGGCAGTTGTGTGGTGGTGATCACTTTGATTTGATCGGTGGTCAAGTTGCCCACTTGCGTTGGCGTGAGAGCCACGATCTGATCTGAGGTGAAGGCCGCCAAAGCGCCGGTGGTGATAGATGGTATATCGGTGTGCTCGATCGCCGTGATTTGCAGCGTGGTGAGCGCTGGCAATTGCGATGCGGTGAGCGCACCAATTTGCGTGCTGGACATCGCGACGATATTGTCTGTGGTAAGCGCAGACAACAAGTTGCCCGAGATGCTGCTGATTTGAGCGGTCGACAAAGCGGCGATTTGGGTCGACAACATGCTCTCGTATTGACCGGTAGTCAAGTTGTTGAGTTGCGGTGTGGTCAAGACTGAAATCGAAGCAGGGCGAATTGCTGGCACCAGGGTGTTGGGCATATAGCTCAACTGATCGGTACTCAACGCGCTGATCTGTGATGGGTTCATGCCCCAAATGTCTGCTGTTTCCAAAGCCTGGATCTGTTGACTTTCGAGCGCTGCCAGCTGTGATGTGCTCAAGCTGATGATTTGCGTGCTGCTCATTGCCGTGATTTCTGCGGCCGTCAAACTGGTGAGCTGTTCGGTTGACAGCAAGCCCACCTGGCTCACACTCAAAGCCTGCACCTGTGTGGCGCTGAAGCTTGGGAGTTGGTCGGTGGTGAGCGCCGCCAATTGTGCGGTGGTCAATGCACGCAATTGTGAGCTGTCGAGGCCACCGATTTGGGCGCTGCTCAAGGCTGCCACTTGCGATGTCAACATGCTTGGAATTTGCGCGGTGGTCAAAGCCGACACTTGTGACGAGGTCAAGTTCGCCAGTTTGGTGTTGCTCAAGCTTGACAGGGCTGTGGTGGTCAAGTTGGCCACTTGGGTGTTGGTCAAAGCTTTGAGCTGATCGCCTGTCAACGCATTCATCTGCGTGGTGGTGAATGACGACAACTGATCGGTGCCCAAGGCCGCCACTTGCGTGGTGCTGAAGTTGGCCAACTGTGCGGTGGTCAGGTTTGGCAGTTGTGTGCTGGTCAAGGCTTTGACTTGTGTGGTACTGAATGTGGTGACATCGCTGGCGCTCAAAGCGGCCAATGCACCCGTGCTCAATGCGCCAATTTGCGCGGTGGTCAACACCTCGAGCTGCTCGGACAACATGGCGTCGAATTGTGTGCCTGTGAGGGCGGCAATCTTCGTGGTGGCCAGTGTGCTGACCTGATCGGTGGTCAGGTTTTGAATCTGCTCGCTCATCAAGGCTGCCACTTGTGTGGTGGTGAAGCTGTTGAGCTGTGTGCTGCTGAGGGTGGTCAGCTGTGACTCGTTGAGCAACTGAACTTTGCCCACACTCAGGTTGGACAACTGTGTGCTGGTCAACGCATGCACTTGGTCTGTTGGCAAGGTCAGAATTTGTGCGTTGGTCAATGCATTGAGCTGTGATGAGGTGAGGGCAGCCGTTTGTGTGCTGCTCAAATTGGCCAATTGCTCTTCACGCAAGGCTGGCATATCTTGTGTTTCGATCGCCACAATTTGCTCAGTGCTGAACACTTCGAGCTGTGATGTGTCAAGCGCTGCCAATTGGCTGCTGCTCATCGCCGTAATGTGAGCGGTGGTCAGTTTGCCAATTTGATCGGTGGTGAGCGCGGCCACTTGCTCCTCTGTGAAGGCCGATACCACTCCGTTGGTCAAATTGGGTACCAAGGTGGTAGACAAGCTCTCGACTTGTGCAGTGGTGATCGTAGCGATTTGGGCACCCGACAAGGCGTTGAATTGTGTCGAAGTGAATGCATTGATTTGTTCAGTCGACAGGGTACGTAACTGCGTAGAAAGCAGGCTGCCCACTTGAGGAATGGTCAAAGCCTTGAGTTGGTCGCTGCCCAATACTTCTACTTGATCTGTGGTGAGTGCTTGCAATTGGCTGCTCGTCATACCTGCCAAATCGGCTGTTTCAATGGCCCCAATTTGATCGGTGGTCATGGCTGCCACTTGGTTGGTAAACAGGGCACTGACTTGCGTGCCGCTCAGGCTTGCAATTTGATCTGTGCTGAACGTTGAAATTTGTTCAGTGGTCATCGAAACCAAGTCGCGCGTTTCAATCGCTTGCACTTGCGCACTGGTCATTGCACCGATTTCTTCGCTGGTGAATACACCCACTTGTTGTGCACTGAAGGCAGCAATGTCAATCGTCTCAATGGCAGCAAACTGTTCGGTGGTGAACCAAGTCACTTGGTCATTGGTCAAGCCTTGGAATTGAGGCTGTGTGAACGCCACGATTTGTGCAGTTGACAAGCTGGTCAGCTGCTCAGAGCTCATGGCCGTCAATACTTCAGGTTTTAATGCTTGAATTTGCGCGGTGCTGAAAGCGCCAAGCTGGTCCGTTGACAAGGTTTGCAGATGTGCGCTGGTGATTGCACCAATATCGCTGACGGGCAATGCTCGGATTTGGTCGGTGGTGAAAACGCCCATGTTTTCCACACTCATGCTTGCAATCTGTGTGGGACTGAATGCCGCAACTTGCTCGGTGGTCAGTGCTTGCATTTGTTCTGAATTCAGCGCATTGATTTGACGTGAAGTCAATCCCACGATGTCAAACGCTTCGATGGCCACAATTTGGGTGGTGTCCAAAGCGCCTAGTTGTTCATTTGTCAAGGCGCTGATTTGTGCGCGTCGCATGCCAGCAATTTGCTGGGTCGTCATGGCTGCGATTTGTTCAGGTCCAAAAGCAATGATTTGTTGGGTAGCCATGCTGGCCAGATCACTGGTCTCTAGCGCAGCTACTTGCGTGGTGGACATGGCGCTGATTTGCGGCGCCGTCAAGCTTTGTACTTGTCGCTGACCCAGTGCAATGATTTGGTTGGTATTCAACGCACCAATTTGATCTTGTCCCAGCGACGCCACTTGGGCATTGGTGAGCGAGGCGACTTGACCTGTGGTCAGTGCATCAATTTGATCGCTCGAGGTGGCGTTGAGTTGGTTGGCCGTCAGCACCACCAAATCGCGGGTCTCAAACCCAGGCATTTGGTCGGTGGTGAAGGCGTGCATTTGATCGGTGGTCAACACACGGATGTGGTTGCCAGTGAATGCTGCAATTTGATCACTGCTGAACGCCACGATTTGATCGGTATTCATGGCGGCCAACCCAAGCGTCGGGATCGCTTGAATTTGTGTGGTGCGCAGTGCCGAGATTTGGTCTGTGGTCAGCTTGCTGAGCTGCGCATTGGTCATCACACTGATGTCTTTGGTGCTCAGTGCTTGAATTTGATCAGTGGTGAAAGCCACCAAGGAATCGGTAGCGAGGTTTTTGAACTGATAGGTGGTCAGTGCAGGCAACTGGTCGCTGGTGAGCGATTGAATTTGATCTGTGCTCAATGCATTCAGGTCTTGGCTCTCGATCGTTGCGATCTGGCTAGGCTTGAGGCTTTGAATTTGATCGGTGGTCATGGCCGCAAATTGATCACTTTCCAGCGCCACAATTTGTGTGCCTTTGAGCATGCCCAAATCTTCAGTCTCGAGCGCCACGATTTGATCGGTGGTCAAGTTGCTGATTTGTGCATTGGTGAACGCAGCCATTTGGCCTGTCGTCAGTGCAACGATGTTGTCGGTGGACAGCGCAATCAGGTCTTCGGTTTCTAACGCAGCCAACTGTGTGGCGTTAAAGGAAGTCACTTGGTCGCTGGTGAGTCCACCCACTTGGTCAGAGCGCAAAGCGGTGACTTGTTGGCGTGTCAGGCCACGAATGTCTTGCGACTCGATAGCAGCAATTTGGGCTGTGCTAAATGCGGCAATTTGCTCAGTTTTCAAACCGCCAATTTGAATCGCACTGAATGCTGCAATTTGGTCGCTGTCGAAACCAGCTAAAGCTGTTGTGTTGATGGCAGCGAGTTGTGCTGCTTTGAGCTCTGTCACCTGTGTGGTGGTGAACGCGCCAATTTGGGTGCTGGTGAGCGAGCCCATTTGACTGCTCGTCAAATACGCTACTTGTGCTGCCGTGAATGCTGCAACTTGGTCACCATCCAAAGCCGCCATGCTTTGTGTTGGGATGGATACCACCTGCGAAGGCTTGAGTGCCACTATTTGGTTGGTGGTGAGCGCACGCATTTGCGTTGTACTCATGGCCGAGATTTGTCGACCTGTCAGTGCACTCACATCGTCGGTGCTGATGGCTGCAATTTGCTCTGTCGAGAATGCCCCAATTTGCTGTGAGCTGATTTGCACGATTTGCGCAGTGCTCATCGCGCCAATTTGGCCAGATGTGAGTCCTGCAATCGCATCGGTGCGAATGGCGGCAATCAGGTTCGTCTTGATGCCTTTGATTTGATCAGTGCCCATGCCACCGATTTGTGCGCTCGACAAAGCAGCGATTTGTGCAGTGTTGAAGACTTGCAGCTGTGAGGTCGTGATGGCCGCGACTTGCGCGGTACTCATGGCTGACACATTGGTGCTGGCTAAGTTTTGCAGTTGCGTATTCTTCAGGCCGGCAATTTGTTCAGTGCTCAGTGCCTGAATTTGGCTGCTGCGTAAAGCGCTGAACTGTGAAGGTGACAAAGCTGCCAAGTCTTGAGTTTCCAAAGCGGCCACTTGTGCCGTCGATAAATTGGAAATTTGTGCGGCGTTAAAGCCTGACACTTGACGCACGCCCAGGGCTGCCACTTGAGATGTGCTGAAGCCTTGCAGATCACGCGTTTCTATAGCGCCGATTTGTTGGCTGGTGAGGCCTTCGAGTTGGTCTGTACCCAGTGCGGAAATTTGTCCGCTGGTCATGGCCTGAATTTGAGAGGTTTTGAGCGCGCCAATTTGTAGGCTCGTCATCGCCTGAAGCTGTGCGCTGGTGAGCGCTGCTACAGCATCGGTGGTGAAAGCAGCAATTTGGTAGGGGCGCAAATTGGTGATTTGCTCGGTACCCAAGCCTGCTACTTGTGCCGCGCTCAACGTCGAGATTTGTTTGGCCGAAAGAGCCACCAAGTCTTGCGTTTCAATAGCGGCTAATTGAGCTGTGCTCAGTGCAGCCAATTGGTTGCTAGAGAAGGCGGCCACTTGGGTCGACGTCAAAGCTTCCATTTGTGTTGTGGTGAGGCCGTGCAAGTCGCGCGTTTCAATCGCTTTGATTTGCGTGGCTTTCATGCTGGCAATTTGTGCCGTCCCCAAAGCCGCCAGCTGAGTATCAATCAAGCTGATGATTTGCGAGGTGGTCATGGACTGGATTTGTCCTGCCGTCATGTTTTGCAGCACGCTCGTATCAATTGACCCCATGCGCTGACTATTAATTGCCGCCACCTGGCTGTCGCGCATGCCAGACAGTTGAGAGCCTGTGAGTGCATTGATCTGCGATGTGGTCATCACGCCAATTTGTGTGGCGCGCATGGCATTGAGCTGTTCCACGCTCAGGGCCGCTACTTGACTGGTGCTGAAGGTTGCAATGTTTGCTGTTGGCAGAGCTTGAATTTGGCGGGCGCTGAAACCTGCCATGGCCGCTGTACTAATAGAACTAGTTTGTGCTGTCGTTAAAGCGCCTACCTGGCTGGCGGTGAGGGCTGCAATTTCAGAGGAGCTGTAACCAGAGATGTCTGTGGTCGTTCCAAATGTGGCTGCTGGCGAGCTCATCCGCACGCTGGCATAGGCATAACTGCCCAGCGTGTTATTGAGTGATGAATTAATACCGTTTGACATAGGGAACGAACTTTTTGAAAAGTGTTGTGTTGAGTACTCGACACCTTTAAGCAATATTCGAGCCGAAACTATGACCTAACGGTAATAATCACAAAAAACGGCATTTGTGGCTAAAAAACGGCAATCTGTTGCCGTTTTGCCGCCATTTCTTTGCCGCTTTGCCGCTTGCCACCCTGCGATATAGGGTAAATATTTCTTTCTAACCCCCTCAAGTTGTCGGAAAACAAGTTGGCACGGTTACTGCTTGATAGCTTGGAAATTTGATTGACCCGTATCGGGCAGGAGAAAAAAATGGCAGTTATCAATACCAACGTCAAAGCATTGTTCTCTCAGGCAGCCTTGCGCTCTACTGAGAGAGGCCAGTCCGTGGCTATGCAGCAATTGTCTACAGGCAAGCGCATTAACTCGGCTCGCGACGATGCAGCAGGTATGGCCATCGCCACACGCATGACGCATCAAATCCGCAGCTTGAACCAAGCGGTGCGTAATGCAGGCGACGCAATCACACTGATTCAGACCGCTGAAGGCGCGACCAACGAAATCACAGACATGATGCAACGCATGCGTGAATTGGCCGTTCAAGCAGTCAACGACACCAATGACAATGCTCAACGTTCTTATCTTGACTTGGAATTCCAGCAGCTCAAGCAAGAAATCGTGCACATCTCTGAAAGCACCGAGTGGAACGGCTTCCCTGTCCTCAACGGTACAGCCGGTGAGCGGGTGGGTGAAATGCCAGTGTTCAAAACCACGGCCACCAGCGAATTCTCGACAGCCTATGTCAATCCAGTCACAGAACGCAAGATTTCTGGCACAGGCGTAGGCGAGACGCAGCGTATTGATTTCAGTGGAACGGGTGCTGGCACGGGCAATCCGACAGATGACCGTTCCATCACGATTGATGGCGTGAATGTCAAGGTGACCAAAACTGATTTGACAGATGTCATGCTTGAAATTCGTGATGCTTTGAAGCAAAGTGATCGTTTTTCAAAGACATCAGGTCGCGACGTTTCGATCGACGGAAATACCTTGGTGATCAAGTACGCCGGAACAGACAAAGATGTCTCGAAAGTTGACATCACGATGTCTGCTGCTCTCGACAGCACGCTGAACACGTCGGTGCAAGATCAAACCGAATCTGACAAGGCTGTCGTAGCAGCGAGTCAAGAGTTTGCAGACGGCACAGGTGAGTTCCTGAAAAGTGGTGCTCTGACCATGGATTGGACCCCCAATTTAGATGACCCCACACAAAACAAACTCACAGCTACGTTTTTGACCAGCGATGGCAAGACCATTCAGATGACAGGCGCCTTGAGCGATCCTGATGGCACCACCGTCACCTTCAAGCGTGACCAAGGCTTAAATGGTCAAGTGATTTCCAACGACGTCACCTACACCTTGCGCGACAGCAGTGACGCAGCGATCGACGTGTCACGTCGCCCAATGACGATGGAAGTGAACGTTTCAGGTGGTATTCCGCCCCTGAAAGCTGGCGATTTGTTGATCAATGGCATCGACGTGGGGCCTACGTTTGCCGAAGACGACACACTGTCGCCACCTAACAATGCTTCTGGTAGTGCAATTGCCAAAGCTGCAGCAATCAACCGCAAGGCAGTGACAACCACCCAATCTGTGGGCGAGTCACAAACCTTGACGCTGATGGGAACGCCTAAGTCGGGCACCATCACGGTGGGTGGTGTGTCGGTGCAATTGAATGAAAACATTCAGACCAACCCAGTACAAGTTGCAGCTACGATTGCGGCGGCCTTGAAAGCCAGCCCTCTGTATGACTCCAGCACAGGTCGCACGATCAGTTACTCAACAGGTAGTGCAACGATCGGTTTCAACTACTCTGTCAATGAAGGCGATGTGCCGGATGTGGCGTTTTCTGCAGGTACCACTGGTTTGGTGGGCACTGTGGATACGACAGTTCAACACCAAGCTACGGTACAAGGCACAGGCGTGTTTGCCAAAGTCAATGCCAACATCGTGACAGGTCGTGCCATGTCTTCGACCAATGTGGTCAAAGGCGCGGTGTTCATCAACGGCTACGCCAGCGCAGACATCACCACCGTGTTGAATAACCCACGTGAAACACGTGCAAATGTGGTGCGTGCGATCAACATGATCACCGACAAAACAGGCGTGAAAGCGATTGACACTGGCTTTGATAACCAAGGTGTGACTTTGGTGGCCGCTGATGGTCGCAACATTGAAGTTCGTTTTGAAAGTGACTCCAACGCCAGCTTGTTTGGCCAGAGCATCGGTATGCGCGAAGGTGTGCAAGCCGGTACCTACTCGCTCGAGTCAAAAATTGACACCCCAGTGATCTTGACCTCTTCTAGCATTGGTGACATTGGTCGCTCAGGCTTGATTGCAGGTAATTTCACAAAGAACCAATCGGTGTTCAACACCAGCGACCGCGCACCTGTATTGGCTGCACAAGCTCAAGTGGAGAGCGTTAAATTCTCTACAGGTAGCAGCGGTGCTCTTGCCGGCGAGTTGTTTGGCATGACCATCAATGGTGTGGAGTTCTCGTACAAAGCCACTGGTGCTGAAACTGCGGCCCAAATTCGCAATGCGTTGATTGCCAAAGTCAAAGACGTGGGCGTCACAGCGACCCCTGGCAATTCTCCAGGCGAGCTGTTGCTCACGGCTGATTTCCCAGGCATTGCATATTCACTCAAGGTGTCAGACACCAGTGTGGACGGTGCTGTCACGAATGACAACGTTTATGGCGTGACCAAGGCCAATATCCCTGCCGATGTGAAGCCTTTGAGTGCCAACGACTTGGTCATCAACGGCGTCAAGATCCGCGCGACCACCACTGCTGACGACAAATTGTCAAGCACAGTGCCTAGCAGCAGCGATAAAACGGCGAGCGCGATTGCGATTGCTGCCGCCATCAACTCCCAATCTGCTGAAACAGGCGTGCGTGCGTTTGCCAACCCTGTGATCAGCAAGGGTGCGATCACGACAGTGTTGCCAACGCCTTTGAAAGGACCTCAGTCCCTGTTCGTTAATGGCACGGAAGTGACGGTTGAACTCGATCCGATGGACAGCCCATTGCAACGACGCACCAAAGTGATTGACGCCGTGAACCAACGCGTCGGTCAACATGGCGTGACCGCCAGCGACAACGGCAATGGTGTGACACTCACAGGTGATGGTCGCAACATGTCTATCTGGTTTGACAGCAGTGTGGAAGGCCTCGATGCCGCCAGCTTCGGTTTAGACAAGGGCGGTTCAGTGGCTCAGGTCTCTCAAATCAAATTGGGTGATCCATCGGCTGCTTCACCTGCCGCGACTTCAGTGACATTCAAACTCAATGGTCACCAATTGACTGTGCCTGTTGGTTCTGCTGCTACACCAGCTGAATTGGCCAATGCCATCAAAGATTACATCCAAGCCAAAGTGGCTGACCCTACCGACACGGTGGGTGCAGACCTCAAGAACATTGGTTTGTCTGTGGTGGGTGATGCTTTGCAAGTGACCTCTAAGGTTCCAGGCTCTGACTTCACACTCACTGGTGCCTCTGTGTCGCCTGCAGATTCCAATTTGGACATGCAGCTCGAAACATTGACACCTAACAGCGTGGGCAACAACGATGTGACTGGTATTTACAACGCGACAGCGAAGTCAACGACAGCCAAAACGTTGTATGGCACCGTTCGTATGATCTCTGATCCTGCGTTGTTGCCTAACTTACCAGCACCTGATGGCGCACCTCCTTCTGACAAGCTGGCGTTGCAAAAAGCATCGGGCAAGCCTTTCACAGTGGCGGTTGGCGACGATGGCTTTGGCAAAAACAGCAACTTTGCAGCCATGGGCTTTGAAGTGGGTACCTTCGGCGGTCAATCGAGCGCTGCGATGGATCCTCCACGCGTGGGCCGCTTGGCATTCCAAGTGGGTGCCAGTGCTAACCAAATGATCACCATTGATTTGGCTGACTTCGGCAAAAACGGTTCGATCACCAGCCAAATCACTGGCGACGTTGATTTGAACGTTGAGCAACGTACCGCACGTATCAACACCCGCGAAGGTGCCACGGCTGTATTGACCATGTTGGATGACTCCATGGACAAGATCAACGCCACGCGCGCCACCATGGGTGCGGTGATGAACCGTTTGGACCATGTGATCAACAACCTGACCAATGTGTCGATGAACTTGTCTGCTTCTCGCAGCCAGATCGAAGATGCTGACTATGCACAGGCCTCGACCAACTTGGCCAAGACGCAAATCATGCAACAAGCCGCTACAGCGGTGCTGGCGCAAGCCAACACCAGCCAGCAGTCGGTGCTCAAACTCTTGGGTGGTTAATCCCACCTTTGAGTTCATGCATGAAAGCTGAGCAAGGCGCCGTGCCTTCATCCTCCAACCTTCCTAAAGGCCCCAATTGCTGGGAGTGCCGCTACATGGCGGTCACGTGGGATGTGCGCATGCCTTACGGCTGCAAACTCATGGGATTTCGTTCGAAAGTGGTTCCTTCGCTAGAGGTGCTGCGCACGGACGGGCGGTTTTGTGGCGGCTTCTCGCCTAAACCCGCGAAACCACAAGCCCAAAAAGCGTCTAAAAAGCCTGTCGGTAACTCGTCGCAACGTCGAGAAACTGACCCTCGCAGACCTGTTTATCACATTAATTTAATCACATAGGTTACAAAACGACCTGGCACGGCCTTTGCATAACAGTCTTACCTTTATTTCGGACTGTACTCAAAGTGAATGCTTCTTCTGTCAACGTAATTCATGCCGTTTGGTTGGACCCTTTCAGTCCAATCGATGCCGCAGATCGCGCCCAGCTGGATGCCGCAGGTATCAGTCTGGAAACTGTGTCAACCTTGGGCGACCTCACGCTGGCTTTGCGCCGCGCACATGTGCTGGTCATTCGCTTGGGCGATAGCGCCGAGCTGCTCCAAGAGGTTCAAACCCTCATTGCCCAACTCGGCCACACCGTGCCCGTGCTGTGCCGCGTGGACCGTCGCCGCATGGAAGTGGCTGTGGACGCGATGCGTTTGGGTGCTTTGCATGTGCTCTCTGCCGACGAATGGTCTGCCGACGCATGGCAAGGCGCTGTGAAAGGCTTGAACGCCCCTGAGCTCAAAACCAAGAGCTACGTGTTTGTGGACCCCATCAGCCAGCATTTGTTGGCCTTGGCCCAACGCGTGGCACAAACCGATGTGACTGCTTTGTTGGTTGGCCCCACTGGTGCCGGTAAAGAAGTGTTGGCCCGTGTGTTGCACGAGTCTTCACCTCGCGCCAAGGCCCCATTTGTGGCCCTTAACTGCGCGGCCATGCCAGAGCATTTGATCGAAGACATGTTGTTCGGTCACGAGAAGGGCGCTTTCACCGGCGCTTTGAAAGAGCACAAAGGTTTGTTTGAACAAGCCCACGGCGGCACCATCTTCTTGGACGAAATTGGTGAGATGCCTATGAACTTGCAAGCCAAGTTGTTGCGCGTCTTGCAAGAGAAAAAACTCAACCGTTTGGGCGGCGAAGCCACCATTGATCTCGACATCCGTGTGATCGCAGCCACGAACAAAGATTTGAAACAAGCCATTGAGCAACGCGAATTCCGCGAAGACTTGTATTTCCGCATCAGCACGTTCCGTTTGCGCATTCAGCCTTTGAAAGACCGTCCAGGTGACATCGTGCCTTTGGTGGCTCAGTCGTTGGCTCGTCATGTCAAAGGTGGTTTGCCTTTCACGGTGACACCAGAAGCCCAAGCGTTGTTGCAAAGCTACCCATGGCCAGGCAATGTGCGTGAACTCGAAAACGTGGTACAGCGCGCCGTGGTGTTGAGTGGTGGTCGCACCATCAGCCCTGCGCACTTGATGTTTGACGATGCACAAATGGACGAGCAAGCGATGCCATCTATGCCAAGCATTGAAGCTGCTTTGCCTACCGCTTTGGCTGAAGTGCCAGCAGTTGCCGCACCTATGACGCCGGCCATGCCAGCTGCATCCACACCAAGCTATTACGGCCCAGCCCAGTCTTATGCGGCAGCACCGATGGCCCCGATTGAAACCCGCGAACCAGCGGCCCCTGTGAACTTGGACAGCGCTGTGAAAGCCAGCGAATTGCAAGTCATCATGGCCGCGATTCAAAGCACCGACAGCCGCATGGAAGCGGCTGCCAAGTTGGGCATCAGCCCACGCACCTTGCGCTACAAGCTGGCGCAAATGCGCACCCGTGGAATGTCTGAAGGAGCCTCAGCATGATTGATCGCATCTCACAAGCCAATGTTCAATCGATGATTGAAACACTGCGTTCTTATCAAACGCAGTCCACTGGTACGACATCTAATGTCAACGAGCCATCGACCACCAAGGTGGGTCAACCCACGTTCTTTGATTCGGTCAAGAACGCGTTGGACAAAGTCAACGAAGCCGATGTGAAAGCTGACGCGATGACTGAAGCCTATGACCGTGGCGAAGAAGTCCCGCTCACCGAAGTTGTGTTGAGCATGCAGAAATCGTCACTGGCTTTTGAAGCCACCTTGCAAGTACGCAACAAAGTGATGAAAGCGTACGAAGAAATCATGAACATGCCAGTTTGATACTGGATTGAGAGACTGATATGGCAACCGATACCTTAAACATGAACGCTGTGGGCATGCCCGTGGCCAACGGCGTAGAGACCACAGGCGCATCCAATGCGAGTGGTTCTGCATCCAGCACTGGCAATGTGCCAGCATGGATCAACGCCAAAGAAGGCCCAGGCGCTGTGGTGATGGACGTGTTGCGTCAGCCCAGCGTGCGCAAGGCATTGCCCTTCATCGTGATCTTCATGCTGCTGATGTCGGTGGCTGTGTTCTTCACATCTATGAAGCCTACGCCTTACCGTCCTTTGGTGTTGATGCTCAGCGATGCAGATAAGCAGTTGGCCATCGAAGCCTTGAAGGCAGGTGAGTACAAGCCAGAGGTAGATGCCAACACCGGCCAAATCTCTGTGCCAACCGCACGCTTCCAAGAAGCCCGCATGTTGTTGGCTTCCAAAGGTTTGCCACGCACAGAAGCTTCTGGTATGGATAACCTCAAAGACATGCCCGCCATGACCACCAGCCAGTTCATGGAGCAAGTGCGCTACAACAACGCGATGGAGCAAGAGCTGGCGCGCAGCATTGTGCAAATTGGCGGTATCAAATCAGCCCGAGTCCATTTGGCCGCACCTAAGCAAAGCGTGTTTGTGCGCGACCGCGCACCGACCAAGGCTTCAGTGGTGATCACCCGTTTGCCTGGCCGCACCATTTCATCGGCCAACGTGCAAGCCATCATTCAATTGGTGGCGTCTAGCGTGCCTTACCTCGCACCTGAAAACGTGTCGGTGGTGGACAACTTCGGTAGCTTGATGAATGACATGTTGACCGAAGCGCCTTTGGGCTTGACGGCACAACAGCTCACCCACAAGCAGCAGATGGAAGACCTCTATCGCACCCGCTTGATTCAGTTGCTCGCACCCATCGTGGGCGAAACCAACGTGACCGCCCAAGTGAGCATGAGCTTGGACTTCACACAAACCGAAGTCACCAACGAAGAATTTGACGCACAAGACAAAGGTCCTAAGACACGTTCTGAATTGTTTGTGGAAGACCGCAACACCTTCCGTGATGCGATTGGTATTCCTGGCGCGTTGTCCAACACGCCACCAGCCCCGACAAACCCACAAGCCACCACGCAAACCAACGCCGACCCCTTGAAGGGCGTGAGCGAAAAAGGCGTGCAAGTGACAGCCCGTAGCACCAAAAACTACGAACTCGACCGCGCTGTGCGTCACACCAAAGGTGCCATGGGCACGATCACCAAGATTGGTGTGGGTGTGTTGATCAACGAACGCCCCATTCCCCCAGGTGCGAAAGTGGAAAAGAACGCCGATGGTTCAACACCTACGTCTATTCCATACACCCCTGAAGAAATCGAACGCTTGAACCAATTGGTCAAAGGCGCTGTGGGCTTCAACAACGACCGTGGTGACGTGGTCACTGTGGTGGGCACCAAGTTTGAGCCTCAGTACGACCCAACCGTGATTCCATGGTGGCGCGATGAAAACTACCAAGTCATGGTGAACGCCGGTGTGGTGGGTGGCATCTTTTTGCTCATCCTCTTGACTGTGGTTCGCCCAATGGTCCGCCGCTTGTTGGCACCCGAGATCGATCCCAAAGCCTTGGCTGCGGCAGCTGCAGATGCAGCGACCACCCAAGCCCAGATGGCGATTGATGTGGCCACGGCCGAGAATGCGGCAGCCCAAGCTGCTGCGGCTCACGCCAAGATGTCACATGAAGGCGAGATGCTGCGTATTTCTGAAGAGGCCATGCGTGCCGCTGAAGAGTCTGCCCGCTTGTCTCAAGAAGCAACTTACGCCGCTGAGCAAGCCCGCTTGGCAGCTGAAGCCAAAGCCGCAGCCGAAGCCTTGGCGCTTGAGCAAGAGCGTCAACGTCAAGCCGATTTGTTGGCTCAAGAGCAAGCCCATGCGGCCGAGCTGGCTGCCAAGATCGCACAGGCCGAAGAAGAAGCTGCCGCACGACTGGCTGCAGAAGAAGCCGCACGCCTTGCTGCAGAGCAACATGCCGCCGCGCAAGAAGGCGGTTCGGACGAAGACATTGAAATTGAAGAAGGCGAAACGCTGGAAGAGGTCAAAGCCCGCATGGCGAGCATGAAGCCTAAAAAGCAGTCAATTTCTGCGGACTTGCTGAAGACAGCGAATTCGTATGACGATAAAGTGGCGTTGATTCGCATGATCATGGCTGAAGACTCCACCCGTGTG
>Ga0213920_1000316_pt1 | contig 42089 bp, 42 predicted proteins | sample McNCre1117MG_FD_161054 | JGI IMG/M metagenome (GOLD analysis project Ga0213920, IMG submission 161054) | Freshwater microbial communities from McNutts Creek, Athens, Georgia, United States - 11-17 MG | ecosystem: Environmental > Aquatic > Freshwater > Creek | place: USA: Georgia | collected...
GCGTCGTCAAATGGTGCGCGACTTGCGCAAGCCTTTGATCATCTTCACACCCAAGTCCTTGCTGCGTAACAAAGACGCGACATCGCCTGTGTCTGAATTCACCAAAGGTTCGTTCCAAACCATCATTCCTGAAAACAAAGCGCTCAAGGCTGACAAAGTCAAACGCGTGTTGGTGTGTTCAGGCAAGGTTTACTACGACTTGGTCAAGAAGCGTGAAGAGTTGGGTGCTGACGACGTAGCTATCTTGCGCGCCGAACAGCTCTACCCATTCCCACACAAAGCCTTCGCTGCTGAACTCAAGAAGTACCCCAACGCCACTGAATTGGTGTGGACGCAAGACGAGCCACAAAACCAAGGCGCATGGTTCTTCGTGCAGCACTACATCCACGAAAACATGTTGCTAGGCCAAAAGCTCGGCTACTCTGGCCGTGCCGCATCTGCGTCGCCTGCCGTGGGTTACTCACACTTGCACCAAGAGCAACAAAAGTCGCTGGTCGAAGGCGCATTCGGCAAGCTCAAAGGCTTCGTGCTGACCAAATAAATCGTTGAATCGAAACACCTGATACAGAAAGAATTGATATGGCAATCGTAGAAGTCAAAGTTCCACAGCTGTCCGAATCCGTGGCCGAAGCCACCATGCTCCAATGGAAAAAGAAAGTGGGCGAGTCAGTTGCTGCTGACGAAATCTTGATCGACATCGAGACCGACAAAGTTGTGCTCGAAGTACCAGCGCCTGCTGCTGGCGTGTTGTGCGAAATCGTGGTCGCTGATGGCGGCACCGTGGCTGCTGAGCAGCTCATCGCACGCATCGACACCGACGGCAAAGTGGGTGCAGTTGCTGCTCCCGCAGCCGCAGCGCCTGCTGCCGCACCAGCCGCTGCTGCTCCTGCAGCCGCCGCAGCAGCTTCTAGCAGCAAAGCCGGTGTGGCCATGCCCGCTGCAGCCAAGCTGATGGCTGACAACCACTTGGCCGCTGGCTCTGTGGCTGGCACAGGCAAAGACGGCCGCGTCACCAAAGGTGATGTGTTGTCTGCTGTGGCTGGTGGCGTGCAATCCACGGCCGCTGTCATTCCAACAGGCGCACCTACCAAAGTTTTGACTCAAGTGGCTGCGCCTTCTGTGAACCTGGGTGACCGTCCAGAGCAACGCGTGCCGATGACGCGTTTGCGTGCTCGCGTGGCTGAGCGTTTGTTGCAATCGCAATCGACCAACGCCATTCTGACCACGTTCAACGAAATCAACATGGCCCCCGTCATGGACATGCGCAAGCGCATGCAAGAGAAGTTCGAAAAAGAGCACGGCGTCAAGCTGGGTTTCATGAGCTTCTTCGTGAAAGCGGCTGTGCACGCCTTGAAGAAGTTCCCCGTGTTGAACGCTTCGGTGGATGGCAACGACATCGTCTATCACGGCTACTTCGACATCGGTATCGCTGTGGGCTCACCACGCGGTTTGGTGGTGCCAATTTTGCGCAACGCTGACCAAATGAGCTTTGCTGACATCGAGAAGAAGATTGCTGAATTCGGCGTGAAAGCCCGTGACGGCAAGCTGGGCATCGAAGAGATGACTGGCGGTACTTTCTCTATCTCTAACGGCGGCACTTTCGGCTCCATGATGTCGACCCCGATCATCAACCCACCACAGTCTGCGATTCTTGGCGTACACGCGACCAAAGACCGCGCCATGGTAGAAAACGGCCAAGTCGTGGTTCGTCCGATGAACTACTTCGCAATGTCTTACGACCACCGCATCATTGACGGCCGTGAAGCTGTTTTAGGTCTGGTGGCGATGAAAGAAGCGCTGGAAGATCCAGCACGTCTGTTGTTTGATATCTGATTGAAGGATTCATATGTCTAAACAATTCGACGTCGTCGTCATTGGTGGTGGCCCAGGCGGCTACATCGCAGCGATTCGCGCTGCACAACTCGGTTTCCAAGTCGCTTGTATCGACGAGTGGAAAAACGCAGCCGGTGGCCCAGCGCCCGGTGGCACGTGTACCAACGTGGGTTGCATCCCCTCCAAGGCTTTGTTGCAGTCCAGCGAACACTTTGAGCATGCCAACCACCACTTCGCAGACCACGGCATCACTGCCAAGGACGTGAAGATGGACGTGGCCAAGATGATTGCCCGCAAGGACAACGTTGTGAAGCAAAACAACGACGGCATCTTGTACCTGTTCAAGAAAAACAAGGTCACCTTCTTCCACGGTCGCGGCAGCTTTGCTGGCAAGGCTGAAGGCGGTTACACCATCCATGTGGCTGGCAAAACCGAAGAAGCCATCACGGCTAAGCAAGTCATCATCGCTACAGGCTCGAACGCCCGTGCGTTGCCCGGCACACCGTTTGACGAAGTCAACGTGTTGTCGAATGACGGTGCGTTGCGCGTCGGTGCAGTGCCTAAGAAGCTGGCCTTGATTGGTTCAGGCGTGATCGGTTTGGAGATGGGTTCTGTGTGGCGTCGTCTCGGTGCTGATGTGACCATCCTCGAAGGCCTGCCCACATTCTTGGGCGCTGTGGACGAACAAATCGCCAAAGAAGCCAAGAAGGCGTTTGACAAGCAAGGCTTGAAGATCGAACTCGGCGTGAAAGTCGGCGAGATCGTCAATGGCAAGAAGGGCGTCACCGTCAACTACACCAACGCCAAAGGCGAAGCCATTGTGTTGGACGCTGACAAGCTCATCGTGTCCATCGGTCGTGTGCCTAACACCATCGGCTTGAATGCCGAAGCCATTGGCTTGGCAGTAGACGAGCGCGGTGCCATCGTGGTGGACGGTGATTGCAAAACCAACGTCCCCGGCGTGTGGGCGGTGGGCGACGTGGTGCGTGGCCCGATGCTCGCGCACAAGGCCGAAGAAGAAGGTGTTGCCGTGGCTGAGCGTATCGCTGGCCAACACGGTCACGTCAACTTCAACACCATCCCTTGGGTCATCTACACCAGCCCCGAAATCGCTTGGGTGGGCCGCACTGAGCAACAACTCAAGGCTGACGGCGTGGCGTACAAAGCTGGCACATTCCCGTTCCTCGCGAACGGTCGTGCACGCGCTTTGGGCGACACCACCGGTATGGTGAAATTCTTGGCCGATGCTGCAACCGACGAAATCTTGGGTGTGCACATGGTGGGCCCGCAGGTGTCAGAGTTGATCTCTGAAGCTGTGGTGGCGATGGAATTCAAGGCATCTGCCGAAGACATCGCTCGCATTTGCCATGCTCACCCATCGTTGAGCGAAGCCACCAAAGAAGCCGCTTTGGCTGTGGACAAACGCACGTTGAACTTCTAATCAGGTTCAATCACTTTGCGTCTAAAAAGCCCGCTGTCAACAGCGGGCTTTTTTCATGGGCAAGGCACAATAGAGCCCTATGTCAGACCACAAACCCGTTTACCAAAATTACCTCAAAGAGCTTGAGGCTCGAGGCTTTCAAAGTGACCCTGCGCAGCTGCGTGCCATCGAGGCGTTAGAGCGCTGTGCAGCTGAGTGGGATGCCTACCGTGCCAAACGTTCAAATTCGCTGAAAAAGCTGGTGAATCGACCAGCTATTCCGCTGGGTGTGTACATGTATGGTGGTGTCGGGCGTGGCAAAAGCTTTTTGATGGATTGCTTTTTTGAAGCTGTCTCGATCAAACGTAAAACACGTTTGCACTTTCATGAGTTCATGCGTGAAGTGCATCGCGAGTTGCGTGACTTGCAAGGCACGGTCAACCCCTTGGATGTGTTGGGCAAAAACATTTCAAAGCGCTACAAGCTGATTTGTTTTGACGAGTTTCATGTGGCCGATATCACCGATGCCATGATCTTGCATCGCTTGTTGGTGGCATTGTTTGACAATGGTGTGGGTTTTGTCACCACCTCCAACTTCGAGCCAAATGGTTTGTACCCCAACGGCTTGCACCGCGATCGCATCTTGCCAGCCATTGACTTGCTCAATGAGCGCATGCAAGTGCTCAACGTGGACAACGGCACAGACTACCGTCGCCGTACCTTAGAGCAGGTCGATTTGTATTTGCAACCACTGGGTGAGGGCGCCGATGCCAAGATGACGGAGGCGTTCAACCGTTTGGCAGAGTGTCAAGATGAAGACCCAATTCTTCACATCGAGGCCCGCAAGATCAAAGCACGTCGTCGTGCAGGTGGTGTGGTGTGGTTTGACTTCAAAGAGTTGTGTGGTGGCCCGCGCTCGCAAAACGATTACTTAGAAATTGCCAGCCAGTTCCACACGGTGTTGCTGAGTGATGTGCCGCACATGCCAGTGAACCGCGCTTCAGAGGCACGTCGTTTCACTTGGTTGGTGGATGTGTTGTACGACCGCCGCGTCAAGCTGATGATGTCGGCCGCTGTAGCGCCTGAAGAGTTGTACACGGAAGGTCCCATGTCGCATGAGTTTCCGCGCACGGTGTCACGTTTGAACGAGATGCAATCGGCTGAGTTTTTGGCGCTGGAGCGTCGTACTGTGGATACTGGATTGACATGAGACAAATCATTTCTTTGTTCATCGGGTTGTGCCTGACTTGTTCTGTGTTTGCGCAATCAGCCCAAGTTATAACGGACGCACCAACAGCCCAAGAGCGTCAAGCAGAGGGGCAGCGTTTGTCGGGTTTGCGTCAAAAATTGGATGACGACTACCAACAAGAGGTGAAAGCCTGTTATCAATTCTTCGATGTGACCCGTTGTCGCATCGAGGCACGCGAGCGACGTATCCATGCGAATGCGGCCTTGCGCAAAGAAGAATTGCGTTACAACGCATCTGAGCGACGCATACAAGCGGCAGAAGCGATCGAACGCACCGAAGAAAAAAACAGCGATGCCACATTGAAAGAGGCTGAAGCTCAGCGCGCTCAAGCCGTGCAGGCGCGCATCGACCGCGCGGATGCGAATGCTCAAAAACAACTCGAGCATGAACTTCAAGGTACCAAGCGTGGTGAATACGAGCAAAGACAACGTGAAGCAGCACAGCACCGCGCAGATGTTGAAAAAAAATTGCGTGAGCGCACCAAAGAGCCTGCTGCGCCTCTGCCTGTACCTGGTCGATGAATCATCCTTTGCGTGACTTGGTGCAAGAGGCCTTTGCACCGCTTGGTGTACTGGCGCGTGCCACAGATCACTTCAGTCCTCGTCAGGGGCAAACCGACATGGCACTTGCTGTGGCCGATGTGGTGGCGCACGGTGGCAGTTTGGTGGTGGAGGCGGGCACAGGTGTGGGCAAGACTTTCGCTTACCTCGTGCCTGCATTGCTCAGTGGTGAGCGTGTATTGCTATCCACCGCCACCAAGGCTTTGCAAGATCAACTCTTTGCACGTGACTTGCCGCGCTTGGTGCAAGCGTTGAACTTGCCTATTCGCTTGGCGTTGCTCAAAGGGCGCTCCAGCTACCTGTGCACGCATCGCATGGAGCTGGCCAGACGCGACACACAGATTCCGGATCGTCACACGGTGCATCTGTTATCGCGTGTGGAGACATGGTCACTCAGCACGCGCACGGGTGACTTGGCCGAGCTGCCAGGCTTGGATGAGCGTTCACCTTTGATTCCGCTGATCACCTCTAACCGTGAAAACTGTTTGGGCTCGCAATGCCCAAAATTCAAAACCTGTCACGTCAATGCGGCCCGTCGCGAAGCACTGGGCGCGGATGTGGTGGTCATCAACCACCATTTGTTTTTTGCCGACATGGCTGTGCGCGAAACGGGCATGGCCGAGTTGTTGCCCAGTGTGCGGGTGGTGATTTTTGACGAAGCGCATCAGCTCAACGAAGTGGGGGTGAATTTCTTAGGTCATCAACTCGGCACAGCGCAGTTGCTGGATGTGACGCGTGACATGTTGGCCACTGGCTTGCAACTCGCGCGCGGCTTGGTTGATTGGCAAGGGGTATGTTCAGGTTTAGAGCGGGCCGCACGTGAACTGCGTCTGATCGGTGGCAAGCGGATGGGACAGGTCAAACTACGCTGGACGGAGGATGCGCCAGAAGGCATTCATCCAGGCGCGTGGGAGCAGTCACTGCAAGATGTGGGGGCGGCTTGCGTGCAGGCCTTACAAGCACTCGATACCGTGAGCGAAATCGCGCCCGACTTCATGCGCCTGCATGACCGTGTGGCTGAGGTAGCGAAGCGTGTGGATGCTTTCTTGAATCCTTGCGCGCCCGATGCTGTGCGTTGGGTTGATGTCAGTGCTTCGCAAATGCGTTTGATGGAAGCGCCCCTAGATATTGCAGAAACCGTTCGTGAGCGCTTGATGAAGCAGTCGGCAGTGATGGCAGATGAGTCAGCGGATCAAGAGCCACCGCCTTGGCATGATGAACCGTCGTTTGAAGACACGATGGCTGTGGATGACGCAAATGACGATGCATCCGTCTTCGACAGTGCTTTCCCCATGCGAGCAGATCAAGACACGCGTCCACGCGCTTGGGTGTTTACATCTGCTACTTTGGGCGATGACCCGCGCTTGCGTTGGTTCACCGAACCTTGTGGCTTGGAATCTGCCACCGTGTTGCGCGTGAGCAGCCCGTTTGATTACCCCGCGCAAGCTTCTTTGTATGTGCCGCGCGATATCGTGCGTCCCAATGACCCAGCACACAGCGCACAAGTAGCCGCCATTGCCAGTGATGCGGTACGTCGCTTAGGCGGTCGCACTCTTGTGCTCACGACCACCTTGCGTGCTTTGCGCGCCATTGGCGATGTGATGAAGCAACAACTCGAGGGCTCAGGTGTTGAGGTGCTGGTGCAAGGCGAATGGCCCAAACGTCATTTGATGGAGCGTTTCCGCGAAGGTGCCAAGGTGGGCGAGGGCGGATGTGTGTTGGTGGCGTCGGCCACTTTCTGGGAAGGCTTTGATGTACCCGGCGATGCTTTGCAGTTGGTCATTATTGACAAGCTGCCTTTCCCGCCACCGAATGACCCACTGGTGGAAGCGCGTAGCAAGCGTCTAGAGTCACAAGGGCGCAGTCCCTTCAACGACTACTTTGTGCCCGAAGCTGTGGTGGCTTTGAAGCAAGGGGCAGGACGGTTGATTCGCACGGAATCAGACCAAGGTGTGCTGGTGTTGTGCGACAACCGTTTGGTGACCACGGGTTATGGCCGTCGTTTGATTGCAGCCTTACCGCCCATGCGTCAGCTGCAGACAGCAGAAGCTTTAGCGCAGTCGCTTGATGCGCTCAACCTGGACTTTATTTCCAGAACTTCCACCACGACTTATTAGTCGCCGCGCGTTCGGGGTAGAGAAATGCGCTGTTGGGGTATGAGTTTTCCAATACGCGCTTGGTGTCGTCACGCAGCTGTACCAAGCCCAGCTTGTCGTAGCACTGATACATGATGAACAAAGCTTCTTCAACAGCAGGCACATCACGGAACTCTTGAACCGTGGTCTGTGCGCGGTTGATGGCTGCGACATAGGCGCCGCGCTGGTAGTAGTAGCGCGCCACGTGCACATCAGAACGTGCCAGAGAGTTTTTGATGAACGTCATGCGAAGACGGGCATCTTCTGCGTATTTGGAATCAGGGAAACGAACCACCAACTCACGGAAAGCTTCGAATGACTCTTTGGCTTGCTTAGGGTCGCGCTCTGCCAAATCTTGTTCTGCCAGGTTGGAGAACCAACCTAAGTTGTCATTGAAGTTCACCAAGCCCTTGAGGTAAAGCGCGTAGTCCAAGGCTGGGCTGGCAGGGTGAAGTTTGATGAAGCGCTCCAACGTGGCCACTGCTTGAGCTGGTTCGTTGGTTTTGTATTGCGCCCAAGCCTTGTCAAGCTGAGCTTGTTGAGCCAAAGCGGTGCCTGCTGCGCGGCCTTCGAGCTTTTCATACATGCCAATGGCTTTGTCGTAAGCGCCCGCAGCCATCTCATCTTTAGCTTCGCTGTAGAGCTTGTCGGTGCTCCAGTCTTTGGTGGGGTCGTAGTTGCTGTCAGCACATCCGGTGAAAAGAATAGCCGTTGACAGGCCAATGGCCATCCACACCGTCGATAATTTGAGTCGTAACACCACAGGTCATCCTCTTGAAGCAAAGTAAATCCATTCTATCGGCTCAGTCACCTTCCTCCACGCCTATCGAGGAGGATGTTTCGCTGGACGAGCATGTCGATCTGATTGAGGGGCCGGGGGTCGAAACCCGTGAGTTGTCGATTCCAACTGATTTGCATGGCGAACGCTTAGACCGCGCTTTGGCCGTGTTGCTGCCCGAGTTCTCGCGCAGCTACTCTCAGCAGTTGCTCAGCGAAGGTTGTGTGAGCTGTGTGATACCCGCACCACGCGTGATGAGCAAGGCCTCGGCCAAGGTGCGGATGAGCGAGCGTTATCAACTCACGCTGAGGCCCACGCCACAAAGTCAAGCCTTCAAGCCAGAAGACATCCCGCTGGATGTGATTTACGAGGACGATGACTTGCGCGTGCTGTTCAAGCCTGCAGGCTTGGTGGTGCATCCTGCACCTGGCAACTGGAGTGGCACCTTGCTCAATGGTTTGCTGGCCATGGACCCTCAAGCGGTCATGTTGCCGCGTGCGGGCATCGTGCACCGCTTGGACAAAGACACCAGTGGCTTGATGATCGTGGCGCGCAGCCGCCGAGCCATGGACGCATTGGTGGCCATGATTGCCGAACGAGAAGTGCACCGCGAATACTTGGCCGTGGCCTACCGCAAATGGAGCGGCACACCAGTGCGCGACATCGTGGCTGCCATTGGCCGCGATTACCGCAACCGCCTGCGCATGGCCGTGGTGGACTTGGAACGTTTGCCCGGCAAAGAAGCACACACCACCTTCGAGTGTTTGAGCAGTCAAGAAGAAGCGTGCTTGGTGCAATGCACTTTGCACACAGGGCGCACGCATCAAATTCGCGTGCACATGGCGCACTTCGGTCATCCGCTGGTCGGTGATTCGCTCTATGCTGGTCCTATGACCTTAGGCATCGACCGCCAAGCGTTGCACGCCTTTCGCTTGAGCTTTGACCATCCCATCACGGGTGAGCCGCTCAAGTTTGAAGCACCTCTGCCGGATGACATGGTCAATTTGCTGGCTGGCTTGGGTCTCAAGCGCCCAGAATCCGCCTAAAACCGGCCTCCGTTACAATAAGGGCTCACGCTTGTGAAAGCGGTGAGCCCTTTGGTTCTGACTCGTGTGATGCCCCGCATCACCCTTACCGCCTCGAGATGAATTTTCGTAGGCCTTTTCCTCGACCCTTGACCCGGAACTCTCACGATGAACACCGTGGATGCCAAGCGCGTACTTGAGACCGCCCTGATTTGTTCTCATCAGCCCATTCAGATTCGCGATTTGCGCGTGCTGTTCTCTGACGCCTTGGGCGCAGACACCATTCGCACCTTGCTGGAAGAAATGCAGCTCGATTGGGCGCAACGTGGCGTCGAATTGGTGCAAGTGGCCACCGGTTGGCGCTTCCAAAGCCGCCCAGAAATGCGTGAGTTTTTGGACCGTTTGAACCCAGAGAAGCCGCCGAAATACTCTCGCGCCGTGATGGAAACCTTGGCCATCATCGCCTACCGTCAGCCTGTGACCCGTGGTGACATGGAAGACATCCGCGGCGTGACCGTCAACTCGCTGGTGATCAAACAACTCGAAGACCGTGGTTGGGTGGAAGTGATCGGCCACCGCGAAACCGTGGGTCGTCCTTCGTTGTACGCCACCACACGTCAGTTCTTGGACGATTTAGGTTTGGCCTCACTCGATCAACTGCCCGTGTTTGACAGCGCTCAAGCACAAGCCAATGCCTTTGCCCGTTTGGGTGAAGACGATCCATCTTTGCAAATGAACATGGCGCTTGAGTCTGCAGAATCCGTTGAGCACGTAACGCCTGCAGAAGGTGACGCTGAAGCCACTGCACAAGCCCCAACCGTCCTCAGCGACGACGCCCCCATTTTTGAACTTTCCTCACCCAGAGACCCCGCCCCAACAGGCGACGACACGCATGAACAATAAACACCACGACCTGGGTGGCAAGCCAACCGAATCGCACGACGAATTTTTGGATGACGACGACACGGTGTTTGACTTTGACGATGTCGTCTCTGGCGAGTTTGATGCCGAGCTGATTCGCGCCGAAGCCGCGCCTGAAAAGCGTGTGCTGTTGCCTCAGCCTGAATCACCGAAGCTGCACAAAGTTTTGGCCCAATCAGGCTTGGGCTCACGCATCGAGATGGAGCGCTTGATTGCCGAAGGCCACGTGGCTGTGAACAACGAAGTGGCCCACGTGGGCCAACGCGTGCAGTTTGGTGACCAAATCAAGGTCAATGGCCGTCAGCTCAAGGTGCGCATTGCACCACCGCCACCGCGTGTGATTGCGTACCACAAGCCTGCGGGCGAAGTGGTGACCACCGACGACCCACAAAACCGTCCTACCGTTTTTCGCCGCTTGCCGCGCCTGTACCAAGGCAAATGGCAATCGGTCGGCCGTTTGGACTTGAACACCGAAGGCTTGTTGCTGTTCACCAGCTCGGGGGAATTGGCCAACCAGTTGATGCACCCACGCTTTGGTTTGCAACGCGAATACGCCGTGCGTTCGTTGGGCAAACTCAGCAAAGATCAAAAAGAACAACTCATCACCGGCATTCAGTTGGACGATGGCCCAGCCCAATTCGGTTCGATCGAAGAGGGCGGCGGCGAAGGTTCTAACTGCTGGTATCGCGTCACCATTTCTGAAGGTCGCAACCGCGAAGTGCGCCGCATGTTCGAGGCTGTTGGCCATGCCGTGAGCCGTTTGATTCGTATCCGCTACGGTGCCATGGTGCTGCCACGCGGCTTGAAGCGCGGCGCCTTTGTGGAGTTGGGCGAGCGCGACATTCGCGCGCTGATGGAAGCCGCCGGTGCTGAAGCGCCGATGCAAAGTGGCCCCTCACGCCATGACCGCAGCGAGCGCGCCAACAGTCGCCGCCGTGGCAACAGCGTGGGTCCACGTCCCTCTATGCCGCGTGTGGCAGAAGAGCGTAGCGGCCCAGAACGTTTGGTGCGCACCGAGCGTCGCCGTGGTGGCAAAGCCCCAGAGCGTGTGCCGCAGCCAGACCCAATGCAAACATCGGTGGGCTACATCGGTGCAGACAGCTATGCCGAGGAGCGTCAACGCAAAAAAGACGGCCAAAAAGCCTTCAAAGCAGGCTTGGTCGGTGGCCCACGTCCTTCCAGCAGTGCACCGCGTCGCGGTGGTTCTGCCGGTGGCAGCTTTGGTGGTGGCCGTTCAGGTGGCGGTAATCGCGGCCAAGGTGGCAGAGGCGGCCGATAAATCACAGCGAAGATGCACCAAAAACGCTTGCACCTTCAAGGGAAATCCCTTGAAACGGTTAAAATAGCAGGCTAAGCGCATCGCGCATAAAAGTTTCAATCACAGTCAAACTAGGGAAAATCCAAATGACCGAACGTACTCTCTCCATCATCAAGCCAGACGCCGTTGCCAAGAACGTCATCGGCCAAATCTACGCACGCTTCGAAGCTGCTGGCTTGAAAGTTGTCGCTGCTCGCATGGCTCACCTGTCACGCGGCGAAGCCGAACAGTTCTACGCTGTCCACAAAGCACGTCCTTTCTTCAAAGATTTGGTTGACTTCATGGTCTCTGGCCCTGTCATGATCCAAGTGCTCGAAGGCGAAGGCGCTATCTTGAAAAACCGTGACTTGATGGGTGCAACCAACCCTAAAGAAGCCGCTGCTGGCACCATCCGCGCTGACTTCGCTGACAGCATCGACGCCAACGCCGTGCACGGTTCTGACGGTCCAGAAACAGCAGCAGCTGAAATCAGCTTCTTCTTCGCTGGCATGAACGTTTACGGTCACTAAGAGGCAATTGGCGTGGCTGGTAGTAGCAACGCCGACGCAAAAAAATGACGGCCAACCTGCTTGATTTTGATCTCGACGGTTTGGCCGTTTTTTGTGAGCGCTTGGGCGAAAAACGCTTTCGCGCCACGCAGCTGTTTCGGTGGATCCACCAAAAAGGCGCACAAGACTTTGATCAGATGTCTGATCTCGCCAAGTCGTTGCGCGAAAAGCTGAAAACCTGCGCGCAGGTTCAGCCACTCACCCCCATTTCCCGACACGACTCCGCCGACGGCACCATCAAATGGTTGTTCGACGTGGGTGACGGCAACGCCGTCGAAACCGTGTTCATTCCCGAAGACGACCGAGGCACGTTGTGCGTGTCGTCACAAGCCGGTTGCGCCGTGGGTTGCCGCTTTTGCTCCACGGGCCACCAAGGCTTTAGCCGCAACCTCACCACCGGCGAAATTTTGTCGCAGCTTTGGTTTGCCGAGCACACGCTGCGCAAGCAGTTCAACACGACAGAGCGCGTCATCTCCAACGTGGTGATGATGGGCATGGGTGAGCCTCTGCAAAACTACAGTGCCTTGGTGCCTGCGTTGCGCTCGATGCTGGACGACCACGGTTATGGTTTGTCACGCCGTCGTGTGACGGTGTCTACCTCGGGCGTGGTCCCCATGATGGACCGCTTGGGCGAAGATTGCCCCGTGGCCCTTGCGGTCTCGCTGCATGCGCCGACCGATGCCTTGCGCGATAACTTGGTCCCGCTCAACCGCAAATACCCCTTGCATGAATTGATGGACGCTTGCTGCCGTTATTTGGCACACGCACCGCGCGACTTCATCACTTTTGAATATTGCATGTTGGATGGTGTGAATGACCAACCTGAACACGCGCAAGCCTTGATTGATTTGGTCAAGCCCAAACGCGGTCTAGGCGAGGGCGTGCCTTGCAAGTTCAACCTCATCCCGTTCAACCCATTTCCTGCCTCAGGTCTCACACGTTCTAGCGCCGCCACGGTCAAAGCCTTTGCCGCGCAACTCAGCGAAGCCGGCATCATCACCACGGTACGCAAGACGCGCGGTGACGATATTGATGCTGCATGTGGTCAGCTCGCAGGCGACGTGAAAGACCGTACCAAAGTCGATGCGCGTATGGCCAAGCAGCGCGTGATTCCACTCACACAGGTGTCGTCATGAGCATGTGGCGAGTTGTCACGCTTGCGTGTGTGTGTGTTGTAGCCGTTTGTGGTTTAAACGCTTGCGGCTCCACCTCGAAGCAACTCGACACACTCACTCAGGCCGAGCCCGACAGCACGCGCCAACGCGCCATGCGTCGCTTGAGTCTGGCGAGTGCATATTACGAACAAAACCAAAACGACGTGGCGCAGCAAGAAGTGCGCGCCGCTTTGCAAATTGATCCGAACTATGCGGATGCGTACAGCTTGCTGGGCCTGATTCACCAGCGTGCCAATGCAGCGGTGTTGGCGCAGCAAAGCTTTGAACAGGCTTTGCAGTTGGCTTCGCAAGCGCCAGTGCGATCGGCCGAACTTGGCGCGATTCAACACAACTACGGTTGGTTCTTGTGCGAGCAAAAGCGCTTCGCTCAAGCGCAAGTGCAGTTCGCACACGCACTGTCTCAGCCCAGCTACGCCAGTCCAGACAAAACCAACAAAGCCATTGTTTTTTGCAAACAGCGCGCTGCCCAAGCGGACACGCCTCAGCGCAACCACTGAACACACAACCCATTTTTTGAAGCCTGATGACTGAAGAAACCACCACATCGACTATCCCGAGCACGACTGCTGGGGCCTTGTTGCGTCAACTCCGTGAAGATGCAGGGTTCAAGCTTGATGTGTTGGCCCAAGCCCTGCGCGTGTCACCTGCGAAATTGGAGGCGTTGGAAGCTGACCGTTTGGATGAGTTGCCAGATGCCATGTTTGCCCGTGCTTTGACTTTGGCCATCTGTCGTCAGTTGAAGACGGATGCGGCGCCTGTGTTGGCCCTGTTGCCAGGGCAAGATGTGTCTCGCCTTGCCGCTAAAAATGAGCGTGGCTTGGACTTCCCGTTGGACCGCCCCTCATTGCTGCCTCAGTCGAGTTTTGTGGTGGTGGCGCGTTTGTTTACCCCCTTGCGCTGGGCTGCTGTGTTGATCTTGGCGTTGGCTTTGGTGATTGGTTATTGGCCAGAAATTCACGGCTTATTGGTCTTCAAAGACGATCCAGCCACAGGCTCAGTGGTTGCGCCTGTTACGCCTGCGATTGCTTTGCCTTCTACGGAGGCACCTGTTGCCGCTGTGGAAAACGTCTCGGGCAACGTGGTCGTGACCACCGTTCACTCTCCAGCAGTGGCCGCCCAAGCAGCGCAAGCGGCTAGTGCGGTGGTGCCTGCCAGTGCGTCAGGAGTGCCAGATGGCAAATAACCCACACCCGCAAGGCATTGCCTTGTCGCAGCCCAAAGCACGCCGCAGCTTGCAAGCGCGTGTGGCGTGGGGCGATCATGTGGTCACCGTGGGTGGCGATGCACCCGTGCGCGTGCAGTCCATGACCAACACCGACACGGTGGACGCAATTGGTACGGCCATTCAAATCAAAGAGCTCGCATTGGCTGGTTCTGAATTGGTGCGCATCACGGTCAACACACCCGAAGCCGCTGCTGCTGTGCCGTATGTGCGTGAGCAACTCGACAAGATGGGCATCAACGTCCCGTTGATTGGTGACTTTCATTACAACGGTCATCGCTTATTGACCGAGTTTCCAGATTGCGCACAAGCCTTGTCTAAGTACCGCATCAACCCCGGCAACGTGGGCAAGGGCGACAAGCACGACAAGCAGTTTGGCCAAATGATTGAAGCGGCGATGCGCTACAACAAAGCCGTGCGCATCGGCGTGAATTGGGGCAGCTTGGATCAAGAGTTGCTCGCCAAGTTGATGGACGAGAACGCACAACGCGCGCAACCCTTTGATGCCAAGCAAGTGATGTACGAAGCGCTCATCACCTCGGCCATCGACTCGGCCAAGTTGGCGCAAAGCATGGGCATGCCCGCTGAACAAATTTTGCTCAGCTGCAAAGTGAGTGGTGTGCAAGACCTCATTGCCGTATACCGTGAGCTGGCCCAGCGCTGCAACTATCCACTGCACTTGGGCCTCACCGAAGCAGGTATGGGCACCAAAGGCACAGTGGCTTCTGCCACCGCTTTGTCTATCTTGCTGCAAGAGGGCATTGGCGACACCATCCGTGTCTCGCTCACACCGCAGCCTGGTGAAGCGCGCACGCAAGAGGTGTTGATTGCCTCTGAAATTTTGCAAGCCTTGGGTCTGCGCACCTTCGTGCCCAGCGTCACCGCATGCCCCGGCTGTGGGCGCACCACCAGCACAACCTTCCAAGAACTTGCCAAAGAAATTGACGATTTCTTGCGTGCCCAAATGCCTGTGTGGCGAACTCAATACCCAGGCGTCGAAAACCTCAAAGTGGCCGTAATGGGTTGCATCGTCAATGGTCCTGGCGAGAGTAAGCATGCCGACATCGGCATCAGCTTGCCCGGCAGCGGCGAAGCGCCTGCGGCGCCTGTGTTCATTGACGGCGAAAAAGCCATGACCTTGCGCGGCGACAACATCGCGCAAGAGTTCCATCAAATTGTTGAAAACTACATTGAAAAGCGCTTTGGTTAAACCGAACGCAGCCTGACCGTGACGACAGAAAACAAAAACTCAAAACCTGCCAAAGCCCAAGCCCTGACCGCTGTCAAAGGCATGAACGATTTGCTGCCGCCAGCCTCTGCCCAATGGGAGTGGCTCGAAGAAAAAGTGCGCGGCCTAATGGCACGTCACGCGTACCGCAACCTACGCACACCCATCGTCGAACCCACGGCTTTGTTTGTGCGTGGCTTGGGCGAGGTGACTGACATTGTAGAAAAGGAGATGTACTCCTTTGAAGACCGCTTGAATGGCGAGCAACTCACGCTGCGTCCCGAGGCAACCGCTGGTGTGGTGCGCGCCGTGGTCGAACACAACATGCTCTACAACGGTGGGCAGCGCTTGTATTACATGGGCCCGATGTTCCGTCACGAGCGTCCCCAACGTGGCCGCTATCGCCAGTTCCACCAAATCGGCGCGGAGGCTTTGGGCTTTCCTGGTGCTGAGGTGGATGCTGAACTCATTTTGTTGGCCGCCACGCTCTGGCAAGAGCTGGGTTTGCAAGACGTGCGTTTGGAGCTCAACAGCTTGGGCCAACCCAACGAACGTGCGGCGCACCGTGCTGCACTCATCACGCACTTGGAAGCCCATGCCGATGTGCTGGACGAAGAAGCCAAGCGCCGCTTGCACACCAACCCCTTGCGCATCTTGGACACCAAAAATTCAGCGATGCAAGCGGTGGTCGAAGCCGCGCCGAAGTTGATTGACTTCTTGGGCGAAGCTTCGCTGGCTCATTTCAACGCCGTCAAAGCCATTTTGGATGCCAGCGGCGTGGCCTACCGCATCAACCCACGCTTGGTGCGTGGCATGGACTACTACAACCTCACCGTCTTTGAGTTTGTGACCGACCGCTTGGGCTCGCAAGGCACCATCTGCGGCGGTGGCCGTTACGACTACTTGATTGAACAAGTCGGTGGCAAACCAGCCCCCGCCGTGGGCTGGGCCTTGGGCGTGGAGCGTGTGCTCGAGTTGCTCAAAGAGCAGGGCACATTGCCAGAGGCCGTGGGCCCTGATGTGTACGCCATCGTGCCCGATGCCTCTGCTTTGCCGGTGGTGTTTAAAACCCTTCAAACCTTGCGTGCGCAAGGCATGTCTGTGCAAATGCATGCTGGGGCAGGCGAGGGCATGGGCAGCATGAAATCGCAGTTCAAAAAGGCCGATGGCAGCGGCGCGCAGTTTGCCCTGATTTTTGGCGGCGACGAGTTGGCACGTGGCGAAGTGACCCTCAAAGCCTTGCGCGACGGTGCGGGTGCGCAAGAGGCTGTGCCCTTGGCTGATGTGGCTGCGCGTGTGGCCGCAAAACTGGCACTGGGCGTGGCCCAGTAGCAAACTTCAGCCTGATCGCGACCTGATAAGCCGCGCCCTACAATTCGCTCACTTTTTAGTCAAAGCATCAACACCATGGCATCTCATCTCGACCTCGAAGAACAAGAACAACTGGACGAACTCAAGCACTTTTGGAAGCGCTGGGGTGACCTCATCACTTGGGTGCTGATTGTTGTGTTGGGCGGTTATGCCGCATGGATGGGCTGGCAGTCTTACCAAGGCAAGCAAGCAGCACAAGCTGCAGCTTTGTATGACACTGTTGAGCGTTCTGCGATCAGCGGCGATGTTGCCTTGTTGGACCGCTCAGTGACGGATATCAAAGACAAATTCGCCAGCACCACCTACGCGCAACAAGCGGCCTTGTTGGCAGCCCGTGTCTACAACGACAAAGACCGTAAAGCAGACGCCAAACTTCAGCTGGTCTGGGTCATTGATAAAGCTGCGGACGAGGGCTATCAAGCCTTGGCGCGCTTGCGCTTAGCCTCGCTGTTGGTGGAAGACAAAGCCTATGACGAGGCTCGCAAACAGCTCACTGCAAAAACATCTGAAGCTTTCGCGCCTTTGATGGCCGATCGTTTGGGTGACTTGGCCATGTTGCAAGCGCAACCGGCGGAAGCCGTTCAACACTACAAAAATGCGTGGAAGGGCTTTGAACCCAACGCCGAGTACCGCCGTTTGGTGGCTGTGAAATTGGCTGCCTTGGGCGCTGACCCCGAAGACACCCCTGCCGTGGAGACTAAAAAGTGAACACAACAACGTCTTGCTGGACCCATTTGACGCGCTTTGCACTTGCAGGCGTGTGCGTTGCCTTGGCCGCTTGCTCAGGCACATCGCGCCCAAAGCCCACCGAAATTCCAGGTGTGCCCGTGTTGCAAGACGTGCGCACCAGTTGGACCGCGAATATCGGCAAGGTCGACTTCCCTTTGGTGGTGTCTACGCGTGAAGGCCGCATCGCTTTGGCCAACAGCCAAGGTGTTGTTGCTGTGCTCGACGCCACGACAGGTAAAGATGTGTGGCGTTTGAAACTTGACCAAGCTATTTCAGCAGGCGTTGGCAGCGATGGTCAACAGCTCGCGGTGGTGACACGCACCAATGAACTCGTGACTTTGCAAGAGGGCAAAGTGCAATGGCGCAAGGGCTTGCCTGCGCAGTCCTTTACTGCGCCTTTGGTGGCGGGTGGGCGTGTGTTTGTGTTGACTGCAGATCGTTCGGTCATCGCTTACGACGGGACAACAGGTCGACAACTCTGGACCCAGCAACGCCCAGGCGAGCCTTTGGTCTTGAAGCAAGCGGGCGTGATGCTGGCTGTGAAAAACACCTTGGTGGTCGGTTTGTCCGGCCGCTTGGCAGGGCTTGACCCCAACACCGGTGTGATTCGCTGGGAGTCCGCCATTGCCACACCGCGTGGCACCAACGACGTCGAGCGTTTGGTCGACTTGGTTGCCCCGTTTGACCGCGTGGGCGATGTGGTGTGCGTGCGTGCGTTTCAAGCGGCTGTCGGTTGCGTGAACGCTGAGTTTGGCAAAGGCGTGTGGACACGTCCTTCTGCAGGTGAGATGGGCGTGAGCGGTAACGACACCTTGCTGGTCGCGCCATTGTCCAACGGTGTGGTGCAAGCCTTCAACCGCAGCAACGGCGAACGCTTGTGGGACACCGAGCGTTTGAAATACCGCATCTTGAGCGCGCCTTTGGTCACGCCACGTGGCGTGCTGGTAGCCGACAACGGCGGCTGGTTGTATGTACTGTCGCTGGCCGATGGTGCTTTGCTCAACCGCGTCAAACTCGACAGCGAAGAATTGGCAACTGCCCCTGTGTTTGCAGGCGGTCGCTATGTGGTGGTCACACGCGAAGGTCGCGTGACAGGCCTCCAAATGCCATGAAGATGGCAACGTTAAAGGATTAAGTTTTGAAACCCGTATTGGCTCTGGTGGGCCGCCCCAACGTTGGCAAGTCCACGTTGTTCAACCGTTTGACCAAATCGCGTGATGCGATCGTGGCTGACTTCGCGGGTCTGACGCGTGACCGTCACTACGGCAATGCCCGTTTTGACAAACACGAATTCATCGTCATTGACACAGGCGGCTTTGAGCCCACCGCTGACAAGGGCATCTACAAAGAGATGGCCCGTCAAACCCAGCAAGCTGTGGCCGAAGCCGATGTGGTGGTGTTTGTGGTGGATGCCCGTGGTGGCATCTCAGCCCAAGACCACGACATTGCCAACTACCTGCGCCGCTTGGGCAAGCCCACTATTTTGGTGGCCAACAAAGCCGAGGGCATGAAAGAGGGCGCTCAGCTGGTCGAGTTCTACGAGCTGGGCTTGGGCGAAGTGTTGCCCGTGTCTGCCTCACATGGTCAAGGCATTCGCGACATGATGGCGCAAGCCTTGGCACCGTTGAATTTGGCCGACCCAGACGAAGAAGACGCAGATGCCGACAACGGCATCATCAAACTGGCTGTAGCGGGCCGTCCCAACGTGGGCAAGTCCACCCTCATCAACACGTGGTTAGGCGAAGAGCGCTTGGTAGCGTTTGACATGCCCGGCACCACGCGTGACGCCATCAGCGTGCCGTTCGAGCGCAACGGCCAGATGTTTGAACTCATCGACACAGCAGGCTTGCGTCGCAAAGGTAAAGTGTTTGAAGCCATCGAGAAGTTCTCTGTGGTCAAAACCTTGCAAGCCATTGAGTCGGCCAATGTGGTGTTGCTGTTACTCGATGCCACCCAAGGCGTGACCGACCAAGACGCGCACATCGCAGGCTACATCTTGGAAAGCGGCCGCGCTGTGGTCGTGGCGGTGAACAAATGGGATGCGGTGGATTCATACCAGCGTGAGTTGTTGATGCGCTCGATCGAGACGCGTTTGCCGTTCTTGAAGTTTGCAGCCATGCACTTCATCTCGGCCAAGAAGCGTCAAGGCTTGGGGCCGTTGTGGGGCGCCATTGCGCAGGCCCACAAGGCCGCCATGTGCAAGATGCCAACGCCTTTGCTGACCCGTTTGCTCTTGGAAGCTGTGCAGTTTCAGTCACCGCAACGCGGCGGCATGTACCGCCCCAAACTGCGTTATGCACACCAAGGTGGCATGAACCCGCCCATCATCGTGATTCACGGCAACTCGCTGGAACACGTGACCGATGCCTACAAGCGGTTCTTGGAAGGGCGCTTTCGCAAGGCCTTTAATTTGGAGGGCACCCCCTTGCGAATTGAGATGAAGACCTCAAGTAACCCTTACGCTGACAAAGACGATTGATCGCATCGGCTTTATCGCAATGTGGTAACGTGAGTTTTCTTTCAACTACACAGACACGGAGAATATCGTGAACACCGACAACTCAAAGAACAAAGGCCAACTGTTGCAAGACCCATTTTTGAACATCCTGCGCCGCGAGCATGTGCCCGTGTCCATTTATTTGGTCAATGGCATCAAGCTGCAAGGCCAAATCGAATCGTTTGACCAATACGTTGTGTTGCTGCGCAACACTGTGACGCAAATGGTCTACAAACACGCCATCTCGACCATCGTGCCGGGCCGCGCTGTGAACTTCAACCCCACCGATGGCACAGGCAGTTCGCCTGAAGTCTGAGCTTGAATGCTCTGCAAAAAGGGCTGTTTCAGCCCTTTTTTTACGCCTTGTATTTCGTTTTGTTTTTTTAGATTGACCGCTTGAACGACACCCCTCAAAAAACCGCCGGCGCCACCATTTTGGTGGGCGTTGATTTCGGCTTGCCGCATTTCGATGGCGAGCTAGAAGAACTCGGCCTGTTGGCCGAAACCGCAGGTTTGAAGCCTGTGGCGCGCATCACCTGCAAGCGCAAAGCCCCGGATGCTGCATTGTTTGTGGGCAGCGGCAAAGCCGATGAAATCAAAGAGCTGGCCCTCATACACGGTGCCACCGAAATCCTGTTTGACCAATCGCTCAGCCCTGCACAGCAGCGCAACCTCGAGCGTCACATGGGCGTGGCGGTGAACGACCGCACGTTGTTGATTTTGGAAATCTTCGCCCAACGCGCGCGCAGCCACGAAGGCAAGTTGCAAGTCGAGCTGGCCAAGTTGCAATACCTCAGCACGCGCTTGGTGCGCCGTTGGTCGCACTTGGAGCGTCAAAGCGGTGGTATCGGTATGCGCGGTGGCCCCGGCGAGACCCAGATTGAGCTGGACCGCCGCATGATCAATGACTCGATCAAGCGCACCAAAGAGCGTTTGGACAAGGTCAAAAAGCAACGCAGCACTCAGCGCCGTCAGCGCAACCGCCGCGATGCTTTCACCATTTCTCTGGTGGGCTACACCAACGCGGGCAAATCGACCTTGTTCAATGCCTTGGTCAAAGCCCGTGCTTATGCCGCTGACCAGCTGTTTGCCACGCTGGACACCACCACGCGTCAGTTGTATTTGGGTCATGCCGATGGCTCGGGTCGTTCGGTATCGTTGTCAGACACGGTGGGGTTCATTCGCGATTTGCCGCATGGTTTGATCGATGCTTTCCAAGCCACCTTGCAAGAGGCGGCGGACGCCACGCTGTTGATGCATGTGGTGGACGCGTCTAACCCCAATTACCCCGAGCAAATGGACGAGGTGCAAAAGGTCTTGGCCGAGATTGGCGCCGCCGATGTGCCGCAGGTCTTGGTGTTCAACAAGCTCGATGCCATGAGTCCCGAGACCCGTCCTGTGCAGTTGCAAGACCACTACACGGTGGATGGTGAGAGCGTGCCGCGCTTCTTTGTGAGCGCCCAAACCGGCGAGGGTTTGGCGGCTTTGCGTGAGTTTTTGGCGCAAGAAGCACTGGCAACGATGCCCGAAGACCATCCAAATACGCAGGAATTGGAATGAGGCCTGAATCCTTAGGCACAATCAAAGACTTCAGAGAAATAACAACGATGCGCATGAACTCCAATACCCACACGGTCAGCCCCAAATCTTGGCGCGCGCGACTGCTCGGCATGTTCAACCTCAACGATGGCCGCTGGGGCCGCGACAAAGATGGCAACCCCACCTTTGATCCCAATGGCAGCCAGCCTATTCCGCCTTCTGGCGAAGAGAAAAAGCCACAAGACGAACCCAAGCGCCCACCCGCAACAGGTGCGGGCGGGCCGCCTGACTTGGATGAGTTGTGGCGCGACTTCAACGCCAAACTCGGCGGTTTGTTTGGTAACAAAAACGGTGGCGCTGAACCACCTAACAATAATGGCACGCCCAACCGCCCCGACTTCAAAGCCGCACGCTTTGGCGTGGGTGTGATTGGCGCCGTGGCTTTAGCCATTTGGCTGAGCACCGGCTTCTTCATCGTGCAAGAAGGTCAGCAAGCGGTCATCACGCAGTTTGGCCGTTACCACTCCACCGTGGGTGCTGGTTTCAACTGGCGTTTGCCTTACCCCTTCCAGCGTCACGAGCTGGTGTTTGTGACACAAATTCGCTCGGTCGATGTGGGCCGTGACAACATCGTGAAAGCCACAGGCTTGCGCGAGTCAGCCATGCTGACCGAAGACGAAAACATCCTCGAAATCAAGTTTGCCGTGCAATACCGCTTGACCGATGCACGTGCCTATTTGTTTGAAACCAAGAACCCCACCGAAACCGTGGTGCAAGCGGCCGAAACCGCCGTGCGCGAAGTGGTGGGCAAGATGAAGATGGATGCGGCAATGTCTGAAGAGCGTGACCAAATTGGTCCACGCATTCGCACCATCATGCAAGGCATCCTTGATCAATACAAAGTGGGTGTCGAAGTGGTGGGCATTAATTTGCAGCAGGGTGGCGTACGTCCGCCAGAGCAAGTGCAAGCCGCGTTTGACGATGTGCTCAAAGCCGGTCAAGAACGCGAACGCGCCAAGAACGAAGCCGAAGCCTATGCCAACGACGTGGTGCCACGTGCTGTGGGTGCCGCTTCGCGCTTGAAGCAAGAAGCCGATGGCTACAAAGCACGCATCGTGGCGCAAGCCGAGGGTGATGCGCAGCGTTTCAAGTCACTTGTGGGTGAATACCAAAAGGCGCCACAAGTCATGCGCGACCGTTTGTACATCGACGCCATGCAACAAATTTATAGCAACACCACCAAGGTGTTGGTCGATACCAAGCAGGGCTCGAACTTGTTGTATTTGCCTTTGGACAAAATCATCCAACAAAGCGCGCAATCCAACGGGACTGCACCAGCTGCTGCACCCGCTGACGTGGCGCATAACAATGCCGCCAACACACCTGCAACCCCGAGCGCACCTGCGGCAGATGCCCGCGCACGCGATGGCCGCTCACGCGACCGTGATGGCCGTTGATAGGGGACATGAACATGCAAACGAACAAAATTGGTTTTTATATTTCCTCTGCCTTCGTGGCTTTGGCGCTGCTCAGTTCCACCCTGTTTGTGGTGGACCAACGCCAGTTTGGCGTGGTGTATTCCTTCGGCCAAATCAAGAACGTCATCACTGAGCCTGGCTTGAACATCAAGCTGCCGCCACCGTTCCAAAACGTGAGCTACATCGACAAGCGTTTGCTCACGCTGGACAACGCGGACACCGAGCCCATGCTCACCGCCGAAAAGCAACGTGTGGTGATTGATTGGTACGCCCGTTGGCGCATCACCGATCCGTCACAATACATCCGCAACGTGGGTCTGGACGAAAACGCAGGTGCCGTTCAGTTGGCTCGCGTGGTACGCAATGCTTTTCAAGAGGAAATCAACAAGCGCACGGTGAAAGAGCTTCTCTCGCTCAAACGCGAAGAGCTGTTAGGCGATGTCAAACGCGAAGTGTTGGCCGCTGTCAAAGGCGCCAAGCCTTGGGGTGTGGACGTGATTGACGTGCGCATCACCCGCGCCGACTATGTGGATGCCATCACCGAATCGGTGTACCGCCGCATGGAAGCCGAGCGCAAGCGCGTGGCCAATGAGTTGCGCTCCATGGGCGCAGCCGAAGGCGAAAAAATTCGCGCCGATGCTGACCGTCAACGCGAAGTGACCGTGGCCAATGCCTACCGCGAAGCGCAAAAAATCAAAGGCGAGGGCGATGCCGAAGCCGCGCGTTTGTATGCCGATTCGTTTGGCCGCGATGCCAACTTTGCCCAGTTCTACCGCAGCTTAGAAGCCTACAAAACCACGTTCAGCAAAAAGAGCGACGTGATGGTTGTCGATCCATCGAGCGACTTCTTCAAAGCCCTGCGTGGCAGCGGTGGCGGCAGCGCCCCAGCGCCTAAGAAGTAAAAGGCCTCTGGTATGAGCTTAGACAGCGACACGCTGTGGGCCGCGTTCGGACTGATGCTGATTTTTGAAGGCATCATGCCCTTCGCGTCGCCCCAAGGTTGGCGCGACAAAATGGCGCAATTGCTGGTCTTGCAAGACGGTCAAATCCGCTTTTTCGGCTTGGTCTGCATCTTGGGTGGTCTTTTGATGCTCTGGTGGCTGGGTTGAGGGCGTTTAGCCCTGTAAAATCTCGGTTTTAACAGCCTCCCTTAATTTCATGTCTGCTTGGGTTCTGCCGGATCACATCGCCGATGTTCTGCCTTCTGAGGCCCGGCACATCGAAGAGCTGCGTCGTTTGTATCTCGACACAGCTAGAGGCTATGGCTACGAGTTGGTCATGCCGCCGTTGCTCGAGTACCTCGAATCATTGCTCTCAGGTACGGGCCGCGCACTCGATTTACAAACCTTCAAACTGGTCGACCAACTTTCGGGTCGCACTTTGGGTTTGCGCGCCGACACCACGCCGCAAGTCGCCCGCATTGACGCCCATTTGCTCAACCGTGCCGGCGTGACGCGCCTCTGCTACTGCGGCCCTGTGCTGCACACACGCCCAGACCGTCCGTTTGCCACCCGCGAGCCTTTGCAGTTTGGCGCCGAAATCTACGGCCATGCTGGCATCGAGGCCGACCTCGAAGTGTTGCATTTGGCCTTGGACACGCTGAAAGCTGTGTCGATCAAGCAATTCACGGTCGACTTGAGCGATGCGCGCATCGTGCCTGCTTTGCTGAACGGCGTGACCTTGACGGCTGACGCGCGCGATGCCTTGCACAGCGCCTTGGCTGCCAAAGACATGTCAGGCGTTCAAGCCCTTTCCAAAGACTTGCCTGCTAACGTGCGCACGGCCTTGGTGGCCTTGGTCGGCATGTATGGCGATGCGTCCGTGTTGGCCCAAGCCGAAAAAGCATTTGCTGCATGGCCCGTGGTCCGACAAGCCTTGGCTGAGCTGCGCCAAATCGCCGCTGACTTGAGCGGTGTGGCCGTGACGTTTGACTTGGCTGATTTGCGCGGCTACGCCTACTACAGCGGCGTGCGCTTTGCTATCTTTGTGCCCGGTGCCAGCGACGCCTTGGTGCGTGGTGGCCGCTATGACGAAGTGGGCGCGGTGTTTGGCCGTAAGCGTCCCGCGGTCGGATTCAGTTTGGACCTGAAAGAGTTGGTCAGCGTGGTGCCCGAGCGCGCCCTCAAAGCCGCCATCCGTGCGCCTTGGGGAACCGCCAAAGGTTTGCGCGAAGCCATTGCCGCCTTGCGTGCCAATGGCGAAACCGTGGTTTGCGTTTTGCCAGGCCACGAAAGCGAAGTCGATGAATTCAACTGCGATCGTGAACTGATCGAAGTGGCCGGCCAATGGGCTGTTCAAGCCATTCCCGCCGGTCAAGCCCTTTAATTTTTTAAGTAATCGAGTAGATATGAGCACTACCCAAGGACATACCGTGGCCGCCACCAAAGGCCGTAACGTCGTCGTCGTCGGCACCCAATGGGGTGACGAAGGCAAAGGTAAATTGGTTGACTGGCTCACCGAAACCGCCACCGGCGTGGTGCGCTTTCAAGGCGGCCACAACGCAGGCCACACCTTGGTCATCAACGGCGTGAAAACCGCCTTGCATTTGATCCCTAGCGGCATCATGCGTCCCGGCGTGAAGTGCTATATCGGCAATGGCGTGGTGTTGTCTGCCACCAAGTTGCTCGAAGAAATTGCGGGCCTGGAAAAGGCGGGTGTTGAAGTGCGCTCACGCTTGCGCATCAGCGAAGCTTGCCCACTCATCTTGCCTTACCACGCTGCCATTGACGTGGCCCGTGAAGCTGCCAAAGAGAAGGCCGGTACCGCCAAGATTGGCACCACAGGCCGTGGCATTGGCCCCGCCTACGAAGACAAAATTGCACGCCGTGCTTTGCGCGTGCAAGACTTGAAGCACCCCGAGCGCTTCGCCACCAAACTGCGCGAGAACCTTGAGCTGCACAACCATGTGTTGACCGACATCTTGCACGCGCCCGCTGTTGACTACGACACCGTTTACAACGAAGCCATGGCCTACGCCAAAGAAATCTTGCCAATGGTGGCCGATGTGTCGCGCGAATTGAACGAAGCCCACAAGGCAGGTGCCAACCTGTTGTTTGAAGGCGCACAAGGCACCTTGCTTGACGTCGATCACGGCACTTACCCCTTCGTCACCTCTAGCAACTGCGTGGCCGGTAACGCCGCTGCAGGCGCAGGCGTTGGCCCCGGCATGCTGCACTACATCTTGGGCATCACCAAGGCTTACTGCACACGTGTGGGCGGTGGTCCATTCCCCACCGAACTCGATTGGGAAAAAGAAGGTACGCCCGGTTATCACATGTCCACTGTAGGCGCTGAAAAAGGCGTGACCACGGGTCGTTCACGTCGTTGCGGTTGGTTTGATGCTGCGTTGCTCAAGCGCAGTGCGCAAGTCAATGGTTTGTCTGGTTTGTGCATCACCAAGCTCGACGTGCTCGATGGTTTGACCGAATTGCTCTTGTGCGTCGGCTACGAATTGGACGGCGAAAAAATCGACATTTTGCCCATGGGTGCAGACGAGATTTCACGTTGCAAACCCATCTACGAAACCATCCCCGGCTGGACCGACAGCACCGTGGGCGTGACCGATTACGCCAAGCTGCCCAAGGCCGCTCAGCATTACCTCAACCGCATTGCCGAAACCACGGGCGTGCCCATCCACATGGTGTCGACCAGCCCAGACCGTGACCACACGATCTTGCTGACCCACCCCTACATCGCTTAATTTTTTAAAGGATCAAACCCATGTTGACTGAAGACGGCAAACACCTGTACGTGTCTTATGACGAGTACCACAACCTGATTGAAAAACTCGCCATCAAGATTCACCAATCTGGCTGGGAATTCGACACCATCCTGTGCTTGGCACGTGGCGGCATGCGCCCTGGCGACATCTTGTCGCGCATCTTTGACAAGCCTTTGGCCATCATGTCCACCAGCTCGTACCGCGCTGACGCAGGCACAGTGCAAGGTCACTTGGACATCGCTCGCTTCATCACCACACCCAAAGGCGAAATCGCTGGCCGTGTGTTGTTGGTGGATGACTTGGCTGACACCGGCCACACCTTGAAGGCTGTGGTGGACCAACTCAAAAACAACTACAAGCCCATCACCGAGTTGCGTACAGCCGTGATTTGGACCAAAGGCGTGTCTGCGTTTGCACCTGACTTCTCGGTGGACTACTTGCCCACCAACCCATGGATTCACCAACCGTTCGAGCCGTATGACAACATGCGTCCAGCGGCTTTGTTGGAGAAGTGGAAGGTTTGATCTTCTGCTTGACTGGTTTTAAGAACTCCGCTTCGGCGGAGTTTTTTTTGCCTGTCGTAACATGCATCCATGTCACGCAGCACCGACCTCATTCACCACGCCTACCTTCCTCCAGCCGAATTTGAAGCACCACAAGTCGGTGTGTTCAAAGCTTCGACTGTCATTTTTCCGAATGTGGCCGCTATGCGTACCCGCGAGTGGATGGACAAGTCGGCTTACACCTATGGCCTACACGGCACACCCACCACGTTCACGCTCGAAGAGCGTTTGGCCACGCTAGAGGGCGGCACGCATTGCATTCTCACGCCCAGTGGTTTGGCTGCGATTGCGCATGTGGATTTCGCGTTGCTCAAAACGGGGGACGAAGTGTTGATTCCGGATAACGCCTACGCACCTAACAAGTCGTTGGCCGAGGGCGAGTTGGCGCAGTTTGGCATCACGCATCAGGTGTATGACGCGTTGGATGTGAACGACTTGGACGCATGCATCACACCACGCACACGCTTGGTTTGGCTCGAAGCAGCGGGTTCGGTGACGATGGAGTTTCCCGATCTCGTGGCTTTGGTGCAACTGTGCAAAGCACGCGGTGTGTTGTGCGCGCTGGATAACACCTGGGGCGCAGGACTTGCATTCAATGCGTTTGACCTCACGCCGGGGCAGGGCGAGCTTGGGGTGGACTTGACCATTCACGCGCTCACCAAATACCCCAGTGGCGGTGGCGATGTGTTGATGGGCAGTATCGTCACGCGCAGCGATGAGTTGGCGCGTGTGTTGAAGCTCACACACATGCGATTAGGCACAGGCGTGGGTGCGAACGATGCCGAGATGGTGTTGCGCTCATTGGCTTCTATGCCACTGCGTTACAAAGCGCAAGACATGGCGGCACGCACGTTAGCTGCATGGTGTGCCTCGCAACCTGCGTTCAGCCAAGTATTGCATCCAGCACTGCGCAGTTCACCCGGTCATGCACATTGGCAGCAACTGTGTGTGACACCGCAAGAGCCAGAAGGTTTGGCTGCGGGTATTTTCAGTGTGGTGATGGACGAGCGTTTCACATCCAAACAAGTAGATGCATTTTGCGATGCCTTGCAGCTATTCAAAATTGGCTACAGCTGGGGCGGCCCCATGAGTTTGGTAATGCCCTACAACATGGCGTCTAGCCGCGCACGTTCCACTGCACACATGCAGCGTGGGCGTGTGGTGCGGTTTTGTATTGGCTTAGAGGCCGTGAACGATTTGCAAGCCGATGTCTTGCAAGCGTTGCAGGTGGCGCAACTGCAACGCTAAAACACTCACACGTTTTTCAAGATCGTTTGCGCCACTTGGCGCAAGCTCTCGACATGGCGGTTGTCTGCCACGCACGCAGTCGCGTTGGCACCTTGCGTGAAGTTGCGCACCATCGACGCGGCATAAGTGGGGTCGTAGTGCAGCACCAACAGCTCGCGCACCACTTGGTCGATCTGACCGGTGTGAATTTGTTCCTTCCAAGCTTCGACCAGGGCTTTGCCGCGAATGGCCACCAGTGCATCTAAGCGACGACTGAATAAGTCTTGGTCATCGACAAAAAATTTGTAGTCTTCCATCAGCAAGGCCACGCGTTCATCCAAGCTCAGTTGCAATTCAAAGCATGGGCTGTCGCGCATGGCCAGCATCAACGATTCAGGGATGGACAGGTTGCCCACCTTGCGGCTTTCAGACTCCACAAACACAGGGCGTGCAGGGTCAAAGCTGCGCAGCGCTTGCCACACCAACGTGTCAAAGCGTTTTTGGCTGGGTTGTGGTTGGCCGGGAATGTGGCCCAGCACCGAGCTGCGGTGGCTGGCGAGGTCTTCGAGGTCGAGCACCTGCGCACCTTCAGCAGCCAGTGCATAAAGCAAACGTGTTTTGCCCGAGCCCGTGGGGCCAGAGATGACTTTGAATTGCAGCGGCGCGACGCGTTTTGGAATGTCTTCCACCATGGCCGCACGAAACGCTTTGTAGCCGCCTTCGATCAAGTTCACCTTGAAACCAATTTGCCCCAACACCAACGACAGCGAGCCACTGCGTTTGCCGCCACGCCAGCAGTAAATCAGAGGCTGCCAGTTCTTGGGCAACTCCAGCACTTCGCGTTGGATGTGGCGTGCAATGTTGGCGGCCACCATGGCCGCGCCGTGCTTTTGCGCCTCGAACGCACCCATTTGCTTGTACATGGTGCCCACGAAGATGCGTTCTTCGTTGTTGAGCGACGGCCAATTGACGGCGTGGGGCAGGTGGTCGAGTGCGTATTCGCCCTCGCTGCGTGCGTCGATGATGGTACTGAAGCCGCCGGGCGCACCCAGTGGAATAGCCATGCGGCTAAGCGCGTCTTGCGCTGAAATAAAGGTCACGCTCACGGTTTATAAATTCTTTTTAATTTCAGGCCACACATTGGCCAGCATGCGCGGGTGTGCTTCGGCTTTGGGGTGGATGCGGTCGGGTTGGAACTGCGCGGTGGCATCGGGCGCATCGGCAATGCCTTTGAGGAAAAACGGGACCAAGCCTGTGCGGTATTTTTTGGCGAGGTTAGCAAACATCACTGAGAACTTGGCGCTGTAATCAGGCCCATAGTTGGGGGGTATTTGCATGCCCACCAACACCACGCGTGCGTTGACGGCACGGCAGGCTTGAATCATGGCTTCGAGGTTGTTTTGTGTGCTGTCGAGGTCGAGGCCGCGCAGCGCGTCGTTGCCGCCGAGTTCAATCACCACTTGCACGGGGCGCACTTGGTCGAGCATGGCGGGCAGGCGAGAGCGGCCACCCGCCGTGGTGTCGCCGCTGATGCTGGCATTGACCACGCGCACATCGGGGCGCTCAGCTTGCAGCTTGTCGGCCAGCAGCGCCACCCAGCCTTTGCCGCGTGGAATGCCGTATTCGGCACTGAGTGAATCGCCCAACACCAGAACAGTGGCCGCAGGCACGGTGCCCGGCGCAGGGGCCGAGCCCGGTGGTGGCACTTGGCTGGGGTAAGGTTGGCCACGACGGCGGTGAGGACCGGTGGAGGTGATTTCACCTTCCATGCCTTGGCCGGTGGAGGTGATGATGCTTTGCTGAGCCGAAGCTGTGCCGAGGCCAAATGTCCCCAGCAAACTAGCGCCCAGTGCGCCCAAGTTAAAGTCACGTCTCAACAAACCATTGCGCTTCATGACCCAGCCTTTATTTGAAAATTCATCCACATCGCCTTTGATGGTGGTCTCGCACTTGTCGAAATCGGTGCAAGACGCCAGCGGCACACTGCACATTCTCCGCGATATCGACTTCCACCTAGCGCCTCAGCAATCGTTGGCCATTGTGGGTGCTTCGGGCTCCGGCAAAAGCACCTTGCTGTCCATCATGGCGGGGCTGGATACGCCCACGCAGGGCACAGTGTGGCTGGGTGGCGTGGACATGTTTGCGATGGACGAAGACGCACGTGCTGCGCTGCGCGCCCGCCAAGTGGGCTTTGTGTTTCAAAGCTTTCAGCTCTTGGGCAATATGACTGCGCTTGAGAACGTCATGCTGCCTTTGGAGTTAGCGGGCTTGCCCAACCCCCGTGCTGCAGCCAAAGACATGCTGGTGCGTGTGGGCTTGGGTGAGCGACTGGGCCATTACCCCAAAGTGTTGTCGGGCGGCGAACAACAACGCGTTGCCTTGGCCCGCGCTTTTGTGGTCAAGCCCGCGCTACTGCTGGCCGACGAGCCCACAGGTAGCCTAGACCACGCCAGCGGCGAGCGCATCATGGATTTGATGTTTGAGCTCAACAAAGAACTTGGCACCACGCTGGTGTTGGTCACGCATGATTTGAAGCTGGCCGCGAGATGCGATCAGGCCATCACGATTGAGGCGGGGCAGGTCAAGGGATAATCAGGGCATATGTCTTCAGCCCCTAAAGTTCTCTTCGGCTTTCACGCCGTTGGCGTGCGCGTGAAAACAGCGCCGCAATCCATCATCGAAATCTATTTTGACCCCACGCGCCGTGATGCGCGCATGCGTCAATTCATCGAACGAGCCACCGAGTCAGGTGTGCGTTTGATCGAGGCCGATGGCCCGCGTTTGGCCAAACTCTCAGGCGGTCACGGCCACCAAGGTGTGGCAGCGCGTGTGAGCGAAATCAAACAAGTGCATTCCTTGGATGAGTTGTTGGAGGGCATTGAAAAGGTTGAAGCCCCATTGATCTTGGTGCTCGACGGTGTGACCGACCCGCACAACTTAGGCGCGTGTTTGCGCGTGGCCGACGGGGCAGGTGCACATGCGGTGATTGCGCCCAAAGACCACGCCGTGGGCATCAACGCCACAGTCGCCAAAGTGGCCAGCGGTGCGGCTGAGACCGTGCCTTATTTCATGGTGACTAATTTGGCGCGCACCTTGAACGAACTCAAAGAACGCAATATTTGGATCATTGGCACCAGTGACGATGCACCAAAGACCTTGTACCAAGTCGATTTGAAAGGTGCCACCGCTTTGGTGTTGGGCGCCGAGGGCGATGGCATGCGTCAGCTCACGCGCAAAACGTGTGACGAGCTCATCAGTATCCCGATGTATGGTGGTGTGGAGAGCTTGAACGTGTCAGTGGCCAGCGGTGTGTGCCTGTATGAAGCGCGCCGCCAGCGCACGCTGGGCTAATCAACGCTGCTAAGCGTCCCAGCGAAACATCACATCTGCTTTGTTTCGTTCAGCCTCAATGCGTCGTGCATTGGGCTCGTCGGTGCGTTTCACCCAATCGACAGCGTCTTGTGCGCTGCGGCCAAATTGCTGATGGCGCAGTGTCAAACGACTCACGCGCAAGTCTTGTGGCACGTCGACAAACCACGTTTCATCGAGCAGCGCTTGCACTTGGTTCCAAGGTGAATCACTGAGCAGCAGGTAGTTGCCTTCCACCACGATGAGTGGTGTTGATGGCTGCACAGCAATCGCACCAGCGACGCCTTCTTCTAATGTGCGTTCATAACTGGGGGCGTACACCACTTCATCAATAGCTTGCGCGCGCAGACGTTTGAGGAGAGCAACAAAACCAAACGCATCAAAGGTGTCAGGTGCGCCTTTGCGGCCTTTTCGGCCCAAGCGTTCTAGCTCGACATTGGCCAAATGAAAACCATCCATGGGCACAACTTGAATGGCTTGTGGCCATTGGGTGGCCAAGGCATGAGACAGCGTGGACTTGCCTGCGCCTGGTGCCCCCACCAAGCCCAAGATGCGGCGCTCGCCACTTTGCAACAACTGTTCAATGCGTTGTTGGTAGAGCAAAGGAAGTTTCAAATCCAACCTAAAGCCCCAAGCAACGCACCAAACCCCAAGAGCAACAGCAAGTGCGTTTTGGTTTTCCACACAATCAAAGTAGTGGCACCAGCCAAGACCCACAGCGGCCAATCGCGCGCTGGATTTTCGTGATTACCTGTGAGCAACCAACCAGTGGCGATGAGCAGTGCAATCACGATGGGCGCCATGCCACCTTTAAACGCTTTGACAGCTAGCATCTCGCGGTTGCGGTGCGCCCATTGCGTGGCAACGAAGGTGAGGGTGCATGACGGAATCATGATGCCGACCATGGTGATGAGAACGCCCCAGAGAGCCAGTGCGATGCCCGGCCAACCCGCGGCTAAGCCACCACCTGCGTTCAGCCCCACGTTCCAACCGACCAATGCGATGAACATGACATTGGGGCCGGGCGCGCCTTGCGCCAGTGCGATGGATGAGGTGAACTGTGTGTCGCTGAGCCAATGTGTTTCATCTACCAAGTAACGGTGAATGTCAGGCGCGGTCGTGATGGCGCCGCCCACAGCCAAGAGCGAGAGCGAGATGAAATGCAAAAACAACGCGCCCCAATCGGCCAAGGTCAAAGTGATGCTCATGCTGCACCTCGTTGTTTGATGCAGTGAGAAGCCCACACACAACTCAAAGGGCCGAGTGAAAGCAGCACCCAAGCCAATGGCAAACGCAGCAAGCCAATGGCAATGAAGGTGAGCGCGCCCATGCCGATGCAGGTGAGCATGCCCATCGGGTTGTTCTTGAGTGCACCCATGAGTTTGATACCCACCGCAGCGATCAAGCCTGCTGAGACAGCGCCCATGCCGCGCAACATGCCTTGCGCCACGGGCGTGTCTGCAAAGCCCGCGACAGCGATTGCAATGAGTAGCACCAACACAGTGGGCGCCAATAGCAAACCGCTCAGAGCTGCCAATGCACCGGGTAAGCCAAAGTGACGCCCCCCAATCATGAGTGAGAGGTTGACCACGTTGGGGCCGGGCAAGATTTGCGCAACGGCCCAATCTTCCACAAACTCATCTGGCGTGAGCCATTGTTTCTTCTCCACCAATTCGCGTTGCACCACGGCTAAAACGCCGCCAAAACCTTGTAAGGCCAGCACAGTGAAAGATACAAATAAATCCGTTTTGTTTTGAGGTGCGTTCGGCGCAACACTGTGGGGTGTGGTCATAAGGTCAAACCGCCTGCTACCTCAATCACCGTGCCGTTGATATACGCGGCTTCATCGCTGGCTAAAAATGCGTATACGTTGGCAATGTCTTCGGGTTGTCCCAAGCGCTTGAGAGGCACGCGGTCCTGCATTTCGTGGATGACCTTTTCAGGGATGGTGTTGAGAATGGGGGTGGCGATGAAACCCGGTGCCACCGCATTGACGCGAATGCCTTTCGGCCCTAACTCGCGGCTCCACGTTTTGGTGAAACCAATCACACCAAACTTGGTGGCTGCATAGTTGGTTTGGCCAAAGTTGCCGTAGATGCCTACGACGGATGACGCATTCAAAATGACGCCACTGCCTTGCGCCACCATGGCATCCGTCACGGCTTGTGCGCAATGAAACACGCCGCGCAAGTTGACATCAATCACGCGATCAAACTGCTCCAAAGTCATTTTTTGCAAGCGCGCATCTTGCGTGATGCCTGCGTTGTTCACCAACACATCGATACGCCCGAATTTGTCGAGCACCGCCTTGACGGCGGCATCCACCATCTCGCGCTGCGTCACATCCACCACAAAGCCCATCGCCTGAGCGCCTGTGGCAAGGCATTGCTTGACGACTTCATCGACGCCGGCTTGCTTCACGTCACACACGATGACGATGGCGCCTTCGTGTGCAAATTTGAGTGCTGTTGCCAAACCAATGCCTTGAGCTGCACCGGTGATGACGCTGACCTTGCCGTCTAAACGCCTACGAGAAGTTTGTGTGAGTGTGTTCATAGGCTTTAGTTTAAGCATCTGCCCAATACAAGGGGAAACACTGACTAAATCATTTATATAGATTAAGGGAAAGACCTAATAAATCAACTGAGTTGATTAAATAACAATAAATCAACTTGAGTGATTAATTCAAGTTTCAACACATTTTGGAGCGAGACAAACTTATGAAATTGAATCAATTGTTTTTGGCCTGTACAGCAGCGTTGTCGATGACTGCAGTCGTGGCGGGTGAGGTTGAAGTTCTGCATTACTGGACATCAGGCGGTGAAGCGAAATCTGCGGCAGAGCTGAAAAAAATCATGGCTGCCAAAGGTCATGCTTGGAAAGATTTCGCTGTCGCAGGTGGTGGCGGTGACAACGCCATGACCGTGTTGAAGAGCCGTGTGGTAGCAGGCAACCCACCATCAGCCGCACAAATCAAAGGGCCAGCCATTCAAGAGTGGGCACAAGAAGGCGTGTTGGCCAATTTGGATGGCGTCGCGCAAGCCGAGAAGTGGGACAGCTTGCTTCCACAAGTGGTAGCCAACGTCATGAAATACAAAGGCAGCTATGTTGCAGCTCCTGTGAACGTGCACCGTGTGAATTGGGTTTGGGCAAGCCCAGAGGTGTTGCAAAAATCTGGCGTTGCAAAAATGCCTGCTAACTACGACGAGTTCTTTGCCGCTGCTGACAAGATCAAAAAAGCAGGCTTCATTGCCGTCGCCCACGGTGGCCAAAACTGGCAAGACTTCACCACGTTTGAATCGGTGGTGTTGGGTGTAGGCGGTGCCAAGTTTTATCAAGATGCCTTGGTCAAGCTCGACCCCAAAGCCTTAACCAGCCCGACCATGAAAAAGTCGCTTGAGACATTCCGCAAGATCAAAGGCTACACAGATGCTGCATCACCAGGCCGCGATTGGAACTTGGCCACGGCGATGGTCATGCAAGGCAAAGCCGGTTTTCAGTTCATGGGTGACTGGGCCAAAGGCGAATTTGTTGCTGCAGGTAAAAAACCAGGCAAAGACTTTTTGTGTGCCGCAGCACCAGGCACGTCTACCGCCTACACCTTCAACGTGGACTCGTTTGCCATGTTCAAACTCAAAGATGCAAGCGCGCAAAAAGCCCAAGGCGATTTGGCTGCATCCATCATGAGCACCGACTTCCAAGAAGTGTTCAATCTCAACAAGGGCTCTATCCCTGTGCGCTTGAACATGTCGATGGCCAAGTTCGATGACTGCGCCAAGCTCTCTAGCAAAGATTTCGTGGACACCGCTAAGACTGGCGGTTTAGTCCCTTCCGTTGCCCACGGCATGGCTATTTCGCCAGCGACCGAAGGCGCGATCAAAGATTTGGTGAGCCAGTTCTGGAACGACGACAAGATCAGCATTGACGAAGGTCAAAAGCGTCTCGTCGCCGCAGCGGCCACCAAATAAGCAGCAGCTCGACTGTTGAAACATAAACCTTGGAGATACAAACAATGAAAATGAAATTAACTTGCGTGGCTGCCGCTTTGTGCTGCTTGAGCACAGCAGCTTTGGCGGCTGATGTGGGTGGTGTAGAAGTAACCGGTTACAGCCGCGGCGGTGGCGTATACAGCTACAACAAAGACCAACAGGTCAAGGGTGGGTTGACACTCGGTGGCGACTTGCAAAAGTACCGTTTGGGTAACGAGGGTGACACGGGTGTTGAAGTCAACATTGCCAAAACCTTTGATGTTGAAGGTGTGAAATACAAACTCGACTACATGCCAACCAAGTGGAACAGTGGCAACGTTGGCACAGAACAAGCCTTTGTAGAAATGAGCGGTTTGAGCTTTGCACCCGAAGCCAAAATTTGGGCTGGTCAACGTCGTCTTCGTATTCAAGATGTGCATATCGTGGATCACTTTTTGATGGACTACGGTGTGAACCAAGGCACAGGCTTCACTGACTTATCAGTTGGCAGCATGAAGTTAGGTGCTGCATTGCAAACTGGCGATACGTTTGATGCAAAAATGATTGCTGGCACATCTGCCAACAAGTTAAATGTCGATTTGTCAGAGATCAATACAAATGCTGGCGGTAAAGCTCGTGTGTTGTTGACTTCTGTAAGCACCTCTGGCTTGAAAAGCAGTGGTGGTTCTGGATTCACAGTGAGCCATAACCAATCCGACTTCTTGACAAAGGGCTTGACCAACAGCTTGTTCTTGCAAACCTCTAGCGGCTACGCAAACATCAATGGCCGATTTGGATCGTTCTATGATGCTGCCGGCGCAGCAACTGTCTACGGTAAGAAAACAAACCGCGTGGCTGATTCGATCAACTGGCAATCGGGTGCATTCGGTGGTCAAGCGATCTTGGGTTACCAAACAACGAAGTCAGATGACCCAACCGTGACTTACACCATCAAAGACACATCCTTGGGTGGTCGCGTGTCATACGCTGTCAACAAGAATTTCAAGTGGTTGGTTGAAGCTGGTACGACTTCACGCAAGTTCAGCGATAACCAAGCCGCACAACGCTTGAACAAGCTGACGATTGCGCCCACATTGGCCTTGTCCCCAGACTTTTGGTCCCGTCCTGAATTGCGTTTCTATGTGACAAAAGCGAACTGGAACCAGGCTGCTTCTGATGCAAACAACGGTGGCACAGGTGAAGGCACGTTTGGTACCAACGGTAGAAAATCACAAACACTCGCTGGCGTCCAGTACGAAGTGTGGTGGTAAGCAGGGATTGAACGAGGGATTGGGAAAGGGGCTTTACCCCTTTCCCTTTTTTGCTTCTTACATAAAGGCATCCAGATGCAAAAGCATCGCTTAGAAACGTTGATACCCAAATTGGTGGTCGCCCCGGGCTTGGTGCTTGGTTTTGCGTTCATCTATGGCTTCATGATTTGGAACGGTGTGTTGTCAGTCACCGCATCGCGCATGTTGCCCAATTACGAATTGGTGGGCTTGGCGCAATACGCCAAGTTGTGGGAGATGGACCGCTGGTGGGTCGCCCTGAAAAATCTCGCCATTTTTGGCATCGGTTATGTCGGCGGTGCAATGGCTCTCGGTGTGTTCCTCGCTGTGCTGCTGGACCAAAAGGTACGCGCAGAAGGTTTCATTCGCACGGTGTATCTGTACCCCATGGCCTTGTCATTTGTGGTGACGGGGACTGCTTGGAAATGGTTACTGAACCCGAGCATGGGTTTGGAAAAACTCATGCACGACTGGGGCTGGGAAAGCTTCAGCTTTGGGTGGTTGGTCGATAGCGAGATGGCGATTTACTGCGTGGTCATTGCAGGGATTTGGCAATCCGCGGGTTTTGCCATGGCTTTGTTTTTAGCTGGCTTGCGTGGGATTGATGACAGCATCATCAAAGCGGCGCAGATTGATGGTGCATCGCTGCCGCGTATTTATTGGCGCATTGTGTTGCCTGCGTTGCGCCCTGTATTTTTCTCAACCTTGATGGTGCTCTCACATCTGGCCATCAAGAGCTTTGACTTGATCATGGCACTCACTTCGGGGGGCCCAGGTTACGCCACCGATGTGCCAGCAACCTTCATGTATGCCATGAGCTTCACGCGTGGGCAAATTGGTTTGGGGGCAGCCAGTGCCACCATGATGTTGGCCACTGTGGCTGCCTTGGTCGTGCCTTATCTGTACAGCGAGTTGCGAGGTCAATCACATGAGCGTTAAGTTTTTTTCGATGCATGTGTTCTCGCGTGCATTGCTGTATGTCACGTTGTTGGTCGGTGCCGCGTTCTTTTTGGCACCTTTGTATGTGATGGTTGTCACATCTTTGAAAGACGCCGACGAGATTCGCCAAAACAGCTTGGTCAGTTTGCCAGGCGGGATAAATTTTGATGCATGGCGTTTGGCTTGGGATTCCGCTTGCACCGGCGCGCAGTGCTCGGGCTTAGAACCATTCTTCTGGAACTCGGTATGGATGACTATTCCTGCAGTGCTGATTTCCACCACTTGGGGCGCGCTCAACGGCTATGTGTTGAGTCTGTGGAAATTTCGCGGCAGCGAAACCTTGTTTGCCTTTTTGCTCTTTGGCGTGTTCATGCCATTTCAAGTGGTGTTGTTGCCGATGAGCCAAGTGTTGGGTTGGCTCGGTATGTCTAGCTCGATTGCTGGCCTCATCTTGGTTCACTTGCTAGCAGGTTTGCCCAGCACTACCTTGTTCTTTCGCAACTACTACGCAGCAGTGCCCAAAGATTTGCTCAATGCCGCACGCATGGATGGCGCAGGTTTTTGGATGATATTTCGGCGCATCATCGTGCCGATGTCCACACCCATCGTGATGGTGACTTTGATCTGGCAGTTCACCCAAATTTGGAACGACTTTTTGTTTGGTGTGGCCTTCAGTGGCGCGGATTCCAAACCCATCACTGTGGGATTGAACAACTTGGCCAACACCACCAGCAGCGTCAAAGCCTACAACGTGGACATGGCCGCTGCATTGATTGCAGGCCTGCCCACCATGTTGGTGTATGTGGTGGCCGGACGATATTTTGTGCGCGGGCTGACTGCCGGTGCCGTGAAAGGTTAAGAGGAATAGACATGTCTTCAGCATTGAAAATCAGCGGCATTCGTAAATGCTTTGGCAAGGGCGACAAGACGGTGGAGGTGCTCAAGCGCATCGACATCGATGTGGCGCCTGGTGAATTTTTGATTTTGGTTGGCCCTTCGGGCTGCGGCAAATCCACCTTGCTCAACATCATTGCGGGCTTGGAAGAACCCACCGAAGGAAGCATCTCGATTGGCGAGCGCAACGTGGTCGGCGTGCCACCTGCTCAGCGCGACATTGCGATGGTGTTTCAAAGCTATGCGCTGTACCCCACGATGAGTGTGGCTGAGAACATTGGGTTTGCTTTGGAGATTCGCAAAGTACCCAAGGCCGAGCGTCAAACGCGTATTGCCGAAGTGGCGGCCATGTTGCAGATCGAACATTTGCTAGACCGCCGTCCCTCGCAACTCTCGGGTGGTCAGCGCCAACGCGTGGCCATGGGCCGTGCATTGGCGCGTAACCCGCAGCTGTTTTTGTTTGATGAACCGTTGTCAAACCTCGACGCCAAGTTGCGCGTCGAGATGCGTGCTGAGATCAAACGCTTGCACCAACTCAGCGGCATCACCAGCGTGTACGTGACGCACGACCAAGTTGAGGCCATGACCTTGGGTAGCCGCATCGCCGTGATGAAGGGCGGTGTGTTGCAGCAACTCGGCACCCCCGACGAAATTTATAACCGCCCAGCCAACACCTATGTGGCGACCTTCATTGGTTCGCCCACGATGAACTTGGTCGAGGGGCGCGCTGCTTCTGGCCAGTTCGTCATTGCAGGTGTTGCGTTAGCTTTGACTGCACCCGACAACGCCAGCAAACCCACTTTGCTGGGTTTGCGTCCAGAGCACATCCGTTTGAGCGATGCTGCCACATGGCGTGGTGTGGTGAATTTGGTGGAACCTACAGGTGCTGACACCTATGTGGTGGTGGAGACGCCTGCAGGCAAACTGACCGTGCGCGCCGCACCACAAACACAAGTGCGTCCAGGCGACGCAGTGGGCTTAGAGATTCAAGCCGACCACGTGACTTGGTTTGACCAAGCCTCGGGCTTGCGTTTGTAAAGTTCAGGTACTCCCGCGCACCATCAGCTCGTAGCCTACGTCCACGCTGGGCGTAGGCACATCCTCTTCACGCATCAGGTTCAGCAGCATCTTTGCAGCTGCTTCACCAATGGCAGCGCGTGGCGTGCGAATGGTGGTCAGGCCCGGGCCGATCAAATCGCTGCCTGTGAGGTCGTTGAAACCTGCAATCGCGAGTTGCTGAGGGACTTTGATTTTCAAACGCTGCGCTGCAAGTAGCGCACCTTGGGCCAAGTCATCGTTACAGAAAAAGATGGCGTCAATGCTTGTGTCTTGGGCCAAGATGTGTTGCAGCATCTCGCCACCCAAAGCCATTGATGACGGTAACTTGTTGGTGTAGCTCAGCGTCTTGTCATACCGCTTGGCCGCCTTGAGTGTTTTGCGCCAACCGTCTAAGCGCTGCATGGTGCGTGGGTCAAGTTGGGCCGCGGCAAAGGCAATGCGTTGGCGACCACGTTGCAGCAAATGCTCGGTCAACGTCATGGCCGCTTGTGTTTGTGAGAACCCCACACTGTGCACATCGGGTGATTGCGACAATTCCATCATGTGCACACAGGGAATGCCACTTTTTTCAATCAAAGCGCGCGCTGCATCACTGCGGTCTAAACCCGTGACCAGGATACCGGCTGGTCGGTGCTGTAACTGCTCACGCAAGAGTTGTTCTTCTTCTTGTGTGTTGTAGTGGGTGATGCCAATCAAGCTTTGGTAACCGGCATGGCGCAGTGTTTTTTGAATAGACTCCAACACGTCCACAAACAGGTTGTTCGACAGCATCGGAATCAACACCGCCACGTGATCACTGTGGCGCGATGCGAGGGCGCGTGCAGCGGGGTCAGGGGTGTAGCCCAGCTTCAAAGCCGCAGCTTTGACACGCTCTGTCAAATCGCTGGCCACGGCACGTTCACCGCGTAACGCACGCGACACGGTGATGGGGCTGACCTTGGCCAAAGTTGCCACATCCGCCAGTGTGACGCGGCCGGTGGCGCGAGAACGGGTGTTTTTAGACTTCATCTTGGCTACGGGTTTTTGCTAGGTATGTGGCATTGAGATTTATTTATGATAGCGCTATCCAAGAGCAAGTGACGTGATGGTTATCACCAAGTTTGCTCTGCTTTTTATCAAAATGGGATAGCGCTATCCAAATTTCGCAAATGAATGAATCTGATTTGATGCGTCCAGTGGTGATCATGGGTGTGGCCGGTTGCGGCAAGTCCAGCTTTGCGGCAGCCTTGTCGCAGACATTGGGCTGGCAGTTGATCGAAGGGGATGAGTTTCATCCACCCGAAAACGTCAACAAAATGCGTGCTGGAATTCCATTGACCGACGACGACCGTGCTGGTTGGTTGAATGTGTTGGCCAATGAGCTGGTGCAACGTGGCCCGCATGCAGTGCTCACGTGTTCGGCCCTGAAGAAAGCCTACCGCGATCGCTTGCGCCAAAGCGTGCCCGCTTTACGTTTTGTGCACTTAGACCTCACGCGTGAGCAGTCGATGGCACGTGTCACGCAACGCCCTGGCCACTACTTTCAACCCGCGTTGGTGGTTAGTCAATTTGCTGCCTTAGAAAAACCAGTGAACGAAGCGGGCGTACTGACAGTCGATGCCACGCAAAGTATTGAAACAATCCAAGCGAAGGTATGCGCTTGGTTATATGAGAAGGAGTTGGTATGAGTTCGAATCAAACCACCTCACGCAGCCAATCCATTGCACAAATGCTGATGGCCGCGTGTTTGGGTGTCATGGCCGTGGCCGTGTTTTTCAACGTGGTGTTGCGCTACGGTTTTGGCAGCGGCATTGCGGCGAGTGAAGAACTCTCGCGTTTGCTGTTTGTGTGGATGGTGTTCATTGGCGCTACCGCAGCTTATCCAGCGGGTGAGCACATGGCCTTCACCAGCTTCGTCGCCGGTTTACGCCATCACCCCAAAACGCTCCAAGCCTTGACGATTTTGATTCGTGTCTTGGTGATTGTGAGCTGCGTGATGTTGGGCCGTGGTGCATGGCAGCAAGTGGAAGTGGGGTTGTCTAGCAACTCGGTGGT
>Ga0213920_1000318_pt1 | contig 42051 bp, 50 predicted proteins | sample McNCre1117MG_FD_161054 | JGI IMG/M metagenome (GOLD analysis project Ga0213920, IMG submission 161054) | Freshwater microbial communities from McNutts Creek, Athens, Georgia, United States - 11-17 MG | ecosystem: Environmental > Aquatic > Freshwater > Creek | place: USA: Georgia | collected...
CACACTGGCCTTGGGATCTAGAAGCATCGAACTACTTGACCTTTGGAGCCGAGGTGTCTGCTGGAAGTGCAGCCTTAGCGCTTGCAACCAACTTGGTGAAGGTTGCTGCATCGTTGATTGCCATGTCGGCTAGGATGCGACGGTCGACCTGGATGCCGGCAAGTGCCAGACCCTGGATGAAACGGTTGTAGGTCATGCCGTTGGCGCGGGAAGCAGCGTTGATGCGCTGGATCCAAAGACGACGGAAGTTGCTCTTGCGGTCGCGGCGGTCGTTGTATGCGTAGACCAGCGAGTGCAGCATCTGCTGCTTGGCCATACGGTACAGACGCGAACGCTGGCCACGGTAACCGTGGGCGCGCTCTAGGACGGTACGACGCTTCTTCGCTGCGTTAACAGCGTTCTTTACTCTTGCCATGTTTTTCTAAGCTCCTAAATAAAGGCTGGGCGACTAGTGGCCGAGCTGCTTCTTGATGGTCTTGAAGTCTGCTGCCGAAACAACCTGGTCCTGGTTGAGGCGACGGGTACGGCGGCTCGACTTGTGCTCCAGGTTGTGGCGCATGTTGATCTGCTGCTTCATTAGCTTGCCGCTACCGGTGAAGCGGAAACGCTTCTTGGCACCCGAGTGGGTCTTCTGCTTTGGCATTACTTTCTCCTACTGGTTTGGGGTTCGGGTGAACCCCTGGTTGCTATTCGGCCGAATCGGTGGATTCGGTTGGTTCTGCTGCTTCCGGAGCCTGCGCTGCAGGCTTCTCGGCGGCACGCTTAGCTTCGGCCTTGGCCTCTGCCTTGTTCTTTAGTGGACCGATGACCATCACCATGTTGCGACCGTCGATGGAAGGCATCGATTCGATTGCACCAAGAGTGTTGACCTCTTCGGCAAGCTTCTGCAAGAGCTTTACACCCATTTCTGGACGAGACTGCTCGCGGCCACGGAACACTACGATTACCTTCACCTTGTCGCCGGCCTTGAGGAACTTCTCGATTTGGCCGCGCTTGGTTCCGTAGTCGTGAGCGTCGATCTTCAATCCGAAACGAACGGTCTTGAGCACGGTGTTTACCTGGTTCTTACGAGCCTCGCGCACCTTCTGCGCTGCTTCGTACTTGAACTTGCCGAAGTCCATGATCTTGGCAACCGGCGGCTTGGACATCGGCGCAACTTCGACTAGGTCGAGGTCTTGCTCCTGAGCCATGCGCATTGCTTCTTCGATGCGGACAACACCAATTTGCTCTCCGGCTGGGCCTACGAGGCGAACCTCTGGCACGCGGATGCGGTCGTTGATACGTGGATCGCTGATCTGTTGCTCCAATGACGTGACGAAATGGCCACGTCTTGCGGCGGAGCCTAAAGACGCACAGAACTGAAAGTTCTAAAGCTAACCCGGCCGTCTATTAGAGCGACGATCGCGGGTGGGAACTGAATCCACTTCTGACCGAGGCGAACCTCGGAGCCGTGGGTTAGTCTATCAGGGTTAGTTGGCACGAGTAAAGCCCCGAGCAGAAACGATTTTGACGCATGTCCGAAAACCACGAAATTATCAGTGACATTGCCGACGTGCCTGCGGTAGAGGTGGTCGGCCGCTATTTCATCGAACTCTTGAACCTGGCCGCGGTGCACTGTGGCCTTGCCGAAGATGGCCGCCCAGCCGATTTGGACGAGGCGCGCAAGTACATTGATGCTGCCGCCGGGATGCTCACTGCGGTTGCCGGATACATGGGAGACCAGCACGCACGAATCTGGCGCGCCGGATTGCGCGAGGTACAGCTGGCATTCCGCGAGGCATCTGATGTGAAGGATGCCCCTGGTCAGGGACCCGGTGAAAAGTTCACCGGACCAGTTGCCTAAATCCAGCCGATGAAAACTGTGCGGTTCTAAACCACCCGAACGGCAATTGAATCGACCTCGCGAGCAATGGCTGCGCTGGCACCCCAAGCCAGGCTCAACCGCGCGAGAAGTCCACTAACTTCGTCCGGACCGAGCCCAGCCACCAGCTTTAGATAAACCATTACCTCTGGGCCACGAAGCCGAGCGGTTGGATCGCCATTCTGCACCGCAAAGTTCTCAATTGTGGGTTCGGCATCTATTGCTGCCGCAAATGCGGCCTTCACCGCTTGGTTCTGAGCAGGATGCTGCCAGGGCAGGTTTTCGGCGATGGCCCGAAACGCTGTCTGGCGGATTGCAAATTCTGTGGCGCTTCCTGGGTCCAGAATGATGCGGCCATTTTTCTCACTGGCAGCCGCCAAGGCGACTCGGCTGGCTTCGATGGGTACCGGCCTAGCCTTGGCATCCCACACCTGCATGGCAGCCACCGAAGAAAACACCGGTAGCGCGGTCTGGCCATCGGGGCTGGCCACCGAGACGATGCTGAGGTCGGCGCTCTTATCCACGGTTTGGCCGTGAGCACCCATTGCGGCTTCGCCAAGCTGCGCCACCAGCGGAACCAGCAGGCGGGCGGTCTTGATTGCGTCGACTACGGCTTCGGGGCCGGCGGTTTGGGACTGGAAATGGTTGAGGGCGGTAATCAGTTTGGGGTCCGCAGAGCCATCGTCTCCCGCGTGCGGATTTGGCTCGAGCTGCCGACCCTCCCAGGGAACACCAGCCGAGTCGTGGAAACGATCCGGATTGATGTGTGGGTGAGTCATGGCAGTTGGTGGCTACTTGCCGTTGGCTACGGCGAGCGCCTCTTCGAGCGTAAAACGACCAGCGTAGAGACTCTTGCCCAGGATTGCGCCTTCGAGGCCAAGCTGCACCAGGGCGTATAGGTCGGAGATGTCCTGCAGGCTGCTGATGCCACCCGATGCCACAACCGGCTTGCTGGTGCGCTCCATAACCTGCTTCAGTAGGTCGATGTTTGGACCACGTAGTGTTCCGTCCTTGGTGACGTCGGTAACCACATAACGGGCACAGCCGGCGTCTTCCAAGCGAGCTAGCACCTCCCAGAGGTCGCCGCCCTCCTTAGTCCAACCACGAGCGGCAAGGGTGGTACCACGGACGTCGAGTCCGACGGCAACCTTGTCGCCGTGCTTTGCGATCACGCGGGCGGTCCACTCGGGGTCTTCCAGCGCAGCGGTACCCAGGTTGACGCGGGTAGCACCGGCTTCTAGCGCGGCCTCGAGCGAGGCATCGTCGCGAATGCCGCCACTGAGTTCAATCTTTACGTTGCTGGATGCGGCCACCACACGACGAATCACATCGCGGTTGTCGCCGCGCCCAAAGGCCGCATCTAGGTCGACCAGGTGAATCCATTCGGCCCCGGCCTGGATCCAGGTTTGGGCTGCCTCAACAGGGTCGCCGTAGTCGGTCTCGCTTCCGGCTTCGCCCTGGGTTAGGCGCACTGCCTTGCCATCGGCAACGTCAACGGCTGGCAACAGTTCAAGGTAGTTGTTCTGCATAACTTTTCTTTCTTTTGAAACATGAACCGGGCATCACCCGATGCTCGGTGTCTAGAAGCTGTCGATCCAATTGGTCAGCAGGCGAATGCCGGCCTGACCGGATTTTTCGGGGTGGAACTGCGTTGCCGAGAGCGGGCCATTTTCAACCGCAGCAACAAAGCGATTGCCGTACTCGCCCCAGGTGACGATTGGCTTGGCGAACGCGCCCCCACCTAGCTCGGGGAAGTTTTGCACACCGTAGGAGTGGACAAAGTAAAAACGCTGATCAGCCACTCCATTGAAAAGCACCGATTCGGCCGGTGCCTCAACCGTGTTCCAGCCCATGTGTGGCAGCATCGGTGCCGAAAGCTGCTCGACCACGCCAGGCCATTGACCTAGTCCCTCGGTGTCGATACCGTGCTCGACACCGTGCTCGAACATCACCTGAAGGCCAACGCAGATGCCAAGCACAGGCTTTCCAGCCACCAGGCGCTGATCGATTAGCGCACCACCCTTCACGGCCGCCAACTGGCGCATGACTGCGTCGAAGGCACCCACACCCGGAACGACAAGGCCGTCCGCGGCCAAGACGGCATCACGATCTGCGGTCAGCTGAACCTTGGCACCAGCTACCTCTAGAGCCTGCGCAACCGAGTGGACGTTTCCCGAACCGTAGTCGAGAACGACTACCGTGGGTTGGCTCACAGGGCACCCTTGGTGCTAGGGATGCCTACTACGCGGGCGTCTGGCTCGACAGCCTTGCGGAAGGCACGGGCAAAGGCCTTGAATTCGGTCTCTGCAATGTGGTGTGGATCGCGTCCGTCGAGTACAGTGACGTGAACGGTCAAACCAGCGTTGTAGGCGATGGCCTCAAAAACGTGACGAACCATCGAGCCAGTGAAGTGGCCGCCGATTAGGTGCAGTTCGAACCCGGTGGGTTCGCCCTTGTGCACCAGGTATGGACGACCCGAAACGTCTACTACAGCGCGCACCAGGGCGTCGTCGAGCGGAACTGTGGCGTCTCCGTAGCGGCCGATACCGCTCTTATCGCCAAGTGCCTGCTTGATTGCCTGTCCGAGCACAATTGCAGTGTCTTCCACAGTGTGGTGGACGTCGATGTGGGTGTCGCCGCTGGCGTTGACCTTGAGGTCTACCAACGAGTGCTTGGCAAACGCAGTGAGAAGGTGGTCGAAGAATGGCACGCTGGTGCTGATCTCGGACTGGCCGGTGCCGTCGAGGTTGATGCTCAGTTCAATCGAAGACTCGCTGGTCTTGCGGCTCAGCTGGGCGGTGCGACTCATCGTCTCTACCTTTCAAAAAGTGAACCCTTGCGGGCATTCTCCAAGTTTACTTGCCGAGTACCATACGCAGGGCGTTGATGAAGGCGGTGGTTTCGCTAGCTGTGCCGGCAGTAACTCGCAGAGTTCCCGGAATACCGACATTGCGAACCAATACGTCCTGGTCAAGTAGTGACTGCCAGACGGCCGCGGGATCGGAGAGTCCGCCGAAAAGCACAAAGTTGGCGTCGCTGCGATAAACGTCTAGCCCCAGAGTGATCAGCTCTGCGACTATGCGATCGCGTTGGGTGCGGATGTCGTCGACGTTGGCCAACAGGGCATCGGAGTGTGCCAGCGCGGCCTCCGCCGCGGCCTGGGTGAAGGCACTCAGGTGATATGGAAGCCTAACAAGCCGGAGGGCATCGATGACCGCGGGATCTGCCATTAGGTAGCCAACACGAGCACCGGCAAATGCAAATGCCTTACTCATGGTTCGACTGACCAGAAGGTTTGGGCGGCTGGCGAGGAGGTTGATTGCGGTGACCGAAGTGTCGTGCGCGAATTCGGCATAGGCCTCATCAACCACGAGAATGCCGCCGTACTCGGCAACAGCGTCGTAGGCGGCCTCTATTACCTCTAGGGCGAGCGGTGTTCCGGTTGGGTTGTTAGGCGAACACAGCATGACGATGTTTGGCTTGTGCTGGGCGATGGCTTGGACCACGAGTTCGACGTTCAGTTCGTAGCGATCGGCTCGCTGAATGGAAATGTAGTGGGTTCCGGTGCCCTCAGCGATGAGTGGATACATGCTGTAGCTGGGCACGAAGCCCATTGCCGTGCGGCCTGGGCCACCGAACGCTTGAAAAATGTGTTGCAAAACCTCGTTGGAGCCGTTCGCAGCCCAGATTTGAGACGAGCTGACTCCACGCTGGATGTAATTTGCCAAAGCCTCACGCAGGGCAGTGAATTCGCGATCCGGATAGCGATTGACGGAGAGCACTGCCGCGGCCAAACGCTGCACGATGTCTATCGCGACTTCTTCTGGGATGCGGTGAGTATTTTCGTTGACGTTTAGAGCAACTGAAACATTAAGTTGAGGTGCGCCATAGGGCGTGCGGCCCACGAGGTCGGCGCGCAGTGGAAGATCTGAGAGTGAGGTCACCCCTTAAGGTTACCGAATGCCCTTAGTTGGCAGGAATCGCAATACGCTGGCCAACCCAAACTCCAGCACTGCCCAGGTTATTGATGACGGTAACCTGGTCAATCCATTCGCGAGGATCGGTGTTTGGAGCGTAGGTCTGGGCGAGCGACCAAAGCGTGTCTCCGGAGCGAACGCTGACGTAGTGGATGGCACCGATGTTGGTGTTGCTCTTGCTGGTTGCCTGCGCACCCGCAAACTGACCGAACTGGTTGACGCCGGTGATAACCAGGGCAAGCAGAGCTGCAGTGCGAACCAGACGCGCCTTGCGGCTGAGGCGGAACTTTGGGCGGATAACGGCTGAAGCGGTCATCGGAGTGCCTTTCGGTAGTTTTTCGAACATCTGTTTCGAACATCTGTTCGCTTATTTACAAGATAAAACCAATCACCGACACTTTGTCAAGAAATAATGCAACTTTTTTAGTAAAAATGTTTGATTCTTGACTTTCTTTCGAATAAAGTTTCGATAAAAGGTACTGATTGAAGTAAATAAGTAGCCACAGACATTTATTTTCGAAAGTGCCTGACACTGGCCAGAAAGAGGCGACGATGGATGACAACCAGCTGAGTGCTCGTCAGCGACAGGTGCTTGACGCCATTCGCGACCTGCGCAGTCAAACTGACATGCCCCCAACGCTTCGCGAAATTGCTGAGGCCGTTGGCCTTAAGTCGGTTGCCAGCGCAAAATATCAGATCGATCAGCTAAAGAACATGGGGTTCCTGGCGCAAATCGACAACGTTTCGCGCGGCATCAGCCTGGCCGATTCCGGCGAGCGACAGCAGGCCATTCAAGAAGCCGAAGCCCGCAGCAACGTCATTTCCGGTTCATTCCGGCGAGTGCCGCTGGTTGGCCAGATTGCTGCGGGTATCCCTATCACCGCAGACCAAAACGTCGAAGAGTGGCTTACGCTTCCCGAGAGCCTAATTGGCAAGGGCGACGTCTTCCTGCTAAAGGTCAAGGGTGAGTCGATGATTGATGCCGCCATTTGCGATGGCGACTACGTTGCCATTCGCCAGCAGCAGTCGGCCGATAACGGCGATATCGTGGCCGCCGAACTTGATGGCGAAGCTACGGTCAAGGTTTTCAAGCAGCGCGATGGCCACACCTGGCTACTTCCCCAGAACTCGGCCTTCGAGCCAATCTTGGGCGACCACGCCAAGGTCATGGGCAAGGTCACTGCGGTCTTTCGCTCGCTGTAGCGAGCGAAACATATCCGGGGTAGATCACTTTAGTGATCTGAACGTATACGGGGTCGCTCGCTCTAGCCGTGCGACATGAAGCGATCTAGCTCGGCCGCAATCTCTTTCTTGACGTAGGCCTCAATGTAGGTGCCGGTTTCGCGGTACTCCAGCTTCAAAATCCGACCACTGAGGTGGATTTTGCTGACGAGGTCTCCGCGGTCATAAGGAACCAGGCTCTGCGTGAGCACATCAGGCTCAGGTAGTCGCTTGGCGATGATGGCCAAGAGATCATCGATTCCTTCGCCGGTTCGAGCGGAAACCTCCACAGAGTTTGGCTCCAGACCCCGAAGGGCCAGGCGCTGGGTCTGATCTGCCAGGTCAATTTTGTTGAACACAATCAGCTCAGGGATGTCACGCGCACCAACTTCACCGATCACGTTGCGAACAGTCGCAATCTGGCTGGCTGGATCCGGATGTGATGCATCCACCACATGCACGACCAGATCGGCTGCGGAAATCTCCTCTAGGGTGCTGCGGAAGGCCTCCACCAGCTGGTGCGGAAGATTGCGGACAAAACCAACGGTGTCGGCGATCGTGTACTGGCGCCCATCGGTGGTTTGGCTTTGGCGCACGGTTGGGTCTAGCGTGGCAAAAAGTGCGTTTTCAACCAGAACACCGGCTTTGGTGATTCGGTTTAGCAGCGAAGATTTTCCTGCGTTGGTGTAGCCGGCAATTGCCACCGCCGGGATCTGAGTGCGTTTACGGTTGGCTCGCTTGGCCTCACGCGCCGGCTTCATTTCCTTGATTTGATTGCGAAGCTTTGCCATCCGGGTATTGATGCGGCGGCGGTCAAGCTCAATCTTGGTTTCACCAGGACCACGCGAGCCCATACCGACACCGCCGGCGGCCTGGCCACCGGCCTGGCGAGACATCGATTCGCCCCAACCACGCAGGCGCGGAAGCAGGTATTCCAGCTGGGCTAGCTCAACCTGCGCCTTGCCCTCACGGCTCTTGGCATGCTGGGCAAAAATGTCCAAGATCACCGCGGTGCGGTCGATGACCTTCACCTTAACCACATCTTCTAGGGCACGGCGCTGCGACGGCGCCAGCTCGGTGTCGGCAATCACGGTGTCTGCGCCACACGCCGCAACAATCTGCCGAAGCTCTTCCGCCTTGCCCTTGCCAAGGAAGGTGGCCGGGTCTGGGTTGGCTCGTCGCTGGAGCAGTCCGTCCAGAACTTCCGAACCGGCGGTTTCGGCCAGCGCAGCAAGTTCCCGCAGCGAATTTTCGGCCTCTTCGGCGCTACCGTTCCAGATGCCGATCAGCACCACTTTTTCGAGGCGCAGTTGACGATATTCGACCTCGGTGACGTCTTCTAGTTCGGTGGAAAGGCCAGCAACGCGACGGAGCGAGGCACGCTCCTGCAGTTCAAACTGGTCGCCGTCATCGGCGTGATGAGAGTGAGTAGTGCTGTCGCCAAGTGCCGCGGCCTTGGCATCGCGGCGCAGAATACGATCGATGACCGCAGAGGAACGGTCCGCAGCAACCTCGGCAGCCTCGGCTTCACCATTTTGATCATCAATAAATTCACTCATCGAACTAACACTAACCCCGGATCTTGCATTAGTTTGGGCTTATGTCTTCGGAACACTATTTTTCGGAGACCCCAGGTAGCGACTTCAAACCAAAGCCAATCTCGGTCGAGATTTGTGGCCAAAAGGTTGAAGTTTTGACCGCAGGTGGCATTTTTAGCCCCGACCGTCTGGACCAAGGAACCTCCGTTTTGCTAGCGCATATTGCAGAGGCCCCTCCGGGCGGCAATCTGTTGGACATTGGCTGCGGCTGGGGTCCTATTGCCCTATCGCTGGCGTCGCAGTCGCCGCACGCTACCGTTTGGGCCATCGATGTGAACGAGCGCTCCCTGGAGCTGACTCGGATGAATGCGGAACGACTTGGCCTAAGCAACATTCGGGTTTGCAAACCAGATGAGATTCCCGCCAACTTGAGTTTTGAGGGAATCTGGAGCAACCCACCGATTCGGGTCGGTAAAGACGTACTTCATGAGATTCTGTTGACCTGGCTGCCAAGGCTGGCGCCTTCGGCTGAGAGCTACCTAGTGGTTCAGAAGAACCTGGGAGCCGATTCGCTGCACCGTTGGCTCGAGACCGAATTGCCGTCCGGATTCTCGACGATTCGAGTGGACACCGCTAAATCTTTCCGTGTCTTACGCGTGAAGAATCGTGGCAACTAGCCCTGGGCGATGAAGTCTTCTGGATTTAACTCCAGGCTTCCCTCGAAGACCAATTCGGCCGCTCCCGAAAGTCCAACGTGCTCGCCCTCTTCGGTGGCAAACATACGAACTCCGAGGGTACCGCCGGGAACGGTCACCTGCCAGTGATTTGGCGCGCCCGGACCAGCCCAGTGGCGAGTTGCCAGAGCAGCGGCCACGATTCCGGTGCCACAGGATAGGGTCTCCCCCGATCCTCTTTCAAAGACCCGCATGTCAATAGAGCCGACGCCACCCGAGATCATCGGCTCGTGCGGAACGACGAATTCGACGTTGGCACCAGCCGGAGGGGCTGGCTCCAGCACCGGGGCCTTGCTGAGGTCCAGTGCCGCCAACTCGTCACGATCGGCCAGCGCCACCACAACGTGCGGATTGCCCACATTGATGCCAAGCCCGGGGCGTGCAACTGCCAGGTGACTGGCATGCACTAGGGTTTCCGCGCTTTCCAAACGCCAGCGCCCCATGTCCACGGCAAATCCAGCCATATTTTGCTGTAGGTCGCGCACCCCGGCGCGAGTTCCCACCGTCAGGGTTTGCCCCTGATCTAGCTGGACTATGCCCTTTTGGGTTAGGTAGCGAGCGAATACCCGAACGCCGTTGCCACACATCTCGGCAATCGAACCATCGGAGTTGTAATAATCCATAAACCATTCGGCCTCGGGCGCGTCGGCAAGCAATGATTGTCCAGCCTCGAGGTTGGCAGACTTGACCACGCGGATAACGCCATCGGCACCGATTCCGAAGTGGCGGTCGCAAATTGCAGCGATTGCGGCAGTGGTTAGAGCTCGCTGGCCCTCAGGGTCGAAATAAAGCACGAAATCGTTGCCCGTGCCGTGGCCCTTGGTGAATTGAATGGTGGTGCTGGTCATTGTTAAAGCCTACTTTTCAAATTGAGCTTCGACCAGAGCCATCGCGGACTGCAGCTTGGCATCATCCCGATAATCGAGCCAGTTAATTCGTTCGTCGCGGCGGAACCACGACATCTGGCGCCGGGCATACTTTTGGGTTAGCCGCACGGTGTCGGCAATTGCAGCTTCCTGCGCAATTTCACCATCGAGCTGGGCAAGTGCCTGAGCGTATCCGATGGCCCGTTTCGCAGTTTTGGCATCGCGAAGCCCCTGATCGATTAGTCCCTCGACCTCAGCCACGAGTCCCTGCTGCCACATGCGCTGCACTCGCAGTTCAAGCCTCTCCACCAGCTCTTCTCTAGGGCCGTTCAGGCCAATTTGCAGCGACGGTTGCCATTCGGTGGGCACCTCGGGCAGGGCTGCCGCGAATGGCTTTCCGGTCATAGTCACAATCTCGATGGCGCGAACCGAACGGCGGCCGTTCTGAGGGATGATGCGGCTGGCGGCCACCGGGTCAAGCGCAGCCAATTTTGCGTGCATCGCTAGCGGGCCAACCGCGAGCAGCTCGGCCTCGAGTTTCGCACGAAGCGCCTCGTCCGTGCCTGGGAAGTCGAAATCGTTTAGCACTGCCGCGATGTAGAGCATGCTGCCACCAACCAAAATCGGGGTGATGCCGCTCGATTGCAGGTCCTCTATGAGCGGCCGAGCAAGCAGCTGATAATCGGCAGCACTTGATTCAGCCTTGATGCCCAGGTGATCTATCAGGTGATGTTTGATGCCATGGCGCTCAGCGAGGGGTAGCTTCGCGGTGCCGATATCCATCCCGCGATAGAACTGCATCGAATCGCAGTTGACTATTTCGGCCGGGCGGCCCGATTCAATGAGCCGTTGCGCAATGGCAATTCCGAGGTCGGACTTGCCGGTTCCGGTGGGGCCAACTACCGCCAGCAGTGGTGCCGCGGGGTGGACCGCGGATGTCACTGCCGGATCTTTGGCTTGGTTAGGTTGAGCATGACCTTGCCGGACTTGTTGGTGGCGGCTGCAGGAACTCCGCACGATGCTGCCTGAGCCAGATCCCAGGCGTCGCCGGCGCGAGTGCGCCGGAGGGAATAAACGGAGTCCTCGGTGAGGTCTGCCAGCAGGAAGTACGGCTTTGCATCGGTGATGCGAACGGTAACTAGGTCGCCAGGGCGCGGGGTTTGCTCGCCCTCAGGAATCTCGAAGTGGACCAGACGGTTTTCACGCGATCTGCCGGAAATGCGGTTGTTGGCCGCATCCTTGCGTCCCTCGTTATTGGCCACCAGGACCTCGACGACATTTCCGATTTCACGCTTGTTTTCATCCCAGGCGATGTCGTTGCAGAGCGCCAGCAGGCGCTCGTAACGCTCCTGTACTACCTCTTTGGGTAGCTGATCTGGCAGTTCGGCAGCCGGCGTACCCGGGCGCTTGGAATACTGGAAGGTGTAGGAGGCGGCAAAACGGCTCTGCTTGGCAACCCGCATGGTCTCGAGAAAGTCTTCTTCGGTTTCACCTGGGAATCCAACGATGATGTCGGTTGTGATGGCGGCGTTTGGAATGCGCTCGCGAACCTTCTCGATGATTCCTAAGAATTTATCGCTGCGATAGGAGCGGCGCATGTCCTTTAGGACACGGTCTGAGCCCGACTGGAGCGGCATGTGCAGCGATGGCATGACGTTTGGGGTTTCGGCCATTGCGTCGATCACGTCGTCGGTGAAGGCGGCTGGGTGCGGACTGGTGAAGCGAACTCGCTCTAGGCCCGGAATGTTGCCGGTGGCACGCAATAGCTTTGCAAAGGCTCCCTTGTCGCCGAACTCAACCCCGTAGGTGTTTACGTTCTGACCAAGCAGAGTGATCTCTACAACACCTTCGGCGACCAAGGCCTCGATTTCGGCCAGGATTTCGCCGGGGCGACGATCTTTCTCTTTACCGCGCAGGCTTGGAACGATGCAGAAGGTACAGGTGTTGTTGCAGCCAACACTGATGCTTACCCAACCCGCATAGGTGCTATCGCGCTTGGTAGGAAGGTTGCTTGGGAAGTGCTGGAGACTCTCAGCGATCTCGAGCTGTGCCTCATGGTTGTGACGGCTGCGCTCGAGCAAAGCTGGCAGGGAACCAATGTTGTGGGTTCCGAAGACGACGTCAACCCAGGGAGCCTTGGCCAGAATGGTCTCGCGGTCCTTTTGGGCCAGGCAACCACCAACGGCGATCTGAAAGTCGGCATCGGATTCTTTGCGCTGAGCCAATTGCCCAAGTGTTCCGTAGAGCTTGTTGTCGGCGTTCTCGCGCACCGCACAGGTGTTAAAAACGATTACATCGGCGTGAGCCCCGGGCTCAACCGCAACGTAGCCGGCGCCCTCGAGCAGGCCAGACAAGCGCTCGGAGTCGTGCACGTTCATCTGGCAGCCGTAGGTGTGCACCTGGTAACTGCGGACTCTTGGTTTAGCCTCGGTTGCGATAGTCATAACCTAGTAATTTTACGCTGAAGCCGATTCTTGTTCTACCGCAGAAATAGCCGCAGAGATTATTGACCCACCAAAGCCGCGACGACCGAGAAACCCTGCCAGCCTTCTTTGTCTGGCTTCGCGCGGCAGTGCCGACACCGAACGCCAGCGCTTACGGACCAAATTGATCGCGAGTAGGACCTCGTCTTCCAACTGAATTGGATCCAAAGCTTCCTCAATGAACTCGGCTGCCACACCGGCCTGATTCAGTTCGCGTTTTAGCGCAGACTTGGAAAGGCCCCGGCTGGCGCGTCGATCGCTGGCAAAGGCTCTGGCATAGGCTGCATCGTCAATCAGGTGCACCTCCTCGAATCGGTCGAGGATAGTGGCGGCAATCTCTTCTGGGACTTCCTTTAGCGCGAGCATTTGAGCCAGCTGCTTCTTGGTGCGAGGGCCGCGAGTGAGACGATTTAGCACTAGGTTACGCGCGCGTTCGTCCCACTCCTGCGGAGTTAGTGAAAGGTCCGAGTCCTTCGACCCGGACCTTCTACCTTTGAAAGCCATGAACTTTGTTAGTGCTAGTTCTACTCGTTTACCGCGACCGGGGTGTCGGTCTTTAGACGAGTGTTGGACGCCTTGACCTCTGGAGTCTTGTCGTCTTCTTCGAGGTCTGCAACCGCACGTGGAACACCGATGCCCAGCTTTGCCTTGATCTTTCGTTCGATCTCATCGGCGACGGCAGGGTTATTGAGCAGGAAGCTGCGTGAGTTTTCTTTACCCTGACCAAGCTGGTCGCCCTCGTAGGTGTACCAGGCACCGCTCTTCTTTACGATGCCTTGGTCCACACCGAAGTCGATTAGGCTGCCCTCTCGGCTGATTCCGACGCCGTAAATGATGTCGAATTCTGCCTGCTTGAAAGGTGCAGCCATCTTGTTCTTGACCACCTTGACACGGGTGCGGTTACCTACGGCCTCGGCACCGTCCTTTAGGGTCTCGATTCGACGGATGTCTAGACGAACCGAGGCATAGAACTTTAGGGCCTTACCACCGGCGGTTGTCTCTGGACTGCCGAAGAAGACACCGATCTTCTCGCGAAGCTGGTTGATGAAGATTGCGGTGGTCTTGGTGCTGTTTAGGGCACCGGTGAGCTTGCGAAGTGCCTGCGACATTAGTCGAGCCTGCAGACCGACGTGGGAATCTCCCATTTCGCCTTCGATTTCAGCCTTTGGAACCAGCGCTGCAACGGAGTCGATGACGATGATGTCGATCGAGCCGGAACGGATAAGCATGTCGGCAATTTCTAGCGCCTGCTCACCGGTGTCTGGCTGGCTCACCAACAGCGCATCGGTGTCTACGCCAAGGGCCTTTGCGTATTCGGGGTCAAGGGCGTGCTCGGCATCGATGAAGGCCGCGATGCCGCCGTTGCGCTGGGCGTTGGCGATTGCATGCAGAGCCACGGTGGTCTTACCGCTGGACTCTGGACCGTAAACCTCGACGATGCGGCCGCGTGGCAATCCACCGATGCCCAGAGCGACATCTAGAGCAATGGAGCCGGTTGGAATTACCTCTACTGGAGCGCGGTCGTCGGAACCAAGGCGCATGACCGAGCCCTTACCAAACTGGCGGTCGATTTGCGCGAGAGCGGTCTCAAGTGCCTTTTCGCGTTCGGTTGGTGATGGCATTCTGGTTCCTCTGAATTCTGGCTTGGCCCTAAGTTTTTTGTATTGCTTAGAAACTAACTCCACCCTCAGACATTTTGATTGCCGCAGATTTACCTGTAGAAAACTTGTGTTTGAGCGCTTGCGATAACTCTAGCAATTTTCGAACAGATTTTCGAAAAAGTCTAAGCAGATTTTTTTGGCGTGTTGCGGCCCTGCCAGCGTTCCTTCGGAACATCGGAGGCCACACAGATTGCCAGCCATACCTTGCGAGGATCTTCGCCCGCCTTGATTGCAGCATTGGCGGACTTATCGCCGAATTCGCTGAGGATAAGGTCGTTCAGCAAAACCGCCGAGAAGGCAGCACCAAACTCATCTCTCATGAGTTCTTGGAATTTGCTTAGCCGCACCTGAAAACTTTAGCCCGTGGGGCTTAGTTGCGAACGAAACCCGCGCGCGGGCGCAGGCTAGCTGCCGAACCACCGGTTGTCATGTTTTGGCTTGCCACCGGCAAACTAGGCGCAGGCGAAACTGAACCGTTAGCCGGCTTCGCGCTGTAGTTTGCCAGCAGCTCTGCAGGAACGGTGTCTGGAATCTTTACGCCCTCTGACAGAGCCAAACGATCCGAAACCTCGCGCATGATTAGGGAGATAGGCACATCGAGTGCATCTGCAAGCGAAGCGAGGATTTCTGAGGAAGCCTCTTTTTGGCCGCGCTCGACCTCGGAGAGGTAACCGAGTGCTACCGATGCCCGACTTGCCACTTGACGCAGGGTGTGACCCTTGCGCTGACGAAAATCGCGAAGAACATCGCCGATTTCTTGACGAACTAGAACCATGATGCCCCTCCCTTCTGACCGGTTGCCGCTACTGCTTTTCTGGAAACTTTACCCATGCTAACAGCCGAGTCTGACAGTTTTCTGGGAGTGTCCAGTGATTGTGATGAAAGATTCACAAGGTGGTTAAACCCAAGAAACACTCAAAAACTTCCGAACTATTCGGCCACCTGCTCCAGCAGTAGGTTCAGAGCCGCCATACAGGCCTGCTCCCGGATCTGGCTGCGGTCGCCGTAGAAGTGGAGATCCAACGAACGCACCTCATCATCGGCGGCGATGCCAAGGTGAACAGTTCCAACCGGCTTACCCTCCTGCAGGTCGGGTCCGGCAACTCCCGTGGTGGAAATGGCCACTACGCGTGCCTCGTCGATGTCGGGCACGGTGCTCAAAAGCAACCTTGCCCCCTTAGCCATGGCCTCGGCGGTCTGGGCACTCACCGCACCAAAGGTGGTCAAAGTCATGGTGGGCACCGAAAGCAACTGATGCTTGGCTGCATCGTGATAGGCAACCACGGCAGCCAAAACCACCTGCGAGGCACCAGGTACATCAATCAGAGTGGAGGCCAAAAGCCCCCCGGTCAGTGATTCTGCGATGACCAGCCGAATCTGACTATCGCGGCAGACCGCTATTGCGCGCGCAGCGAGCGCCTTGAGTTCATCGGCCACGGTTTAGCTTCACCTCTGCCCAGACATACTGCAAGCCGGTGTAGAGGGTAACAAGAACCGCCGCCCAGAGCAGCACCGCCTTGAGTTGCCAAAAAACATCGAGCGGGGCCAGCAGCAGCGGAATGACGACGGCCTGAAGCGTGGTCTTGATTTTTCCGCCTGAACTGGCAGCAATCACCCGCTTCCGCACCACGATGAGGCGGTACACAGTGATGCCGATTTCGCGCACCAACACGAGTGCCGTGACCCACCAGGGCACCATCCCAAACCAAGAAAGCAGCAGGAAACCCGCCCCGGTTAGCGCCTTGTCCGCGATTGGATCCAGAATCTTTCCGAGGTTGGTAACCAGGCCACGCCGACGTGCGACAGCTCCATCAACCCCATCGGTGGAGATTGCCAGAACGAAAACCAGCACACCCCACCAAGCCGAGAGACCACCCAGCGGGAAGCGAAGCTCGAGCCAGATAAATAGCGGAACCAGCAAGATGCGGGCAACCGTGATTGCGTTTGGCAGGTTATACGGCGAGGGGTGAGGCCCCGAAGATCCGGTTTGCTCACTAAGCGGAGACTGGCTCATTCGCCGCGACCAGTCAAGAACCAGGCGTCTTCCGAATCTTCGTCATCGTCGCCGGCACTTGGAACGAAGTCTTTGAAGTCTCCGGCAGCCATGTGGCCAATTTGCGAGTCGTCAATCAGGTCGGCCGCGGCAACCACGGCTGGGGTGGCCTTTGCGCCTGGTTCGCCACGCAGCTGGGCCAGAACCAGCGGCAGGTCCTCGGGCTGAACCAGCACCTCGCGCGCCTTGGAGCCCTCCGAGGGAGCCACCACTCCCCTGCTTTCCAGCAGGTCCATCAGGCGTCCCGCCTTGGCAAATCCCACTCGCAGCTTGCGCTGAAGCATCGATGTGCTTCCAAACTGCGAGTTGATTACCAACTCAGCGGCCTGCAGCAGTACGTCTAGGTCATCGCCGATGTCGGCGTCTACCGTGGCCTTGACCACGGTCTCCACTACGTCGTTACGGTACTCCGGCTGCATTTGGGCCTTGACGTGCTCAACCACGCGATGCAGCTCGTTCTCGGCGATCCAGGCACCCTGAACGCGCATTGGCTTGCTGGTGCCCATCGGGCTAAACAGCGCGTCTCCTTGACCGATCAGCTTCTCGGCGCCGGGACCGTCCAGGATGACTCGGGAGTCGGTCACCGATGAAACGCTGAACGCCAAGCGACTCGGCACGTTGGCCTTGATTAGACCGGTAACCACATCCACCGACGGGCGCTGGGTGGCCAAAACCAGGTGGATTCCTGAGGCTCGTGCCAGCTGAGTGATTCGCACGATACTGTCTTCAACGTCGCGTGGTGCCACCATCATCAGGTCGGCAAGCTCATCGACGACAACTAGCAGGTATGGATAGGGCTGCAGCACACGCTTCGAGCCCTCGGGCACCTTGACCTCACCGGCAACAATCGCCCGGTTGAAATCGTCGACGTGCTTGAAACCAAAAGACTCCAGGTCGTCGTAGCGGGCATCCATTTCTTTGACTACCCACTGCAGAATTTCGGCGGCCTTTTTCGGGTTGGTGACAACCGGGGTGATCAGGTGCGGAACCCCCTGATAGGCGGCCAACTCGACACGCTTGGGGTCAATCAATACCAAGCGAACCTCGGCTGGCTTGGCCCTCATGAGCAGGCTAACGATCATCGAGTTTACGAACGAAGACTTACCGGCACCGGTCGCTCCCGCTACCAGCAGGTGAGGCATCTTGGCCAGGTTGGCCACCACGAATCCACCCTCGACGTCCTTGCCGATGCCGATGGTGAGCGGGTGAGTGGCCGCCGCGGCCACCGGAGAGCGCAGAACATCTCCGAGGGTAACGATTTCGCGGTCGGTGTTCGGAATTTCGATACCGATCGCACTCTTGCCCGGAATCGGGGCGAGAATTCGGACCTCGTTGCTGGCAACCGCATAGGAAATGTTGCTCGCTAGTCGGGTGACGGCCTCCACCTTTACACCGGGTGCTAGCTCCACCTCGTAGCGGGTCACGGTTGGGCCACGGCTGAATCCAGTAACCGCGGCTTCCACCGAAAACTCTCGGAACACTCCCGAGATGGCGGCAATCATCGCATCGTTGGCTGCGCTCTTCGCCTTGGGAGGAGTTCCCGGAGAAAGCAGGTTTACCTGTGGCAGCACGTACGGACGCTTGGGGGCCGCCTGCTTTTCAACTCCGGCAGCCGAAGCAATGCCACTCTCACCGTTGGACTCAACCGGCGAAGTCGCGGCCACGACCGGGGCACTAACTGGCGCGGGTGGAGCAACAAAGATAGGCACAGTCTCGGCCGAAACCGGCGAGGCGGCAGGATTCTCGCCAAATAGTTCATCAAACTCATTGCCTTCGCCCTCAAAAAGGGCAGCTGGCTCGGATTCGGTCTTCACCGCGGTATCAAAAGGCTCGTCGTTGCCTTTGTCCCTGCGCCACCATGGTACGCGAGTGCCATCGAAGGCATCGTGAATGTCGTCTTCCTCGGCGACTGGCTCGATCACGCGGGTTTTGCCCTCGCCAAACAGGTGCACCCAGAGCAGGCGAAGGCGCTCGCCGATTCGGGTTGGTGGCGTCTTGGTCATGATCAAAATGGCACCGATTGCGATGAGCGCGGTTACCGGAACCGAGCCCCAGACGGTCAATAGGCTCAGCGATGGCATGGCGATCAACCAACCAAACAGTCCTCCCGCTTTTGCGAGACTGGCCACGCCATCGGTGTCGGACGGGTTTACCCAGTGCGAGAAGTCGGTGGTGCCGGCAAAGGTGTGTAGGAAGCCCGCAATGGCAACTATGAAGAGAAAAAGCCCGGCCCCTACGCGAGTGTTGTCGCGCACGCTGGATGGATGCCTGGCCAAGAAGACGGCAAAACCGATCAGGACCACTGGCAGAACGTAACTGAAGCCGCCAAAAAGCAAACCAAAGGTGTAGGTGTTTAGCGCCTGTGCCACCGAATTTTTGGCCAGGAACCAGACCGAGATGACGCCGCCAACACCAAGCAAAAACAGCAGGAATGGAACACCGTCTCGACGGTCTTCGCGAGCGATTTTCTCTTTGCTTAGGGCGCGGGCGGCACCGCCAAAGACATGCGCCAAGACCAGCCAGGTTGCCGCCACAAAAGTTGCGAAGCTACCCTGCTTGGCAGCGGTTCGCGGCGCACCGGTGGTGCGAGGCTTGGCAGCCTTTGGTGCCGGTCGGCGTGCTGGTGCTGGTTTGCGTGTGGCCATGCTTCAAAAGTAACAGCCGAGGGCCCTGCAGCCCCGTAGGCACACGGCTCTTGGCCTCGCAGACTAGCCCAGAACCACTACCGGAATGATCATTGGCCGACGACGGTGCGCCTTTGCCACCCAGGTACCGATGGTTCGGCGAATGACCTGCTGCATTGCGTACGGATCGCGCACGCCCTCGGCAGCCGCCGCGGCGAGCGCCTTTTCGATTGCCGGCTTGACGTTGTCAAAGACATGGTCTTCCTCGGCAAAGGCGCGGGCACGGATTTCAGGGCCCACAATCAGGCGGCCGGTTTCGGCATCTATCACGGCGAAAATGCTGATGAAGCCCTCCTCGGCCAGAATGCGACGATCCTGCAGGTCATCTTCGGTGATGGTGCCAACGTTTTTACCGTCGACATAGAGCATTCCGCACTCGACTGCGCCCACGATGGAGGCCTTGCCGGCAACCAGGTCTACGACCCAGCCGTCTTCGGTGATGAGTACGTTTTCGGCTGGAACACCGGTCTGTTCGGCGAGTGCACCGTTGGCCATGAGGTGGCGGTATTCACCGTGAACCGGCATGACGTTCTTAGGCTTCAAGATGTTGTAGCAGTAAAGCAATTCGCCCGCGGCAGCATGACCGGAAACGTGCACCTTGGCGTTGCCCTTGTGAACCACCTTGGCACCCAGCTTGGTGAGTTTGTCGATCACTCGGTAAACCGAGTTTTCGTTGCCTGGAATGAGGCTGGAAGCCAGGATGATGGTGTCGTTTTCATCCACCTGAATGTCGTGATCCACGTTGGCGATTCGAGCCAAAACCGCCATCGGTTCGCCTTGGCTTCCGGTACACATGTAGACAATCTCGTTGTCGGGAATGTTGCCCGCTTTTTTGGCCTCGATCAGTACGCCATCTGGAACGTTTAGGTGACCCAGATCCTGCGCGATCTCCATGTTTCTAACCATGCTGCGACCAATGAGTGCAACCCGACGACCGTGATTGGCCGCGGCGTCGACAACCTGCTGAACTCGGTGCACGTGGCTCGAGAAGCTGGCAACCACGACCTTGCCCTTGGTTCGACCAATCACATTGTCTAGCACCGGACCGATGTCCTTTTCTAGCGGAGTGAAGCCCGGAACATCGGCGTTGGTGCTGTCGCATAGGAACAGGTCTAGACCTTCTTCACCGATGCGGGCAAAGGCACGCAGGTCGGTGAGGCGGCCGTCCAAGGGAATCTGGTCCATCTTGAAGTCGCCGGTGTGCAAAACGGTTCCGCCAGCGGTGCGGATAATGACCGCGAGTGCATCTGGAATGGAGTGGTTTACAGCCACAAACTCCAGGCCAAAGCCCGCAAGCTGCTCCTTCTGCCCCTCCGCGACCCGCATCGAGTAGGGCGCGATTCGGTGTTCCTTCAGCTTGGCCTCAACAAAAGCGAGGGTCAGGCTGCTGCCGAGCAGAGGGATGTCAGGCTTGAGGCGAAGCAGATATGGCACGCCACCAATGTGGTCCTCGTGGCCGTGGGTGAGCACCATGCCAACCACGTCATCGAGGCGATTGCGCAGGTAACCGAAGTCAGGCAGGATGACATCGACGCCAGGATGGTGTTCCTCCGGGAAGAGCACGCCGCAGTCGACGATGAGGATTTTGCCGTCCACTTCGAACACGGTCATGTTGCGGCCAATTTCGCCGATGCCGCCGAGTGGAATGATGCGAAGCACTCCGGGCTTTAGCGGCGCCGGAGCTGGAAGGGTTTGAACCACAGGGTTCCTTTTCTGTTATTTGGTGATTGAGAACTGTCTCAATCGGAGTTCTATGCGCCCTTCAACGCTTGCCCTGAGGCAAGTGCCTAGCGAGTGGTTCCGGCCACCTTTGGCAGGGCACCACCGGCAGCCGCATTGCGGTCTGGGCGGAAGTTGTCGAAGGACAGACCAACAATGGTCTTCACCTTGTCGATGTCATTTTCGATGCGAGCGGCCTCGGCGTCCTCTGGGCCAACCAGTGGCAGACGAACCCGCGGGCTGTCGATGATTCCGAGACCATGCAGGGTGTACTTGCTGGCAACGGTGCCTGGGACGTGAGTCATCAGTGCGCGCTGCAATGGCTCTAGGGTGTTGTGAACAACCAGAGCCTGGTTGAAGTCGTTGTTGTTGGTGGCGTCTACCAGCGCACGGTAGGCCGCAGGAGCAACGTTTGCGGTCACCGAAATCATTCCGGTGGCGCCAATCGAGATGTGCGGCAGCACGTTGCTGTCGTCGCCCGAGAAGTAGATGAGGTCGGTCTCGTTCATTATGCGCGAGGCCTGCGCTAGGTCGCCCTTGGCATCCTTGACCGCCACGATGTTTGGGTGCTTCGCGGCGCGGTGGAAGGTGTCGTAGGCGATAGGAATGCCGGCACGACCCGGGATGTCGTAGAGGATGACTGGTAGATCGGTTGCGTCTGCGATGAGACGGAAGTGGGTGAGCACACCGGCCTGCGATGGCTTGTTGTAGTAAGGAGTAACCACCATTACGCCGTCGGCTCCGGCCTTCTCGGAGGCCTTGTAGAGCTGAATTGCGTGGGCGGTCTCGTTGGAGCCGCCACCGGTGATGATCTTGGCGCGGCCGTTAGAAACCGACTTGGCTACCTGAACCAGCTTGATCTTCTCGGCGTCGGTGAGCGTTGAGGTTTCACCGGTGGTGCCGGTGACAACAACACCGTCGGCGCCATTGGAGATTACGTAGTCGATCAACTTTTCGGTGGACTGCCAGTCAACCTCACCCTCGGTGTTCATGGGGGTGACAAGCGCGACCAGCACCTGGCCGAAGAGTTCTTTTCCTTTGAGCGACATGCCCTCTAGACTATCGGGTTGCCCCAGCGGGGCGCTACGGCTGCCAGGGCTGAAAGCTATGGAGCGACGCGACCGTTGTTGTTGAAGGCCTCATAGGTGTGAGGCATCAACTGGGCCCAGAAGTCTTCCATCTTCTCGGCGCACATCTCAATTTCGCGCTGCGGGAAGCTTGGGAAGTGGGTGCCCTCACGCTTGGTGCGCAGGCTGAGGAAGTTCATCAGGGCACGGGCGTTCATGGTCACGTACATGCTGCTGTAGATGTTCAGCGGAAGCACAATTCGAGCCACCTCGCGAGCAACTCCAGCCTCCAGCATGCGCTGGTAGCTCTCGTAGGCCGAAACCGAGGCAGTTCGAGCCTCCTGCTGAACCAGGGCAACCTGCTCAGCACTGCCTGGCAGGAAGTCGTAGGCTCCGGGCTTGCCGGTCTGCACCAGGTTGCGGTCATCGCCGGGGACATAGAAAACAGGGCTGAGCTCTTTGTAGCGTCCCGATTCCTCGTTGTAGCTGGCAATACGGTGGCGCATGAACTCGCGGAACACAAAGATTGGCGCCTGAACGTAGAAGGTCATCGAGGTGTGCTCGAAAGGCGAGCCGTGGCGGTCGCGCATCAGGTAGTTGATTAGTCCGCGATCGCGCTTGGCAGTCTCTTCGGCGTTCTGGGCGGCCAGGGCCGACTCCAGGGTCTGCTCGCCCTGAGTGGAGACTCGAGCAGCAAACAGCACATCGCTGTCTGCAGCGCTGGAGCGCACCAGTTCTACGGTTACATCACTACGAAAAACAACTTCAGACATGCCAAAAGCCTAACCGCTTTTGCCGTAATCTTTCGTCACCGTTCGTTGTCGGTGCGCCGATGAATTACCCTTGAACCTATGTCGGTAGAGCTTCGAATCGCAGTGCTGCTGGGACTTTTGGTTCTGGTGGCCATCGTTGGCGTCATTTGGAAGCTGCGCACGGGCACCGCAAAGAAGTCTGGCTCCGGCGAGCGCGTGGATTTGCTAGAACTGAAGGCCGTAAAGAACGGCAAACCCGTCACTTCGCTGACCACCAACGTCACATTCCTGCAGTTCTCAACCGATTTCTGCACCTTCTGTGGCCCAACCGCCAAGATGCTTTCGGCTCTTGAGGTTGCCGACCCAAACGTGACCCACCTTGAGGTGAACGTGACCGAACGACTTGATCTGGTTAAGAAGTACAACATCATGCAGACACCAACCACTCTGGTGCTAGACCGCAAGGGCAACATCCAGAGCCGAATTGGTGGCACACCCAAGGCTCACACCCTGATATCCGAGATAGGAAACTTCGACATCTAATGGCTAAGGCAACTCAGATTGACCCACGCGGACCTCGCTTTGGCGCCGCAATCATCAACATTCTCAGCATCATCATTCTGTTTGTGGCGCTCGACCCGGCCAGCGAAGGCATCGCCTTTGACCTGCTTCTCGTTGCGGTTGTGTCATTTGCAATCGGCACCATTTGGGGCAACACCAAGCACCCGTTCGGTTGGCTGTTCCGCACTCTGGTTCGCCCTCGCCTGGCTCCACCAGCCGAGTTGGAAGACTCGCGCCCGCCTCAGTTTGCGCAGGGCGTAGGCCTGTTTGTGTCGCTGCTGGGTGTTGTGTTGCACATCGCATCCGTGCCATACGGCGTTGCCATTGCTGCCGGAATGCTGATTGCGGCATCCACCCTGCAGGCCTACTTTGGCTACTGCCTGGGTTGCCAGATGTACCTGGGCCTAAAGCGCCTAGGTGTTATTCGCAGCGCGTAATCTGCTGAGCAAAGGCCGCCTACCCAATGGGTAGGCGGCCTTTCTTGTTGCCTCAAGAAGGGTTGTAGTTCAACCACTTCTCATTGCTGATGCGATAGCCAGTGCGGAGTTTCCGACAATTCGTAGTTATGTTGCAGTGGTCGACCATACTCCACTAGTTAACGCACTCTACTGACTTCAATCCACCTGAATGACTTGTCACTTTGCAGTGACCTAACACTGGCTTGTGGCCATCATTTTTGTTTTGAGATGAACTTGAAATAATAACAAATGCGATGATGGCTGCGACACCTATCGCTCCGAAAGCAATGACGTAGGCCCTGAGAGGTAACCGCGTAAATTTCATGGTCATGCCGGTGAAATCGCCGGGGCGAGTGATGGACCGCCTGTAACAGAAGCCAAAGTTAAAGCCATGGCCAGCAGTGATTTACCTGATTTGATCATCCTCATGTCCCTCCAATCCAAGTGAGCCACTTGCCCACATTTAGTCATGTTATGCTACATATGTAGATTAGGTTGGCAAGATTGATCGTTCGGCGATTGCAATTGAGGTCCCATTGAAAGTTATTCGATCGTCAGGATTTTGGGCATTGGAGACCTTGTCAGTAAGGCCAAATGCTTCCTGAGAGGAGACTAACGATACTTAACTGAAATAACTTAACTACGTAATGCTAGCTTGATTTCGCCTCTTACCTCGAAGCCGAGTGAGCGCGTGGAGACCAGAGAGGATCAAAAGCAAAGGTAAGACCAGGTTGGAAGTTACTTGTTGCACCCTTGAGAGTGGTGCGAGGGCACTCGAAACCCATGACGCTGAATCTATTAGCTCACTAACGTTTCTAGCTTGCTGCAGCCACTGGATACCGAGGAAACCGATGGCTACTACCAAAAAGAGCTTCCCGGTAACAAAAACATTTTTCGTGGTCACAAAATCGGCAATCCAAAAAAAGGAGGCACATGCGGCCGTGAGAAACGATAACGCCACTACAAGGTTTCCGAGTACCGCCAAGGTCTGGAAACTATGCGCTTCATGTTCCTCTATTCGTCCTCCAGTTATAAATACTAAAAGGCCCAAAACGAATGAACAGAGTGAAACAACTAGGTGAACACCAGTAGCCTCCAATGCCCGTTTTGAGTGAATAGCCCTGAAATCTGATCGTTTGATTAACCACCACACGATCAGCAGAACGAGCATGTCTCTTACAAGACCAAATTCTGCGTATACGGCAACTAATGCGATTACGATCAGCGCTCGAATTGCAAGTCTCCCCAGCCTGAAAGAATCGGATTGCCAACGTAGTTGGAGGCCGAGAGAAAGAAATTGGAATTGCTTGAAATCGGCTCCATTTTCATAACCATCCGACGCATAATTGTCAGCCCGCCAGATCTCAGAGTATTTTTCTCGTAGGTCAGCCGGGATAACACGCAGAGCCAATGCCAGGATTGGAGACATCAACCAAGAAAACCTTGCCTCAGCGCAAGATTCCATGATTTTGTATCTTGATGAACGGGTGGAAGTTTCCGTGTGAGCTCCCTCATCTCCTGAGAAGCATCGGCCGTCAGCTTGTAAGTTCGTCGTCGGGGCCCACTTCGATCTTGGGTTATCTCCCATTCAGAATCCAGCCAACCCAAACTTTCCAGTCGTTCCAGAATTGGGTAAACGGTTCCGGTTTTGAGGCCGGTCAACTTGGCGATTTCTAGACCCCAAACTCCTTCACCGTCGAACGAGTAGATGCACTGGAGAACTTCTATCGTTGTGGTGGTAACTCTCTGAAGAGGGCGCATGGTGTTTATTCTACTTATAAAGAATAAGTTCGTAAACAACACTTACAATTCTATATATCTAGGATAACTTATTCATGTGGGCAAATTGCTCCACGAAAATGATTGGGGAAATCATGAGAAAAAATCAAAAAATCGCTATTAGCCTTGCGATCGCTTCTGGCGTTCTGCTCGCCTCTAGCCCAGCTATGGCAGAAGGCTCTTGGAGTTCGTATCTCTCTTCCGTGGGAGTTGGCTTCAGTTCCCGTACCTGGTCTGATAACGCTCTGGATCAGGTGGCTACCACCGTCAAGCTGAGTGGATGTTCAATGAACACGGGGGGCACATTCTCATCAACAAGCTTGAACCTCTACCGCGAGTATGGAATTCTTCCTGACCTCAGCATGGGGTCGCTCTCGAATGCCTGCAACACAACTAACTGGGGTCAGGCACTCGGGGCGGACACCTATCACTTCACTATCGACAAAATCAACGGAAGTGTAAGCACTTCACCTCGATTCAGTGCGACATCAGTCGTAACTAACTACTAGGCGGCACACACAATGTTGACTTTCCGGAACCTTTCCTTCGGATACAGATATAAAACACCTCTCTTTCGGAATTTGAGCATTTCATTTCCAAAAGGGAAAACTCTGCTGCTGGGTCCGAATGGTGCTGGTAAGTCAACCTTGTTTGCTATCGCAGCCGGCCTAATCGCATCCAATGGTGGCGAAATCACACCTGAATCGAATCAAGTGACCCTCATGCCGCAGAATATTCCAGTATTCAGGGGTCTAAGTGTTCGTGAACAGGTTGCCTACGCTGGCTGGCTTAGTGGGAGATCGTCCGATGATTCCTGGACTAGAAGTGAGGAACTTCTGGAGATGGTACACCTGAGCGACAAGGCTAGAGAATCAGCTAAATCATTATCAGGCGGTCAACTACGAAGAGTCGGTATTGCCAGTTCGCTAATGTCAGGCAATTCCATACTGCTTTTTGACGAGCCAACGGCCGGTTTAGACCTTCATCAGGCGAGCAATTTCTATCAAACGCTTGCTGCGGTTGCAGATGATAAATGCGTTGTCGTCTCAAGCCACCAAATCGAGGGGATTTCAGGGTTTTTTGACAACATCGCACTCCTAGTTGATGGGGAAATCAAGTTCTTTGGAAGTTTTCAGCGTTTCATTGACATCGGAATAGCTCTCGGACTTCGAGATCCTGGTCAGGCACTGGTCGCGGCTTACTCATCGATGGTTGAGGTGGACTAATGAAGGGAGTTTGGAAGTCAACTGTTTTTACAGCAGCGGCACTTCTTTTAGTTGGGATCTGCGTAGCGTTTCTGTTTTCGCAAAGCATGCTTAATCTCCGATACGTAACGGGCTACTGGTTAGGAGTGACTGCTCAGTCTGGTTTGACGCTAATCGTTAGTGCCGGAATTGCAGCGATTGGCGGCGCAATTGAAGGCTCACGACTGAAGTCCACAAAGGCGAATCAGATTCCACACGGTCGAAAGGCGTGGCACATTGCACTGAGAGTCTTGTGGCCCGTTTTCGTTGCGGCCTTAATCATTCAAGTTCTCAGTTTCCTGCGGTTATCGACGCATGGTGCCGGAGCGAGCGATATCCCAAACCTTTCGCTACTGCTGGCATTTTTCACGATTGTACTGTTCCACCTAATGCTCGGCTTTAATCTCGGGCTCCGGCTAGCGCCTGCTCTCTCAATCCCAGTAGCACTTGTTAGTTCGTATTTTTGGCTTGGTTCTGCATGGGCTGTGAATTATTACCCACTCAGATACATGTCCGGACTGATTCTGATGGACTGCTGCCGCATCTACGAGACACTTAACGCCTCAGCGATTATGACCGCAATTGCATTCAACGGTCTTGGTGCAATCGCTCTCGCTATTTTTGCGAGAAGGAAATTGGTTTATTCGAAAAAACCACAGATAGCAATCGTTGGTACTGCTGTCCTAGTTGCAGCTGCCTCCTTCGCAGTTTCGGCAAACCTTTCTAACGGTCTCGGGCCGGTTCCTGTAGTAAACAGGCCAACAGCTGAGATGAAGTGCACAAGTTCGAGACATGTTGTGAGCTGGGGAGATGGCAATAAGAAATTCTCCTTACCACCGAAAATCTGTTTCTTTCCAGGACAGGATCCATCAAATCGTTTCGCTGCGTCTTTGGATGCAGTGTGGTCCGATCTGGATCGCCTAGGACTGAGACCGCCCAAGACGATTTTGGCTACAAATGTTGTAGTCAGCGCAAACAAAGTGGGCATTGTTGCCACCCCTGTTTCCAATCCAGCCGAAGTGACGTACTCGCTTGTGAGTGACTTTGTTGGGCAACCTATAGATTGCGGTGAATCCGAGGCAGCATGGATAAAACGTGACCTGAATTACAGGTCCCTTATAAATTTCCTTCTGAGGGCAACTTCCCACAACGCTCTTGACATGACAGGCTTCGCACCTTCACTTGACCCTGCAGAAAGGGCAACTTTCGATAATCGATTCGCGAGCGCCATAGCATTCTCGCGGGGAGAATCACTCAATACAGCTACTTCAATGTGGTTGAAACAATCCTTCGAGTCCGTTCGAAGTTGCGATGCAAAGTTGCCTGCCCGATCATGAAACTTTGGACTAAGTCCCGGGGAATTGTGGAAATCGCAATTTGCTCATTTTTAGTAGGGCTTTCAGCGCCGATCATTCTCAGTTTCCAGCTAACATTGCCCAATCTCACTGGCGGTCCACTATTCGCTCAAGTGCCCGGGACCATCTTGCTCTCTCTGGTTCCGTCAATCTACTACTCGTACTTGTACGAGAAAAGCAACCTAATCACTTTAATCCTCACAAAAAGGAAACTTTGGTTTCTGGAACTTGCCGCTATTTTGACTTTCATGGTAGCCATGGTGCTCGGCGTGCTTGTCTCCGGAACTTTTTCCAACTTGAATTGGGAGTTGTTTAGGGACTCGGCATTTTCACTTAGTCTTGAGTTGACCGGATTGACTCTAACCAGCGCACGCATTGCGAGCCTAGCCCCAGCTTCCTGGGTATTGCTTTGCGCATTGTTTGGACATGATTTCCAGAATGGCGGTTTCCACCAGTGGGCATTCTTGTTAGAGCAGGACAGCACTCAACTATCCTGGATTATCACGACAATAACTTTGACTCTTGGTACGGCACTTTTTGTAGGCCAAGGTAGGCAATGGCGGTTCAAGCTGAAAAGCCATTCCAGTTAGAAGGAGTGATCAAAACGAGACTGCCACTTAAATGAAACCACTTTGGTCTTGAAAAGCAAAACATTCGACGAACCCATTCCGGATGTGATTAGTGCCTTGCAATGCAAGTTTCCCGAAGCCCCCTTGGGAAATTTTTGACTCTCGATTACGAGTCCGACTTTCGGGGTTCAGTCCTGTGTGGGCGGCCTTTCTTGTTGCCTCAGGAAGGGTTGTAGTTCAACCACTTCTCATTACTGATGCGATAGCCGGCCTTAGAGCTTCCGACGAGGCGCAAATAGAAGGTTGCCGGTTGCTGGTTGCCTGACTTGCCGTTGACGGTTCGTTGGAATTGACCCCTGACTTTTACCCAGGCACCGAAGTCCGTGACAGTCACCTGCTCCCAGTAGTGAACCTTAAGTTTTTGGCTAGAAACTATAAATTTTGGATCATCCTGAAGCCACAACCTAATGCCGCGGGCCTGAAGGTGCGCATACCAACGGGCTCGAGCTGGCGTGAAGATTTCTCGATACTGCTTCGAGGAACTGGCCAGGTACCTGTTGATTCGCTGCCTGAGTTGCGCCTTGGAAAGATTTTGATCGGTCAAGTTTGCCGCCAACTCGTGGTTGACCACTCCAAGCCTTGCCTCGGACTCTAAGAGCTTAACCGTGGCAGCCTTCACCTGAGCCACCCGTGGGTCGAGGCTGAAGCCGGTAAATGTTGACGAAGCCCAAAATAAGGCTCCTATAACCAAAGCCACTAGCAAGGCCACCGACAGCCTACGCGATCCCCAAATCGCCATTTTGACTTATTTACCCGATCTCATTCGGAGCGCCTTGCGCATGCTGGCGCGAGCTCGCCGGCGATCTCCGTTGGCATCGTAGGCCAGTCCTAGGTTGAACCAGCTGTGCCAGTCTGCTGGCGCCTGATCCACCTCGTTGCGAATCCGCTCAAATGCAGCCTCTGCCGCCGCCTTTTCGGGTCGACCGCTGGGTCGAATCGGGATATCGGTGATTGGCCAACGACCCTCTCCCTCTACCTGGGCGGCCATCTTCTCGATGCGCATACCAAAGCGAAGTTCGGCCCAAATTCCCCATGCGGCCACCAGCGGCAACACCAGTATGAAACCGCCCATGACCTTACCCATCAGGATCGGTTGAGTGAGCAGGATGAGCCCTTTGCCACCCAGCAACCAGAGGTACATGAGCGTAAGCGCGGACATTACCACCGCGCCGAGTTTGGCCTGCATCGGTTAGTTGCTCTCCACCACGGACTGCAACCCCACGGTGAGACCGGTGGCGGAAGCGGTGAAGCGAACACACAGCACAATGCCCTTGATGTAGGCGCGAATTGAGCCAACCTCGTGATTGAGGGTCAAAACCTCGCTGTCGCCACCGAAGTGGACCTCTTGCTTGGCGCTAACGCCGGCAAGACGAAGACTGTGGATTGGAACCCCGGCCACAACCTGACCGCGGGCTTCCTGACCAACGCCCGGAATCAGCGGCTGAATCATGCCCTCGCGCGCTGCGGCAATCAGTTCGGCGGTGCGAACCGCGGTACCCGATGGCGAGTCAATCTTGCCGGCGTGATGCGCCTCAACAATTTCGATTGAGTCATAGAACCTGGCAGCCTCGGTGGCAAACTTGGTTGCCAACATCGAGCCGATGCTGAAGTTAGGAATGATTACAGCAGCGGCGTTCGGGGCCTTTGCCAACTGCGCCTCTAGAGTGGCAAGTTTGCTTCCGGTCCAGCCGCTGGTTCCAACCAAGACCTTTAGGTTGTTGGCAAGCGCAAACTCGACCACCTTTGGGCTCACGTCTGGCAGAGTTAGGTCGAGCACCACATCGGCGCCTAAAACCTGAGCCAGCTCGCTCTTGGAATCGAGTGCGGCGTGAAGCCTGAGGTCCTGTGCCCCATCGATGATTTCGAGGGCCAACTTGCCCATGCGGCCGGTGGCGCCCACCACTGCAACACTGATAGTCATTGTTCTCTGCTTTCTAGCAAGCCGCCCAAGGCTTTGCGCCTTGGGGTGCCGTGAATCTATTTTGGCCTAAAGGCCCTGGAAATCGGATTCTTTGACATCGCCAACCGCAACGAGAGTTCGGGGCTTTTCGGCAACCAACTGGGCCAGGTCGCGCACCTCGCGCAGGGTGACGGCGTTGAAGGCGGCCAGGCTGGTGTCTAGGTCCATGAACTGGCCGTTCATGAGCTCGGCTGCAAATAGTCGACTCATGCGTGCCTGAGTGCTTTCAAACTTGAGCGCTAGGCCACCGGTGATGTTGCCCTTGGCAAGTTCGAGTTCGGCCTCGGTGATGCCGTGCTCGGCAATTTTTTCAAGCTCGGCAAGCATTAGCTTGGTGACTTCGCCGGCTTTTTTGGGAGAGCAGCCTGCATAGAGCCCAAAGACCGAGCCATCGGAATAGCCCTGATTGAAGGAGTAAACCGAATATGCCAAGCCGCGCTTCTCGCGGATTTCTTGGAACAGGCGGCTGGACATGCCGCCACCCAAAACAGTGTTGAGAATGCCCATCGCATACTTGCGTGGGTCGTCGGCGACGATTCCCTGAGAGCCAAGCAGTATGTTGGCCTGTGAAGTAGGCCGGTTGATCACCTTGAGGTCTGTCGAACGCTGGTACTCAGCTTCTTGGCTGCTGCGGCGGGCAACCGGATGCGCCCTGGCGGTTAAATCCCAGCCGGCCTTGGTGAGAGCCGCTTCAACCTGCTGAATCAGGTGATTGTGGTCTACTCCGCCGGCGGCAGCAATAACCAGGTCTTGTGGTCGATAGTTTGCCTGGTAGTGCTCCCAGACTGCATCCCTAGTCACATCGGTGATGGTCTGCGGCGTGCCACCGATGGGGCGCCCCAGCGGGGTGTCGCCGAGTACGGCCTCGAAGAAGGCCTCGTGAGCCACATCCTCGGGGTCGTCATCGTTCATGGCAAGTTCTTCGAGAATCACGGTGCGTTCGTTCTCGAACTCGACCGGATCGATGAGGCTGCTGGTTAGCATATCGCCGATGACCTCGACGGCAAGCGGCAGAGCCTTGTCTTGCACCCGGGCGTAGTAGGAGGTGTATTCCTTGCCGGTGGCGGCGTTGCTTGAACCGCCCACCGAATCGAAAGCGACCGCAATGTCTAGCGCGCTGCGCGACTTGGTGCCCTTGAAAAGCAGGTGCTCCAGGAAGTGTGTGCTGCCAAAGTGCCCGTTTTGCTCATCGCGCGAGCCAACGGCCACACTGAACGAAATGGATGCACTGGCCGAGCCCAGCACGGACTCGGTTAAAACGCGAACACCGCTTGGGAGGACAGTACGGCGAACCATACTGCCTCCCGAAGCGGTGAACGAGAGTTCGTTCTGGTCGAGTGGAAAAAGAACTTCAGTCATCTAAACCAGAACCTTGCCCAGAAATAATCTGGATAGTTGTTATTCGGCGTCTTCCTCGGCTGCGGCCTCGCCACCCTCAACAACTGGAGCAAGCGATAGCTTGCCACGGTCGTCAATCTTGGTGATCTCAACCTGAAGCTTCTGACCAACCTCGAGCACGTCTTCGACGTTCTCGACGCGCTTGCCAGCCATCTTCTTTAGCTCTGAGATGTGCAGCAGGCCATCCTTGCCAGGAACCAGCGAAACGAACGCACCGAAGGTGGCCAGCTTCACAACGGTACCCAGGAAGCGCTCGCCAATCTCTGGAACGTGTGGGTTTGCAATGTTGTTGATTGCAGCGCGGGCAGCCTCGGCCGAAGGGCCATCGGTGGCACCGATGTAGACGGTACCGTCGTCTTCGATGCTGATGTCGGCGCCGGTGTCTTCCTGAATCTGGTTGATCATCTTGCCCTTTGGACCAATGACCTCACCGATCTTGTCAACCGGGATCTTCACTGCGATAACGCGTGGAGCGGTTGGTGCCATCTCGTCTGGCTCGCTGATTGCCTGGCCCATGACAGAAAGGATGTGCAAACGCGCTTCCTTGGCCTGGTGCAGTGCGCCACCAAGAACCGAGGCAGGGATGCCGTCGAGCTTGGTGTCCAGCTGAATAGCGGTGATGAACTCGGAGGTACCTGCAACCTTGAAGTCCATGTCGCCAAGGGCGTCCTCGGCTCCAAGGATGTCGGTTAGCGCAACGTACTCGGTCTTGCCGTCGATCTCGTCAGAGATTAGACCCATTGCGATACCGGCAACTGGCGCGCGCAGTGGCACACCGGCGTTGAGCAGAGCAAGGGTGGAGGCACAGACCGAACCCATCGAGGTGGAACCGTTTGAGCCAAGGGCCTCGGATACCTGACGGATTGCGTATGGGAACTCGCTGCGGGTAGGAAGAACTGGAACCAGCGCGCGCTCGGCTAGAGCACCGTGACCAATCTCGCGACGCTTAGGGGTACCAACGCGACCAACTTCACCGGTGCTGTAAGGAGGGAAGTTGTAGTTGTGCATGTAGCGCTTGGTGGTCTCTGGGCTCAGCGCGTCGATCTGCTGCTCCATCTTGAGCATGTTCAGGGTGGTGATACCCAAGATCTGGGTCTCGCCGCGCTGGAAGATTGCCGAACCGTGAACGCGAGGAATAATTGCTACCTCTGCGTCTAGCGGGCGGATGTCGCGAAGTCCACGGCCATCGATGCGGATCTTTTCCTTCAGAACGCGGGTACGAACAACCTTCTTGGTGACCGACTTGTAGGCGGCAGAGATCTGAGCCTGCTCTTCCTCGGTGAGAACCGAAGCGAGCTTGTCCTTTACCGAAGCCTTTAGGGCATCGTCGGCGTCCTGACGCTCGGTCTTGTCCGCGATCTGGTAGATGCGACCAAGCTCGGCCTCGGCCAACTTAGCAACGTGGTCGTACACGTTGTCGGTGTATGGCAAGAAGACCGGGTACTCGCTGGTTGGCTTGGCAGACGATGCTGCAAGCTCAGCCTGGGCGCGAACTAGCTCGGCGATGAAAGGCTTCGAGGCCTCTAGACCGGCGAAGACTACGTCCTCCGAGGCAGCGGTGCCACCAGCCTTAATTAGGTCCCAGGCGTTCTCGGTGCTCTCGGCCTCAACCATCATGATTGCGACGTCCTTGACGCCGTTCTCTTCGATGACTCGACCGGCAACCACCATGTCGAAGGTGGCGCGCTCAAGCTGCGAGTACTTAGGGAAAGCAACCCACTGGCCGTCGATTAGTGCAACACGCACACCACCGATTGGACCCGAGAATGGCAGACCAGCAAGCTGGGTCGACATGGAGGCAGCGTTGATTGCGATGACGTCGTACATCTCGTCTGGCTCGATTGCCATGACGGTTACAACAACCTGAACCTCGTTGCGCAGACCGTCTACGAACGAAGGGCGCAGCGGGCGGTCGATCAGGCGGCAGGCAAGGATTGCCTCGGTGGTTGGACGGCCTTCGCGACGGAAGAACGATCCTGGGATACGACCGGCTGCGTACATCTTCTCTTCAACATCGATTGTCAATGGGAAGAAGTCGAACTGGTCCTTAGGCTGCTTGCTTGCAGTGGTAGCCGAGAAAAGCATGGTCTCGTCGTCCATATAGACGGCGGCGGCACCCTGTGCCTGCTGTGCTAGACGGCCGGTCTCGAAGCGAACGTAACGCTTACCGAACTTGCCGTTGTCGATGGTTGCCACGGCAAACTTGGTGCCGTCCATCAGTGGGTTGTTAATGTCAATCGACATATATGTGATTCCTCTTTATCGTCTTTGTCTTCTAAGGTGCAGTGCTGCGGGGCATACTCGATCGAGCGCGCCAAAGGCCGCAGATGCAAATAAGGTTTGGGCGATGCCCTTGGGAATCGCGCCCGTCTTGCGGCGCGGTCTGGTCTCCAGTGATAAACCTTGGGAGCTGCAATTTTGCGGGCCCAAGACCTTCCACCGAGGACCAGCATCAAACCAATCACTCGTTTCTAAGGTTACCAGCGGCTTCTGACATTTGCCAGACATTGGCCCCGCCCAAGCCGAAGCCCTACTTGCGAATCGACTTTCTAACCAGCACCAAGGTGATTACCAGCGTTAGCAAAGCAGATATGGCGAAACCAACTCTGGCAGCGATGAGGTCTGACAAACCGCTAGGCCAGTTGATGCCATTTTCAGTCAGCGAACGGTAATAGGTTTGCACCGCAATCAGCAGAATCGCGGTTGGTAATAAAAACCACAAAAACTGGAGTCGAAAATGGCGTTTAGCCATTTGTGGGTCTGCTCAGCAAAATCAGATCGGCAAGAATCACAACGAAAGAAACCACGAAGTTGCCCTGCAGCAAAAGGTAGAGAAAGGTAGCCTGAATGTTCGGGATGAATACCGCCAAAAACAGTGCAAGCGGGATGGCATTAATCCAGAGCAGATTTGGGCTTAGCCCTGCGTCACGCAGCCTACGATTCATGGCCGCCCAGGTCGGAATGCAGAGCAACATCCCTGGCGCCCAAGCGATATAACCCTCGAGTGTCCAGAGCCAGGATGGCCAGTGTCCACCTTGGAAAATACCCATTACTGCCAGGTAGCAGACCAGTCCGACCAGCATGGTTAGCAGCCACCAGGCGAAAAACTCGCCTCGGCTAATGGTGCCGCGATAGTCAAAAGCTCGGGCCAGCGGACGCCCCAAAACCTTTAGAAACTCTAGAACGTTCTCCACGACACTCTCCCCCAGATCGATGTCCCAGCTTGAATCAAGATTAGGGCGGGCAAGACGAAACCCCCGAGTAAGACTCGGGGGTTTCGTTTGAATAAGTTATCGGCGAAGGCCTAGACGCTCGATCAGGTTACGGTAACGAGCGATGTCTACGCCCTGCAGGTAACCGAGCAGACGACGACGCTGACCAACTAGAAGCAGCAGGCCACGACGGCTGTGGTGGTCGTGCTTGTGCTCCTTTAGGTGCTCGGTCAGGTCCTTGATGCGCTTGGTAAGCACGGCAATCTGGACCTCTGGCGAACCGGTGTCACCTGGGTGGGTTGCGTACTCTTCGATGATCGAAGTCTTTACTTCTGGAGCTAGTGCCATTGTTCAGTCCTTTCAGATTGCTGCGCGGCGCCAAAATCTGGTTGAGATTGACTCTCTAAAATCCGCGGCCGTTACACGGCAACCTTGTTAGTTTACGCTGATTCAGCGGTGAACGCTAGTTAAGGCTGCTTGGGCTGCACTTGTAGAGCATCCCGGCACCGACCGTGGATTCGTCGAGTTTGCAGTTAGTGGTTACCCAGCTTTGTATTTCGGACGAGTTGTCGCGACCAGATGCGGTGGTGACGCTTCCGCTACCAGACTGCCCCAAGCCGCGTCCACCGGCAGAGCCTGACGAAAGAACGAAGCGAATTTGACCATCGGCAACGTACTTCTTGAACTGATTCAGGGTTGGCGATGGATCGGAACCATCAAAACCGCCGATTGGAAGAATGTTGTCGCCAGTCTCAATGATGTAGCTTGCAGCCGCCATGGTGGTAAAGGTGGTCAGCAAGAACTTGGCGCCATGCCGGTTTTTTTGGAGGTAAGCGACCAGTGCCCTGTGGTTCAAGGCTGCGCCACCCAAGCCACCGCCTCCAAAGCCGCCGCCAACGGGGCCAGCAAGGCTACCGGGGCCACCCATAGCAAGGTTTGACGGCGATCGCCCGCCACCGAAGGTGCCCATGCTGTTGGTAGGGCCAGCCAGCGGATTAATAGAAGACGGGTAGCTGCGAGTGTCGGCCGACCAAACTGCCGGGCTAAATACCAGGGCGGCTGCGATCAAACCCGGAAGCAGGACCTTGGCCTTCCCGCTTACGCCAACCAGAATCACAATCACGGCCACGATACCGATCACAAACTGAACCACCGGCGCCCAAAGCAGGTAGCTGGAGTACTGAATGCCAACGTAGGCCGCTGAGATCACCGCTGTGGCAATCACCGGAATTTTCACCCAGGTCTTGTTACTGCGCCTTGCCGTGGCATAGGAGGTGGCCAAAACCAAAGCCATAGGGGCTGCCAGGGCACTGGTGTAGAACTGGTGCATGCCAGCAACGACACTGAACATCAGTGCAAAAACTGTGAAATAGAGGCTGACAAACCAGGCTGTCGGTGTGAAGTTTTTGAGCGCAAATATCACGACAATCGCAACCAAAGTAGCCGGAACAAGCCAACCGATTTGGGGCAGCAGTTGACTGTTGAGCAACCGCAACGGGCTTGGACTGCCGCTAAAAGGCGGGGTAAAGCCACGAACAGTGGTCGAAACGCTAGTTCCCGAGGTAAGGTCGCTGAATCGACCAAGTCCGTTGTAGCCAAAGACCATTTCTAGTGCGCTGTTTGTGTTACTTCCCCCGATGTAAGGGCGATTGGCAGCCGGAGTGAGCATCACTGAAACTATCCACACGAATGAGAGCGCCAGACTCATAAAACCGGCCGCTAGCAGCTGCCAAACCTTGGTGACCCAGCGCTGATCGGTGGTTAGATAAGCGATGCCTAGTGCGGGCCAAAGTGCCCAAGCAACCATCATGTAGGAGTGGAAGGCGACCGCAATAAATACTCCGGCCCACATCAGACTGCTAAATGAGTTGTTTTTCAGTGCTTTAACACCAAACCAGGTTGCCACCGAAAGCCACAGCAGCAGGAAGGATTCGGGCTGATTGGAGCGAGCAACTGCCGACAGGATCGGTGTTGCGGCAACTACTGCACCAGCGATTAGCCCAGCGCCGCGACCACCCAACTCCCGGGCCGTATAGGCCACCACGATGACAACGATGACGCTAGCGATTGCGTTTGGGGCATTTACGGACCAGGTGGAAATGCCAAATAACTTCACAAAAAGGGCTGGGAACCAGTACGAACCGGGGATTTTGTCCAGGGTGATTGTTCCGGCAGGATCGGCTGCTCCAAACCAAAAGTTGGACAGGCTCTTAGACATGCTGGTCGCGATTGCCGCATAGAACTCAGACTTCTGACCCTGCGCCAACTCGAACAGATAGCTGAAACCCGAATACAGAGCCAGCGCTGCAAGCGAGCCTAGCCAAACCAAGTCGACCCGACCCGTGGCCGGGTTTTTCAAGATTTTCACTTCTAAGACTTGGTTGCGGTAGAGCTGCCGCTGGCATTGCCAGAAGGAACCCACTGCGAACCGGTTCCACCGGGACGATCAGTTCCGGCGCCGTGATCGGGATCATCCGGGCCGCCAGGGAAGTGGCCGTTGCCAGGGAAGTTTTTACCGCCGGGCCCAAACTGGTTGCCCACCTGAGAGCTACTGCCGGACATTGCCTGACCAGCCGCTACCCCGGCACCGAATGTGCCGGCAAGCGCAAGAGCGCTACCTAAAGTGATTGCAACTATGCGCACTGTTCGGTTTCCCCAGAAGTTGGTCTTTGGCTTCGGTGCTTCAAGTTCGTATTCTGGAGATTTCTCGGTCACGGTGTTCCTCGTTGGGTGTTGGTCTTAGAGTTGTATTAGCTAAACGACTTAGTCGTCGTTTGAAAAACTGCCGGCGGTCCGGCCAGGTCTTGGCTGGCGGAATCCCCCGTCGTGGTGCTGATCGTCGCCCTCGTCAGACCCGCCAAAACTTGGGGCACCGGTAATTGCCGGAGCCGGAGTGGCCGTGGCTACTGTGCCAGTGCTTCCCGATGGTTTGCTGAACTTTCGCTGACCGTCCTCGTCGCTGAAGGATGCCGGTGGCACGGCGATTGTTCGGGGAGTTGAGGTTTCGGTGGGCGCAGCCTGAGGAGAAGCGACTGCTACCGCGGCGGTGGAAGCAGTTGGCTGACTTGTTGTGGTGGAAACAGTTGCGGAGCTTGGCGCCGTGTTGTTGCCCAGGCTGCCCATGGCAAAAGCTGCTCCGCCAACTAACCCGCCCACGACCAAGATGGTGGTGGTTACAGCCCCAATTGCGCGGGCACGCCTGCCTGCATTTTCAGGGATTTCTTTTTCGTACAGATACTGTGGCTGATTAGGCGCAACGTATTCGAAATCCTTGGGCTCATTGCCATCTAGCTGGTCCATTTGGTGCTCCTCTCAAGAACACTCTGGCAGTGGAAGTTCAAAATAAGCCGTGAGAAGGCTGGGAATTACTTGCGAATCTTAAGGATTTCGCTGATCTCGTCGCAGTCCCTACGGATTGCCGCAATCAGGGTTTCTATGCCGTCAAACTTTAGTGCCGGCCGCAGATAGCTGACGTATTCGAGGGTCACAATCTTGTCGTAAAGGTCCAAATCGTTTCGGTACAGCACGTGTGCCTCGATCAACCTGGGCACGGCTTGGATGGTCTCATTGATTCCCACCGAAAGCGCTGCGTCATAGCGCTCACCATCGGCGTAAAGATAGCCCGCGTAGACACCATCAACCGGAAGATAACCCTCGGCATCGCGCGCCATATTTGCGGTTGGGAAGCCCAACTGGCGACCCAACTTTAGTCCGTGTTCGATGATGCCGCAGGTTTGGTGCCGGCGGCCAAGCAGCCTGGCCACTTGTTCCACATCACCCAGGTCAAGCAGATCGCGGATTCGACTGGAGGAAATCTTGTGCCCGTCCATTTCGATTGCGGGCACCACCTCCAACTCAAAGCCAAACTCTGCGCCAAGTTCGGTGAGCAGTGCGACATTGCCGAGGCCGCCCGCACCGAAGCGAAAATCTTGTCCGACGGTTACGTGCTTGGCGTTCAGTGCGGTAACCAGGATGTCCTCAACAAACTGGCGCGGCTCTAGGCACGCAAGGGACTCGTCAAAAGCTAGTGTCAGCAGCGCAGAAACCCCGGCAGCCTCAATCAACTGGGCTTTCTGATGGGGCCCAATGATCGGAAGCCTCAAGCGCTCCGGGTTGAACAGGGCATCGGGGTGGCGATCGAAGGTGACCGCAATCGATTGGATGTCATGGGCCTTGGCGGCGTCGGTGGTGGCAGTCAGCAGAGCCTGATGCCCCAGATGAATTCCATCAAATTTGCCAATGGTGACCGCGCTCGGCTGACAAGCCGACGGAATCTGCCCCAGACCCTGCCACTGCTGCATTACTGCTCCCGGCCCTGCTTGCGTAGCCAGTTAAGGCCGAGAATTGGCAGGATCAGCGGGATAAAGAGGTAATACATTCCGAAGTCTGACCAGACCGAGGTCTGCTTTACGGTCGCGGCGGGATAAAACAGGCTGAAGGTTCCAACCAAAAGCACGCCAGCAAGTTCGAAGCTGAGGGTGGCCCAGGCAACCCGGTGCCAGGCTTTTCCGGTTCGAGCGAGTGAGACGGTGGCCAAAATGTAGATCAGCCCGGAGACCGCTGACAGCGAGTAGTTGACCGGCGAGGCCGCGAATGCTGTGGCGATTTGGAAACCAGCGCGCACCGTTGCCGCAATTGCGAAAACGCCGTATACCGCGATCAGCACGCGGCCGGCGCCTAGTTTGCGTGGGGTGTCGGTAGTTTTTGCCATGGGTTCTAGCCTAATCGTTGGTTTAGAGGTAGCTTCCGGTCCAGATTTGGTGCATCCGAACCACCATCACCACGATGGCCAGCCCAGACACCCCAAGGACCACGTTTGACCAGCGGGTTCGTTCTACCAGCGACCAAAAAACGGCTGCCAGCGGGATGATGAGGGCGCCAACTAGGTAGGCGAAAAACTCCACCGTGCTCGTCTTGGCCTGCTGACCGCCAGAAACTAAAACAATGGCCGTGATAAGGAGCGCCACCAGGCCAATCTCGATTAGCGCCTGACCCGCAACGGTCAGGTTTCCCGGCACTTTTCCAATTAGGCCAAGCAGAAGTGACCCGAGGCCAACGACCAGGCTGGGCCACAGCAAAAGTTGATACATGAGGTCAGGCACCAGCCACCTCCAATGCAAACACGCAGCTCGACTTCAACTTTTTACCACTGCGCTCCAGCATTGCGACCAGGTTGCCCTCGGCATTGAGAGCAGCAATTGGCTGGCCCTTGGCAAAGTTGGAAAACTCTGACGGAACGTCGAGCAGCTTTCCATGACGGATGTCGATTTCTTGCTGACTGCTAAGTTGCAACACCTCAAACTGCACCGCCGCTGCCGCTGCACTTGGCAAAATACTCAGGTTTTCGCGAGTTAGGGCATCGATGCGACTGGCCTGCTCGACCGAGTAACGACCCACCTTGGTGCGGCGAAGTGCGGTCAGGTGACCGCCGACACCGAGGGCCGCTCCCAGGTCACGGGCTAGTGCCCGAATGTAGGTTCCGCTGGAACACTCGACGGTTACGTCTAGGTCGAGAAAACCGCCGTCTGCCAGTCTGGGCTCGGCGTCCAGGGTGAAGCTGTGAATGGTCACCGGCCTGGCAGCCAGTTTCACTTCGTCGCCGCCGCGCACCAGAGCGTAGGCGCGCTTGCCATCCACTTTGATCGCACTCACCGAAGACGGCACCTGCTGAATCTCTCCGCGAAGTTTGCCGAGTTCGCGTTCGATGTCGCTCGCGGTGATTTTGGCGACATCCGTGGCAGCCGCCTGAGAGATAATCTCGCCTTCACGATCGTCGGTGACGGTTGCGGCGCCCAGACGAATGGTCGCAGTGTAGGTCTTGCCCTCGCCCACCAGGTAGGTCAGCAACTTGGTTGCGGACTCAACCCCGATGATCAGAAGCCCGGTGGCCATTGGGTCTAGCGTGCCGGCGTGACCGACCCGCCTGGTTCCGGCAAGTCCGCGCACCTTGGCAACAACGTCGTGGCTAGTCCAGTCGGGGTCTTTGTCGATTAGCAGCAGGCCCGGGATTGCCAAGGACTATTCGCCGTCCTCGTCGGTCGGCTCATCCTCAATCTTGCGTGGCTCGCGGTATGGGTTCTCCTCGCCGGCATACTTGGCGCCGGTGGAAAGTTTGTGCACCTGCTCGTCGCGGCGGTGAGCCTCGGCCAGCAATTCGGCCAGATGGGCTGCAGTCTCAGGCACGGCATCGGTGATGAATTCGATGGTCGGAGTGAGGCGAATCGAGAGGCCCCGACCGATCTCGCCACGAATGCGGCCGCGGTTCTTCTCGATGATCTCGGAGGATCGGGCCTTGTCCTCGTCGCTACCAAACACCGTGTAGTAGATGCTGGCGTGCTGCAGATCCGGGGTCACTCGAACATCGGTGATTGTTACAAAACCGAGGTCTGGATCTTTGACGGCGCGTTCTAGGGCCTCAGCCACCAAAACCTTGATGCGCTCGGCTAGTCGCCGTGCTCTGGCGTGGTCAACCATTTTTACTCCTCTAAGAGTGCCGCCCGTGTCCCATTATCTGGGCCACGGGCAGCGACTTACTAGGTTAGACGCGTGGCTTTTCGCGCATCTCGTAGGTAACGATGATGTCCTCGAGCTGCAGGTCGTTGAAGCCGGCTAGGCCGATACCACACTCGTAGTCGGTCTTGACTTCGTTGGCATCGTCCTTGAAACGCTTGAGCGAGTCGATCTTGGTGTTGTCGAAGATCACGACGCCGTTGCGAAGTACGCGTGCCGAGGCGTTGCGCTTGATCGAACCCGAGCGAACGATCGAACCAGCGATGGTTCCAACCTTGCTCGACTTGAACAGCTCGCGAACCTCTGCGGTACCGGTCTCGACCTCTTCG
>Ga0213920_1000320_pt1 | contig 41628 bp, 30 predicted proteins | sample McNCre1117MG_FD_161054 | JGI IMG/M metagenome (GOLD analysis project Ga0213920, IMG submission 161054) | Freshwater microbial communities from McNutts Creek, Athens, Georgia, United States - 11-17 MG | ecosystem: Environmental > Aquatic > Freshwater > Creek | place: USA: Georgia | collected...
GGCCCAGATCTCGCCGGTGGTGTTCTTGGACTTGGGATCGCGAGAACGGTCAAAGCCCACAAAGCCCACGATCTCCTGACCCTCCAGGGCGACCAAGACCTGCGGCTCGCCGTACTCGATGGCCTCTTTCCAGAAAGCCACGCGTTTGACAGGTGGTGTGCTGCTCCAATGGGCATCGGGCACCACACCTTCGTAAAGGGTGCGGCTGGCGATCAGGTGCAGGTTGGCCACCGCAGCGGCGTCTTGCAAGGTGGCGTATCGGACTTGGATATCGGACATGGGTCAAACTCGGGCAAAAAATCGGGCTTGGCGGGCCATTCCCGTCAAGCGCAAAACCCGACATTGTCGCTGGTTCGGTTATCTTCAGCAGATGAACCTGAATTTCCGCCCCTGGGCTGCGGCCAGCGTGGCCTGCCTGGCAGCACTGCTGTGCACGCCTGGCTTCGCCCAGAAACCCCGTGTGATCGAAGACAGCATGGCCGAGCGCACCCGTGCCTGCACCGCCTGCCACGGTGACCAGGGCCGTGCCGGGCCTGACGGCTACTACCCCCGGCTGGCAGGCAAACCGGCAGGCTACCTGTACCACCAGCTGCGCAACTTTGCCGAGGGCCGTCGCCACTATGGCCTGATGATCCGCCTGGTAGACCCGCTCTCGGACAGTTACATGCGCGAGATCGCCGAGCACTTTGCCAGCTTGCACCTGCCCTACCCCGCACCTACACCTTCTCAACTGAAGCCCGAGCAGCTGGCCCGTGGCCAGCAACTCGTCACGCAGGGCGACAGGGCGCTGGGTCTGCCCGCCTGCGTGCAATGCCACGGTGAGCGACTGACCGGTGCGCAACCCCATGTGCCCGGCCTGCTGGGTCTGCCACTCGACTACCTGAACGCCCAATTGGGGGCCTGGCAAACCGGCCAGCGCCGCGCCCATGCACCCGACTGCATGGCCGAAGTCGTCAAGCGTTTGCCCGACCAGGACATCATCGCTGTCTCCAGCTGGCTCGCCAGCCAGCCCTTGCCCGCCAATGCGAGCCCGGCCGCGCAATCACCCCAACCCAGCCTGGACGCGGCATTTCGTTGCGGCAGTGCGCCTGAGTTGAGCATGGCAGGGGGACGGCCATGAACTTGCTGCGCACCGCCCGCCACCTGCTGCTCGCGGGTCTGGCCCTGCTGACCACCGCTGTCGTCTGGCACAACTGGGGCGACCTGCTGACCCAGCCCGATGCAGCCATCTCGCCCACCAGTCCCAGCACCGCCCCCACATTGCAACGGGGTCACTACCTGGTGCAGGCGGGCAACTGCATCACCTGCCACACCAACCGGGGGCAACCACCGCTGGCCGGAGGGCGCGCTATCGAAACCCCGTTCGGCCCGGTCTACAGCAGCAACCTCACGCCCGACCCCGACACGGGCCTGGGCCAATGGACTGCGCTGGACTTCTGGCGCGCCCTGCACCATGGCCGTTCACGCGGCGGGCGCTTGCTGGCCCCGGCTTTCCCCTACGAGCACACCAGCGTCATCACCCGCGAAGACAGCGACACCATGTTCGCCTGGCTGCACAGCCAGCCTGCAGTCAAACAGGCACAGCCTGCCCATGGCCTGACCTGGCCGCTGGGCACGCAAGCGGCGCTGGCCGTGTGGCGCACCCTGTATTTCAGCCCAGCCACCTTTCAGCCAGATACCCAGCAAAGCACTGAATGGAACCGGGGTGCCTACCTGGTGCAGGGCCTGGGCCATTGCGCAGCCTGCCACAGCCCACGCAACGCACTCGGGGCCACGCAAGGCGTGAGCGACTTGTCGGGTGGGCTCATGCCCGTTGTGAACTGGTATGCGCCAGACCTCACCAGCGACCGCGAAACCGGTCTGGCCAGCACCCCACTGGCCGATGTGGTGCAACTGCTGCGCAGCGGCACCAACGGCCAAGCCCACACCAGCGGCCCCATGAGCGAAGTGGTGCAGCACAGCCTGCAGCACCTGAGCCCTGCCGATGTGCAAGCGATGGCGGTGTACCTGCGCTCGCGTGTACGCCCTGACACGGCCAGCGTGAGCACCGCAGTGCGGCGCATCCCATCGACCGTGGCTGAGCGTGGCCTCAAGGTCTACGAGCGCCACTGCGTCAGCTGCCACGGCGAACAAGGCCAAGGCGCTCCAGGCATCTACCCGGCCCTGGCGGGCAACCGCGCCGTGCTGCTGGCGGAGCAGACCAACCTGGTGCAGGCCATCCTGTATGGCGGCTATGGCCCAGCGACTGCCGGACACCCGCGCCCCTTCGGCATGCCGCCCTTTGTGCTGGAACTGGATGACCGCGACATGGCGGCCGTGCTGACGCACATCCGCAGCCAATGGGGCAACGCCGCAGGCGAAGTCACACCGCTGCAGGTCAACCGCATCCGGGCCGCCAGTGCACAGTGAGGAAGCCTTGCTGGAGGTGGTGCACGAAGACGCCCACCTGCTGGTGCTCCACAAGCCTTCGGGCCTGCTGACCATTCCCGGGCAAAGCCCCACGCAGCAGGACTGCCTGATTGGCCGGGCCCGCCAGCGCTGGCCCGAAGCCTTGATCGTGCACCGGCTCGACCAGGCCACCTCAGGCCTGCTGATGCTGGCGCGCAGTCCGATCATGCAAAAAAATCTGAGCCAAGCCTTTGAAAAACGCCAGATCCACAAACGCTACGAAGCCGTTGTGCAAGGCGTGCCCGTGGGTCAGCCCGGGCCGGACGACTGGAGCCAGATCAACCTACCCATCCGCATCGACTGGCAGAACCGCCCACGCAGCATCGTTGACCACGTGCGCGGCAAACCCAGCCTGACCCGCTGGCAAAGTCTGGGCCCAGGCCCCTGGCCGGACACGACCCGTCTGGCGCTTGAACCGGTCACCGGGCGAACCCACCAGCTCAGGCTGCACCTGATGGCGCTGGGTCACCCCATCGTGGGCGACCCGCTGTATGCCGCTGAACCGCATCGCAGCCTGGCACCGCGTTTGCTGTTGCACGCCTGCAGCCTGCGGCTGAACCACCCCGCAACGGGCGAGCCACTGGCGCTGTCACTTGCGGCACCGTTTTAGCCTGCCATCCTGCAGAAAATAAGAAAATCCCCCACTGGAGACATGCATGCCCCAAGCCCTTTACATCCTGACCGGCGCCTCCCGCGGCATGGGCCTGGCCATGGCCCAGCGACTGCTCCAGCCAGGGCACAGCCTGCTGTGCATCTCGCGCAATGCCAGCCCCGAGCTGGCCGATGCCGCCGACAAAGCCGGTGTGCCCCTGGCCCAGTGGACCCATGATCTGGCCGACGGCCTGGGTGCCAGCGAGCGGTTGCGCAACTGGCTGCAAAACCAGAATGCCAGCGACTACAGCAACGCGACCCTGATCAACAACGCGGGCGTGATCCCGCGCATCGCCCCGCTCAGCCAAAGCGACCCTGCCGAGCTGGCCTGGGCCCTGCGTGTGGGCCTGGAAGCGCCCATGCAGCTGTGCGCAGCCTTCTTGGGCGCCACGGAAAGCTGGACCTCACCTCGCAAGGTGCTCAACATCTCGTCAGGTCTAGGCCGCCGCGCCATGGCCTCGCAGGCGGGTTACTGTGCGGCCAAGGCCGGCATGGACCATTTCACGCGCTGCGTGGCGCTCGACGAAGCCCTCAAGCCCCACGGCGCCAAAGTCTGCTCACTGGCCCCTGGCGTGATCGACACCGACATGCAGGTGCAGCTGCGCGGTGCGCCTGCGCAGGACTTTCCGGACCAAGCCGGGTTCGCCCAACTCAAGCAAACGGGTATGCTCAGCACCCCGCAGGAAGCTGCGGCCAAAGTGCTGGCCTACCTGGAGCGGGCAGACTTTGGTTCGCAAGCCGCAGGCGACGTGCGCGACGCCTGAAACGCCTCGGTCCAGCCTGTCAGTCCTGTGTAGTCATTGGCGCTGACACTGATCCGGTTTCGCCCCAAGCGCGGGGCCATTTTTTACATTTCAACATTTGGAGCATTCCCATGAGCCGTGAAGTTGTTGTTGTCAGCGGTGTGCGCACCGCCATTGGTACCTACGGCGGCAGCCTGAAGGACATCGCCCCCACCGAGCTGGCCGCCCAGGTCGTGCGCGAGTCGCTGGCCCGCGCTGGCGTTGAGGGCAAAGACGTGGGCCATGTGGTGTTCGGCCATGTGGTCAACACCGAACCCAAAGACATGTACCTGTCCCGCGTGGCGGCCATCAATGGCGGCTGCGCCGAAGGCACCCCGGCCTTCAACGTCAACCGCCTGTGCGGCTCGGGCCTGCAGGCCATCGTGAGCGCCAGCCAGTCCATCTTGCTGGGCGATGCCGACATCGCCATCGGCGGCGGCGCTGAGAACATGAGCCGTGGCCCCTACGCTTCGCTGTCTGCCCGCTGGGGCGCCCGCATGGGTGACACCAAGATGGTCGACATGGTGGTCGGCGCGCTGCACGACCCCTTCCACACCATCCACATGGGCGTGACGGCCGAAAACGTGGCCGCCAAATACGGCATCACCCGCGAAATGCAAGACGCACTGGCCGTGGAAAGCCACAACCGCGCCGAGCGTGCCACCGCCGCCGGTTACTTCAAAGACCAGATCATGCCGGTCATGCTGAAAAGCAAGAAAGGCGACATCGCTTACGCCACAGATGAGCACTTCCGCGCAGGTTGCAAGATCGAAGACATGGCCAAGCTCAAGCCCGTGTTCGTGAAAGAAAACGGCACCGTGACCGCAGGCAACGCCTCGGGCATCAACGACGCCGCTGCCGCGGTGGTGCTGATGGAAGCCGGCGCCGCCAAGGCACGTGGCGCCAAGCCCATGGCCCGCTTGGTGGGTTATGCCCACACCGGCCTGGACCCCAAGATCATGGGCGTGGGCCCCATCTCGGCCACGCAAGCGGTGCTCAAGAAAACCGGCCTCTCGGTGAATGACCTGGACGTGATCGAAGCCAACGAAGCCTTTGCCGCCCAAGCCTGCGCCGTGACCCGCGAGCTGGGCCTGGACCCGGCCAAGGTCAACCCCAACGGCTCGGGTATTTCGCTGGGCCACCCCATCGGTGCGACCGGCGCCCTGATCACCGTCAAGGCCCTGTATGAGCTGCAACGCGTTCAGGGGCGCTACGCACTGGTGACCATGTGCATCGGCGGCGGTCAGGGCATCGCTGCGATTTTCGAGCGCATGTGATCTTTTGGCGGTTTCGAGCTTGAACTTTTCGTTCTTGCTCGATCCGCCACAGCCATGCGGGGCGCAGGGCTCCTCATGGTTCGTACCTCACAAAATCGTCGCCCTGCGCCCCGCATGGCTGTGGCTCGTGGGTGGTCCGGTCTTTGGCGGTATCTGACAGTTGCTCAGTGGCGCCCACCTGTAGGAGCGACGCCCTCGTCGCGAAAGGGCTTCTGCACAAGCTCAGATCACAACAAAGGCCGCAACTCCCGTGCAGCCTCCAACAGCAAAGGCAACCACTTGCGCTGCACAGCAGCCTCTGACAACTGTTCTGCAGTCCCCACCACATTGAGCGCGGCCAGGGTCTGGCCCTGCATATTGCGCAGCGGCACCGCCAGGGCGTGGATGCCCAGCTCATGCGCACCGCGGGCCAGGCAGTGGTCGTCACGCCGCACTTGGTCGATCAGGGCCTTGAACCTGGCTGTGCCCACTTCGGTTTGCGGGGTGATGCGGGCCAGCTCGCGACCCTTGAGCCAGGCATGGAAATCGGCTTTGGGCCAACACGCCAGCAGCATGCGCCCAGTGGATGTGGCGTGTGCAGGCAGGCGTGCGCCCAGGTGCAAGCCATAGGCCAAATGCCGCACGGGCTCGGCCACCCCCGCACTGCGTGCCACGATCACGCCCTCCCCGCCGTCCAGCACCACCGCGCTAAAGGCCGCCTGCGTCTGCTGCGCCAGGCGGTTGAGCGTGGGCTGCAGCGTGCGTGGCAGGCGCGAGGTGGCCATGTAGCTGCCCGCAAAGCGCAGCACCCGTGCCGACAGCCAGTAGTGGCTGCCATCGGTCTCCAGATAACCCAGCTCGGTCAGGGTGAGCAGGTGCCGCCGGGCCGCCGCCCGGGTGATGCCGGTGCGCTGCGCGGCCAGCGTGGCGTTCAGGCGCTGGCGTTCGGTGTCAAAGGCTTCGAGCACGGCCAGACCCTTGGCCAGGCCTTCGATGTAATCCGTCTTGGCAATGGGCATGCTGAATTTTCTTGAGGCACATCAATTGCGCGATCATCGCACAAAGCATCCAACATTCGCACAAACTCCCACCCTTGCGGCAGCCAAAGCCGAGCTTATTGCCTAAGCTTGGGTTCATTGTTTTGAAACCCTTGACGGAGACACACGCATGACCAAAGCCACCCGCACCCAGGTTGCCATCATTGGTGCCGGCCCCTCGGGCCTGCTGCTGGGCCAGCTGCTCTACAAAGCCGGCATCGACGCCATCATTCTGGAGCGACAGACTGGCGACTACGTGCTCGGCCGCATCCGCGCTGGTGTGCTTGAACAGGTCTGCATCGACCTGCTCGACGAAGCCGGTGTGGGCCAGCGCATGCACAAGGAAGGCCTGATCCACGGCGGTTTTGACCTGCTGTTCAAAGGCGAGCGCCACCGCATCGACATGAACAAGCTCACAGGTGGCAAAAACGTCATGGTCTACGGCCAGACCGAAGTGACCCGCGATCTGATGGACGCCCGCCAGGCGGCTGGTTTGCCCACGGTGTACGAGGCGGGCAATGTGCAAGTGCACGAGTTCGACACCGCCAAGCCCCGCGTGACCTACGAAAAGGACGGCCAGACCCACACCATCGAGTGCGATTTCATTGCCGGCTGCGACGGCTTTCATGGTGTGTGCCGTGCCAGCGCCCCCAAAGACAAGATCCGCGAATACGAAAAGGTCTATCCCTTTGGCTGGCTGGGCGTGCTGTCGGACACCCCGCCCGTTCATGAAGAACTCATTTACGCCAACAGCACGCGTGGCTTTGCCCTGTGCTCGCAGCGCAGCGCCACCCGCAGCCGCTACTACCTGCAGGTGCCCCTGACCGACAAGGTCGAAGACTGGAGCGACGAAGCGTTCTGGGAAGAGTTGCGCAACCGCCTCGACCCCGAAGCGCGCCAACACTTGGTGACTGGCCCCAGCATCGAAAAGAGCATCGCCCCGCTGCGCAGCTTTGTGACCGAGCCGATGCGCTTTGGCCGCATGTTCCTCGCGGGGGACGCCGCGCACATCGTGCCACCCACCGGAGCCAAGGGTCTGAACCTGGCCGCCACCGACGTGAAGTACCTGTCGACGGCCATCATCGAGTACTACCAGGACAACTCCGAGGCGGGCATCGACAGCTACTCCGAGCGCTGCCTGCGCCGCATCTGGAAAGCAGAGCGCTTCAGCTGGTGGTTCACCAGCCTGATGCACCGCTTCCCTGGCGAGGGCGAAATTTCGCAAAAGTTCCAGGAAGCCGAACTCGACTACCTGATCCACAGCGAATCGGGCTCGCGCACCATCGCCGAGAACTACGTTGGTCTGCCACTGGACTTTGGCGACAAGTAACTGAGATGCTTTGAATGTGGGAGCGACGCCCTCGTCGCGATAGGCTTGTGCATGTCCTAAGGTTCATCCATCGCGGCGAGGGCGCCGCTCCTACAATGTGCAAGCATGAGCACCACCAAACCCCTTCGCGGCATTCGCGTTCTGAGCCTCGCCCTCAACCTGCCTGGCCCCGCTGCGCTGATGCGCCTGGCCCAGATGGGCGCGAGCTGCACCAAGGTCAATCCGCCATCCGGCGACCCGATGCAGCACTACACCCCGAGCGGCTACGACTTGCTGCACAAGGGCGTCAAACACAAAACCCTGGACCTCAAAACCACCGCAGGTCAGACTGCACTGCACAAACTGCTGCCCACCACCGACCTGCTGCTGACCTCGTTTCGCCCTTCCGCTCTGACCAAGCTGGGCCTGGGCTGGAAAATGCTGCACAAGCAATACCCTGCACTCAGCCTGATCGAAGTAGTGGGTGCCCCTGGCCCGCTGGCCGAAATTCCCGGCCACGATCTGACTTACCAGGCCGAAGTAGGCCTGGTCAACGGCATGGACTTGCCCCCCAGTTTGTTTGCCGACATGGGTGGCGCACTGATGGCCAGCGAAGCTGCGCTCAAGGCACTGATCACGCTCAAGACCTCGGGCAAAGGTTCGCACCACGAAGTGGCCCTGTCAGACGCCGCTGCCTGGCTGGCCCTGCCTCGCCAGCTGCGCATGACCACCCCCGAAGGCGCGGTGGGCGGCGCGCATGCGGGTTATCGCCTGTATGCCTGCAAGAACGGCCGCGTGGCCGTGGCTGCACTGGAGCCACACTTTGCCGTGCGCTTGTGCGAAGCCGCAGGCGTCACACTGACGCACCCGGTCAAGGATTTGTTCAAACCCGCCACACGCCAAGCGATTGAAGCCTTCCTGGCCAGCCGAACCCGCGCACAGCTCGACAAACTGGCCACAGCCAAAGACATTCCACTGATGACGCTGCCGCGCTGATCCAGCTTCTGTAGGAGCGGCGCCCTCGCCGCGAAAGCGCACCCGTCGGCCACATGCATTCGCCCCGGGGGCGAGGCTCCCACAAATACCTGGTCTTCCTGGTTTTTTGTGGGAGCGGCGCCCTCGCCGCGATGGAACTCAGTGAACAACGCTCAATCGGGCAAAGGCTCGGGCAGACGCTGGAGCGTGCGCACTTTGGAGGCGGTGATGATGAGTGCCTGCAAACCAAAGCCCAGCACCACACACCACAGGGTGACCGACACCGGAAAGTAGACCCCCAGCACGCCACCCAGTGCCGCCCCCAGCGGCCGGGCGCCCGTGCTCATGACGATGTTGATGGACGTGACCCGACCAATCATGGCGCGAGGCGTCACCGTCTGGCGCAAGGTGGTCGAGGTGATGACCCAGATGATCGGGCCTGAGCCGAACAAAAAATAAGACAGCGCTGCCAGCCAGCCGTGTGGCCAATACAAAGTCAGCGCCATCGTGAACGCCGACAGCACCGAAAAATAAGGCCCGAGCACCACCGCTTGCCCAAACGGCAGCAGACGCACCACACGCGGCGCGAGCAAGGCCCCCACAATCATGCCAACGCCGTAAAAGGCCAGCGTCACCCCCACGCCGCTGGCATCGAGCCCCAGATCGTGGATGGCATAAGGCACATACGCCGCCTGCAGCATGAACCAGGAGATGTTCCAGACAATGGAGCAGAACATGATGGGTCGCAGCAAATCGCTTTTCCAGACCCAGCGGGCCCCGTCCTGCAGCTCCAGCAAGGGGTGACGCGCAGGTGCAGCCGCCCGGGCAGGCTCAGCGATGCCCCGCAGGCACAGCACCGCCACCACCGACAGCATGCCCGACAACACAAACGCCGCAGGCGCACCGGTCAAAGCGATCAGCGCGCCCGCCAGCGCAGGCCCTGCGGCATAGGCCGCACTGCGTGCCAGCTCCAGGCGACCATTGGCCCGAGCCAAGCCTTCCACCGGAACCAGAGCAGGAACCAACGAAGGCGCCGCCACGCTGAATGCCACCGTGCCCACAGCGGCCAGAAAACCGATCACGGCCAAAGCCGCAATCGACACTTGCCCGGTGACGATCAGGCCCAGTAACAGCAATAAAGCCGCTGCCCGCAACGACTCGGCCAGCGCCATCAGGCGGGTGCGCGAAGTGCGGTCGGCCAGCAGACCCAGAGGCATGGACATCAGCAAGAACGGCAGCGACTGGATGGACGCCAGAAAACCGATCTCACCCGGACCGGCCTGGAGCATGAGCACCGCCACAATGGGCACCGCGGCCAGACTCAGTTGCTCGGCCGACTGGGCCAGCAAGTTGGACCAAGCCAGGCGCTGAAAAGAAGCAGAAAGAAGTTGGGACATCCGGGGCCTTTCTATGCCCCACATCCTAAAGCCCCGGCAGCAGGCCTGCCGTCACGCGGGCATCAGGCCCCAGCCCCTAGCCCAGAGCGTCGAGCCCCAGCCAGGAAACCTTGCTTCATCCAGGACTTGCTGAAATCGGGTTTGGTCCTTTCTTGCCCGATCCAGTAACAATCGCACACCTGCATCTCCAGGGCCTCGCGGTTGATGACCTCGATCGTGCCGCGGCGGATATGGATATGCCCCCGCTCCATCAGCTTGCCCAAGGCCAGCGTGATCGCTTCACGGCGAAATCCCAGGCGCTCCGAGATCTCCTGATGCGTCATCTCGATGGCAGGCTGAAACGTGCGGTCCAGCGTGATCAACATCCAGCGCAACAGCTGCTTTTCGACAGAATGGTGTTTGCCGCACACAAGTGCTTGTGACAGCTGAGCAATCATCCGACTCAATGCCAGCATCACCGCCTGGTTATGAGAGGGGCACACGGGCAACAATTGCCGCAGAGTACCCAACGCAATCCGGTATGCCAAACCACTGCTGCGAACACTGGCACGGTAAAAACTGGTCCCCAAAAAAGCGCAATGCCCCACCAGATTGGACATGCCCAGCATGTAGGTCTCCACGCTGAAACCATCTTCCATGTCTTTCATCACAGACACCACAGCCCCGGCGGGGTAATAAACATGGCTGGGCATTTCGCCCATCTGAAACAGATCCTGCCCTTTGCTCAAAGTCACCATTTCCAGATGTGGAAGCAGCAACTGGTATTCGCTTTCTGGCAAATCGGTCAGCAACTTATTGATTCTCGGAGACATGAAGCACTTCCAATTTCCGGCATTTCTTCGTTCACTCTAAATCAACAAATTCACTAACTTGGTGCGAATCCGCACACTCCATTTGTATTTTTGATAAATCACAACGCAAACAACCTCGCAGACTGCCCCGTTCGATGCCGCACTGAACAGAAAGACCTGATCGTGCGTCAATGCATGCCTTTCATCACCCAAAGGCCATCACCATGAAAAAACACCCTCCCCTCCAAACCGCCATCCTGTGCCTGGGTCTGCTGGCACTGTCTTCAGTGCAAGCCGAAACCTTGAGCAAAGCCGACTACAAGACAGGAAAAACACACATCCAAGACACCTACAAAACAGACAAGGCAGCGTGCCAATCTCATTCAGGCCACGCCAAAAACGTGTGCCAGCAAGAGGCCAAAGCCAAAGAAAAGGTAGCGCATGCAGAGCTGGAGTACAGCTACACCGGCAAAACCACCGATGGCAACAAGGTGCATGTGGTGAAAGCCGAGACCGCCTACACGGTGGCCAAGGAACGGTGCAAAGACCATGAAGGCAACGCCAGGAATGTGTGCATTCAGGAGGCCAAGGCCACCGAGCAAAAAGCATTGGCTGAAGCCCGGAAAGAAGCTGCCGTCGAGAAGATGGAAGCCGAGTACAAATTGGCCATTGAAAAATGCGACGCCTTGGCTGGTGAGGCCAAGACCCACTGCGAGGCTGCAGCCAAGGTCAAGTTTGGCAAACACTGAGCTCGCCGCCAAAAGCCAGCAGCAATCCGAATGACTCAGATCAGCTTCAGGCAGCTCTCAATAAGTCAACTGCCCCCAAGCCTTCTCCAGCCGCTTGATACTCACAGGCTGCGGGGTGCGCAATTCTTGTGCGAAGAAGCTCACGCGCAGCTCTTCGAGTAGCCAGCGGAACTCCAGCATGCGGGCGTCTTGGGCGCCTTTGCGCTCGGCCACCAGACGCCAGTAGCGTTGCTCTTGCGGCCTCAGCTCGGTCAGGCGCTGGGCGTCGCGGGCGGGGTCGGCGCGGTATTTGTCCAGGCGCAGGGTGATGGCCTTGAGGTAGCGGGCATAGTGCTGCAGCTGCGGCCACGGGGTGGCGGCCATGAAGTTTTTGGGCATCAGGCGTTGCAGTTGCTGGGTGCAGTCTGCGGTCGCGTCCGGGGCATTTTTGGTGTCCTTGATCTTGCGGGTGGCCGCGCCAAACTCCAGCAAGATGGTGCCCGCCAGGCGGGCTACTTCGTTGGCGATCAGCGTGAGGCGGCCCCGGCCTTCTTCGATGCGGCGCTTGAATGTGGCTTCATCGTTGGGGAGCGGGTCGAGCAAAAAGGCGCGGTCCAGGGCCACGTCAATGATCTGGGTTTTCAGCTCATCCGCTGTGCCACCGCCTGCCCCGTCAGGTGACCGCCCGACTTGCATGTAGGCCACCGCCATTTTTTGCAGGTCGGGGATGTTTTTCTCAAGGTACTTGAGCGCGTCCTTGATCTGCAGCGCAAACAAGCGGCGCAGGCCTGCGCGGTTCTTGGCGGCGGCCACTTCGGGCTCGTCAAACACCTCGATGGTCACCGCGTCCTGCACGTCCACCAGCGCCGGGAAGCCGATCAGGGTCTGGCCGCCTTTGCTGATTTCCATCAGCTCGGGGAGTTCGCCGAAGGTCCAGGTGGTGTAGCGCTGATTGGCAGTCTGCTTGGCCTCTGAGTTTGCAGGCTTCTGCTTCTGCGAAGAATCCATTGGGGTCAGAGCCCGATTTCCTTCGGACAATCGGGATCCGACCCCATTTGATTTGGGGTCCGCGGGCAAAGTCGCCGCAGGCGCTGCAGCCACTTTCAACTGCGCCAGCGCCTGGAAGGCACCACGCGCTTTGGCACCCAGCTCGCCTTTGAGCGCGCCCAGGTTGCGGCCCATGCCCAGCTGGCGGCCGTGCTCGTCGACCACGCACAGGTTCATGAACAAATGCGGGCTGAGCATCTCGTGTTTGAAGTCACTTCGCTTGACGTCCTGGCTGGTTTCGTCGCGCACTTTTTTCAACAGCACATCGGTCAGCGAGCCGTTGCCAAACAGCTCGGGCGCTGACAGTTCGGCCGCGATGCGTGTGGCCGATTCGGGCAGCGGCACAAAGCGGCTGCGCGGACGCTGCGGCAGGCTTTTGAGCAGGGCCTGGATCTTGTCTTTGAGCAGACCGGGCACCAGCCATTCGCAGCGGTCTTCGCTCACCTGGTTGAGCACAAACAGCGGCACCGTCACGGTCACGCCATCGCGGGCATCGCCCGGTTCGTGCAGATACGTGGCCTGGCAATCGGTGCCACCCAAGCGGATGTGTTTGGGGAAGGCCTGCGTGGTGATGCCTGCGGCCTCGTGGCGCATCAGCTCTTCACGGGTCAGCAGCAAGAGGCGCGGCTGCTTGGCACTCTCGGCGCGGTACCAGTTCTCCAACAGACGGCCACTGCACACATCCGCCGGGATCTGCTGGTCATAAAAAGCGTAGATCAGCTCGTCGTCCACTAGCACGTCTTGCCTGCGTGACTTGTGCTCCAGCTCTTCGACCTTGGCGATCATCTTGTGGTTGGCAGCGAGGAAGGGCAGCTTGGTCTCCCACTGGTCGCCCACCAGCGCTTCGCGGATAAAAATCTCGCGTGCGCCATGCAGGTCCACCCGGCTGTAGGGTGTGCGCCGCCCGCTGTAGACCACCAGGCCGTACAGCGTGGCGCGTTCCAATGCCACCACTTCGGCAGATTTCTTTTCCCAATGCGGATCGAGCAGTTGTTTGCGCAGCAAATGCACCCCCACCTGCTCCAGCCACTGCGGCTCGATGGCGGCAATGCCCCGGCCAAACAGGCGCGTGGTCTCCACCAGTTCGGCCACCACGATCCAGCGGCCCGGCTTCTTGGAGAGGTGCGCGCCGGGGTGTTTGTGGAACTTGATGCCGCGTGCGCCCAGGTAGGCTTCTTCGTCTTCAAGCTTGTAGCCCACGTTGCCCAGCAGGCCCGACAGCATGGACAGGTGCAGCTGCTCGTAGCTCGCAGGCTGGGTGTTGATGCGCCACTTGTGCTCGGTCACCACCGTGAGCAGCTGGGTGTGCGTGTCACGCCACTCGCGCACCCGGCGGATGTTGACGAAGTTCTGGCGCAGCAGTTGTTCGTATTGGCGGTTGCTGAGTTTGTGGTCGGTGCCGTGGCCGCCACGCGCATCGTGGATCCACTTCCACAGCTTGAGGTAGCCGGTGAACTCGCTCTTGTCGTCGTCGAACTTGGCGTGCGCCTGGTCCGCCTGGGCTTGCGCGTCCATGGGGCGGTCACGCACGTCCTGCACGCTCAGAGCGCTGGCGATGATCAGCACCTCGTCGAGCGCCTGGCGGTCACGCGCCTCCAGGATCATGCGGCCCACACGCGGATCCAGAGGCAGGCGGGCCAGCTCGGCCCCCATGGGGGTGAGTTCGTTCGCGTCATCCACCGCGCCCAGCTCGGCCAGCAGCTGGTAGCCGTCGGTGATGGCGCGCCTGGACGGCGCTTCGATGAACGGAAAGTCCTCCACCACGCCCAGGTGCAGGCTCTTCATGCGCAGGATCACGCCCGCCAAAGACGAACGCAGAATTTCCGGGTCGGTGAAGCGCGGGCGGCCTGCAAAGTCCTTTTCGTCGTACAGGCGAATGCAAATGCCATTGGCCACCCGGCCGCAGCGGCCCGCACGTTGGTTGGCAGCAGCCTGGCTGATGGGCTCGACCATCAGCTGCTCGACCTTGCTGCGCAGGCTGTAGCGCTTGACGCGGGCGGTGCCCGCATCGATCACGTAGCGGATGCCTGGCACGGTGAGCGAGGTTTCGGCCACGTTGGTGGCCAGCACAATACGGCGGCCATTGGAGGCGTCAAACACCCGGTCTTGCTCGGCCTGCGACAGGCGGGCAAACAGCGGCAACACCTCGGCGTTGCGAGTGAGCGGCTGGTGCGACAAGTGCTTGCGCAGGTGGTCGGCCGCCTCGCGGATCTCGCGCTCGCCTGGCAAAAAGACCAGGATGTCGCCGCCCATGCCCCCGGCCCAGAGTTCGTCCACGCCGTCGGCAATGGCGTCGTTCAGGTCGTGATCGCGGGATTCTTCAAACGGGCGCCAGCGTTGCTCGACCGGAAATGTGCGGCCTGAGACCATGATGATGGGTGCAGGGACCAGACCCCCACGCTCGCCCACAACGCGCGCCTCGCTGCCCCCCGAGGGGGCTTCGCCTGGCTTGGGGCGGCCCGGCGCCAGTCGAGGCTGGCTGGCAAAGTGCTTGGCAAAGCGGTCGGCGTCAATCGTGGCCGAGGTGACCACCACTTTCAGGTCCGGGCGGCGCGGCAATATTTGGCGCAGGTAGCCCAGCAAAAAGTCGATGTTCAGGCTGCGCTCGTGCGCCTCGTCGATGATGATGGTGTCATAAGCCTGCAGCAGCGGGTCGGTCTGCGTTTCAGCCAGCAAGATGCCATCGGTCATGAGCTTGACGGACGCATTCTTGCTCAGGCGGTCCTGGAACCGCACCTTGTAGCCCACCACCTCACCCAGCGGCGATTTGAGTTCTTCGGCAATGCGTTTGGCCACCGAGCTGGCCGCAATGCGCCGAGGCTGGGTGTGGCCAATCAGGCGCCCACGCTCACCAGGCTTGGCATTCAGCCTCCCACGCCCCAACGCCAAGGCAATTTTGGGCAGCTGGGTGGTCTTGCCCGAGCCGGTCTCACCACAGACGATGATGACCTGGTGCTGGTCCATGGCCGCCATGATTTCGTCACGGCGGGCCGAGACCGGCAGGCCTTCGGGAAACTCGATTTGGATGGGGGTGGCGGACAAGGCGGAAAACTCTGTGAAAATCAATGCAAGAACAGCCCGGGATTATCCCAGCCTCAAGCCCACACTGCCCAAGACACCGCCAGCCCATGTCCACCGTTTTCAACTTCACCTTTGTGCCCTGGTTCCGGTCGGTGGCGCCCTACATCCACATGCACCGAGGCAAGACCTTTGTGGTCGGCATCGCAGGCGAAGCGATTGCAGCGGGCAAGCTGCAGAACCTGGCGCAGGACCTGGCCCTGATCCAGAGCATGGGCGTCAAGATCGTGCTGGTGCACGGCTTCAGGCCTCAGGTGAACGAACAGCTGGCTGCCAAAGGCCACACGCCCAAGTACTCGCACGGCATGCGCGTCACCGACAGCGTGTCGCTCGACTGCGCACAGGAGGCCGCTGGCCAGCTGCGCTATGAAATCGAAGCCGCCTTCAGCCAGGGCCTGCCCAACACCCCCATGGCCGGGGCCACGGTGCGGGTGATTTCGGGCAACTTCATCACGGCGCGGCCGGTGGGCATTGTGGACGGCGTCGATTTCATGCACTCGGGCCTGGTGCGCAAGGTCGATGTCGACGGCATCATGCGCACGCTCGACATGGGGGCCATGGTATTGCTCTCCCCCTTTGGCTTCTCACCCACAGGCGAGGCCTTCAACCTGACCATGGAAGAAGTGGCCACCAGCGTGGCCGCTGAACTGCAGGCCGACAAACTGATTTTTGTGACCGAAATCCCGGGCATCCGCATCGACCCGCACGCCCCGGCCAGCGACGACAACCCGATCGATACCGAACTGCCGCTGGCAGCTGCCAAAAAGCTGCTGGCCGAATCGCCCAACCCGACCCAGCCGACCGATCTGGCTTTTTACCTGCAGCATTGCGTCAAAGCCTGCGAGGAAGGCGTCGAGCGCAGCCACATCCTGCCCTTTGCGGTGGACGGCGCGCTGCTGCTGGAGGTCTATGTGCACGACGGCATCGGGACCATGGTGGTCGATGAAAAGCTCGAAGAGCTGCGCGAAGCCACGTCCGACGATGTGGGCGGCATCCTGCAGCTGATCGAGCCGTTTGAAAAAGACGGCACCCTGGTCAAGCGCGACCGCACCGAGATCGAGCGCGACATCGACCACTACACCATCATCGACCACGACGGCGTGATCTTTGCCTGCGCCGCGCTCTACCCCTACCCCGAAGCCAAGACAGCGGAGATGGCGGCGCTCACCGTCTCGCCGCAATCACAAGGCCAGGGCGATGGCGAAAAGATCCTCAAACGCATCGAACAGCGCGCCCGCGCCATGGGCCTGAAAAGCATTTTTGTGCTCACCACGCGCACCATGCACTGGTTCATCAAGCGCGGCTTTGCGCAGGTCGACCCCGACTGGCTGCCCGAGGCACGCAAACGCAAATACAACTGGGACCGCAAGAGCCAGGTGCTGGTCAAGAAACTCTGACGTAGGAGCCCCGCCCTCGGGGCGATGGAACCTGCGCCGTTCTGCTGACGCCCCATCGCGGCGAAGGCGCCGCTCCTACGGTTTTTGTAGGAGCCCCGCCCTCGGGGCGATAGCGCCTGTGCCTTCCTGCCAAAGCCCTTTCGCGGCGGGGGCGCCGCTCCTACAGTACAGAATCAAGTACCCAACCAGTGCCTCAACCGCGCCACGCCCTGCGACAGACGGTCCAGGTCTTTGGACGCAAAGCACCAGCGCAGCCAGCCTGCGGCCTCGGGGGCAAAGGCCTCGCCCGGGGCCAAGCCCAGGCCAGCCTCGGTAACCAAGCGTTTGGCCGTGGAAACCGAGTCAGGGTGTCCTGCCAGCTGAAAGAAGGCGTACATGCCTCCCTTGGCCGGAGCCACCTGCACACCGGGCACGGCCTGCAGCAGCGGCACAAGCGTGTCGCGGCAGGCCTTGAGGTGGGCCACCACGCGGGGCGTGATGTCGGCGGTGTGCTGTAACGCGGCAATGCCAGCGCGCTGGGTGAACACCGAGATGCATGAGGTGTTGAACTCGATGAGCTTGCCCACAGGCTGCGTCATGGCGGGCGGCATGACCAGCCAACCCAGGCGCCAGCCGGTCATCAAAAAGCTCTTGGAAAAACTGTGCACCACCACCAGCCGGTCTTCTGGCGTGGCGATGTCAAGGAACGATGGCGCACAACCATTGGCGGTGTCGGACTCGTAGTACAGGCGCTCATAGACCTCGTCGGCCAGGATCCAGGTGCCGGTCTGGCGGCAGTGGTCCAGGATGGCTTGCTGCTCGGCACGGGTCAGCGTCCAGCCCGTGGGGTTGTTGGGCGCGTTGAGCACCAGCACGCGGGTAGACGGGGTCACGGCGGCCTTGAGGGCGTCGATGTCGAGCACCCACTGACCGCCCACTGGCTGCAGGCTCACGCACTTGAGGCGCGCACCCATCACCAGCGGCTGCGCCGTCAGATTGGGCCAGACCGGGGTGACGGCCACCACTTCGTCGCCCGCATCGACCAGTGACTGGAACGCCAGCATGAGCGCGTTGACACCACCCGAGGTGATGGCGATGCGGTCCATGCCAATGTGCCCATGCAGGCCGCTCATGTAGTCGGCCACGGCCTGACGCAGTTCGGGCAGGCCCAGGTTGTGTGCGTAAAAGGTCTCGCCACGCTGCAGCGACTCGATGGCCGCCTGGCGAACCACGTCGGGCGTGACTTCGTCGGATTCGCCAAACCAGAAGGCCAGCACGTCGCTGCGGCCCAGGCCGGCATTGGCCACTTCGCGGATGCGGGATTCTTCGAGGTCGAGCACCGTCTGGCGCATGAATGGAGCTGCTGAATGGTTCATGACCCGATGCTAACGCCTGCAGGTCGAGGGGGTTTTCACACAGGTGTCAGCGGCCTATCATGGGCACACAACAACAGGGAGAGACACATGCACAGACGCAGCCTCATGGGCATGGCCACGCTGGGCCTGCTCGCCATCACGGCAGGGCTGGCCTTGCCCAGTGCACAGGCCGCCACCGGCAAAAGCAGCCGCGGCAGAACCCGCAAACCACCGGTGGACAAAGGCCCGGCCGAATCACGCGCCGAACGCGACAAGCGGCTGCAGCGGGAATGCAAAGGCAAGCCCAATGCGGGGGCTTGCGAAGGTTACGGCAGTTAAGTTCATCGCGGCAAAAAGGCACCTGCAGCGAACCGATCGCGGCGAGGGCGCCGCTCCTACAGAAGATGTGGGGGCCCCCGCCCACGGGGCGATTTCAGGCGGTCAAGCCCACCACTGCGCCAGACCACTGGCCCGCACGCTGGGGCGGGCGATGGCGGCTTCCAGCAAACCTGCTTCGGCCTCGATCAGGGTGAACTGTTTGCGGGCTCGGGTGATGCCCGTGTAGACCAGCTCGCGGCTCAGCACCTCGCCACCCCCCGGCGGCAACACCAGCGCGGTGTGCTCGAACTCCGAGCCCTGGCTTTTGTGCACCGTCATGACGAAGGCGGTTTCGACCTGCGCCAGACGCATCACGCTGACCGAGCGCAGCGCATCGCCATCGAGGAACCAGACCTTGAGCTGGCCCTCCAGGTTGGGCAGCACCACGCCCACGTCGCCGTTGAACACGCCCAGTTGCGCGTCGTTGCGGGTGACCATGACGGGCCGTCCGGCAAACCACTCGCCTTGTGGCTTGAGCAGGCCCTGGTCGGCCAGCGTCTTTTGCACCGCAGCGTTCAACCCTTCGGTGCCCCAGTCACCCTGGTGCACGGCGCACAGAATGCGAAAGCGCTCAAAAGACTGGAGCACGCTGCGCACCCAGTCGGCATGCGCTTGAGCATCTTGCCCAGCAGGGCCTTGCTGCATCAGGCCCAGGTGGTGGGCGTAGGACGGCTTGCCCGAGGTGCCCAGGGCCAGAGCGCAAACGGCCTGGGGGGTGCTGGGTTGCAGGGTGAGCAACGTTGAGGGAGATCGCGACGAGGGCGTCGCTCCCACAGGTGGCTGCGGCGTTTCTTGTAGGAGCCCCGCCCCCGGGGCGATAGCCTGCGCTTGACGAAGCTCTTGTTGCATCAAGGGTGCAGAAAAACTCTCAAGCAGCAAGGCTCGGGCAGCAGCGGCATCGCCCCGATTCACCGCCAGGGCCAGCTGCCCAATGGCACCTTTGAAGCGGCGGCTTTGGCGAAGCATCACGGTTTGTTGAGCGAGCAAGGGCGCAGCGCCAGCAGACAGGTACTCGGCAAGCAAAGTCTGCCCGGCCACGGTTTGCACAAACTGCGCAGTGCCCGGGCTGTAGCGGCCTGCGGCGGCGTCGCGGCACAGGTCGCCCAGCACAGCCCCCGCCTCCACCGAGGCCAGCTGGTCCTTGTCGCCCAGCAGCACCAGCCGCGCCGTGGGCGGCAGGGCCTGCAGCAGCGCGTCCATCATTTCCAGATGCACCATCGAGGCTTCGTCCACAATCAGCACATCCACATCGAGCGGGTTGGCCGCGTGGTAGCGGAACTGGCGCGTGTCGGGCCGTGCACCCAGGAGTGAATGCAGGGTGCGCGCCGGGCCCATGCGGGCGATCAGCGCGCTCAAGTCCAGGCCGATGTCGGCAGGCACCTGCTCTTGCAGACCGGTCAATGCGTTGTCGATGGATTGCTTGAGACGCGCCGCCGCCTTGCCCGTGGGTGCAGCCAGCGCCACGCGCAGCGGACTGCCCTCTTCATGCAGCGCCAGCAGCAAGGCCAGCAAGCGTGCGGCAGTGTAGGTCTTGCCCGTGCCCGGCCCGCCGGTGATGACCGACAGGCGCGCACGCAACGCCACGGCGCAGGCGACCTTTTGCCAGTCGGTGTCGGCAGAAGTCTTGGAAAGGGCATCGGCACTGGGCACAAAGAAACGGTCCAGCCAGCGGCGCGCAGCGGCTTCGGTCACGGCCAGTGGCTCACCCGCACGCTGCAGCAGGCCCTGACCCACGCGCTGTTCGTAGCCCGCATAGCGGCGCAGGTACAAAAGCGGAGCGTCGGCAGTGCCGCCCAGCACCAGCGGCTGGCCTTGGTCAGGCGCGTCGAAGTGCCGCACACAGGCCCCTTGCAACGCGCTTGACCAGTCGGCCAGCGCATCCGGCAGGTGCGCCCACAAAGCCTTGAGGCCTTGGGCACCTTCCACCGCTGCGGCAGGCCAACCCAACATCGCCACAGGTGGCGTGCACAGGTCAGCCAAGGGCAGGCAGGTGTGGCCGCGCCCTTCCATTTGTGCGAGCAATGCGGCTGCCACCAGCAACGCGGGGCTGGCCTCAGCGTCCAGACGCAGCAGCTGCGCGGCAAGGGCGCTGTCGAGGTGGCGCAGCAGGCCTTGCTCGGTCCAAAAGTGCAGCCATTGCAGCGTTTGCGCAGCGCTCAGGCTTTGCGCGGGCAAGTCGTTGAGCCAATCCATTTGCGTGGAGGGAACGGCTGTCATGCGGGTTGTCTTGCGCAAGCTCATGCTTTCACCTCGGCATTCAGCATGGCGTCCAGCCCATCGAGCAATTCAAGTGGCGCTGGCAGGGTGCAGCAACCGCCTGCAGGCCCGTCGATGCCACGCAGGAACAAATACACCGCACCGCCCAGCTGCTGCGCCGGATCGTAGGCCTCGCCGAGGCGGGCGCGCAGCAGGCGGTGCAGCGCCAGCATGTAGAGCGCGGCCTGCACCTCGTAGCGGTGGTGGGCCATGGCCTCGGCCAGGGCCTGCGGCGTGTAGGCTGCTTCATCTGCACCCAAGTGGTTGGATTTGTAGTCGAGCACCCAATAGCGGCCTTGGTGCTCGAACACCAGATCGGCAAAGCCCATGAGCATGCCGTGCAGTTGCGCATCGGGCAGTTGCGGTCGGCTCACGCCAGGCAGCAGGTGCTGCTGGCACAAGGCATCCACCTCGCGGGCGTGCAGGCGCTCGGCGGGCAGCCAGAACTCCATCTCGGGCAGCAAGGTGCCCAGCGCGTTCAGCGGGCTACCTGGCCCACGCAGGGGCTGTGCCACCACGCGGGTGAGCCACTGCACCACGTCTTCGGCCTGAGCGCTGTAGCCTGCGTTGTCGCAGCGCTTTTTCAGGCGCTCGGCTTTGATGGCGTCCAGCACAAAGCCATCGGCGGCCAACCATTCGAGCTGGTCGTGCAAAAAGTTGCCTGCGCTCGGGCCTTTGGCAAAGCGGTGCCAAGGGGCTTGCGGGTTGACTTGTGCGGGCAATACCACCGCGTCTTCGGGCGGCTCGTCGTCGGCCGGGCGTGGCGTGGCCATGTGCAAACCCATTTGCGCCAAGGGTTGCGAAGACAGGTCCCGCGCCAGGCGCGAGAAGCTCGCAATCGTCCACGACTTGTCGATGCGGGCGGTGCAAATCTGCGCCTCGCGCAGTTCGGTGCACTGCGCAGGCCGCTGCCAGACGGTGAGTGGCACTTCTTCACTGGCCCACACCAGATCGACCGACAAGTCCTGACCCTCACCATCTTTCTGCAAAGCCTGCAGCCTGGGCAACCAAGCGCCTTCGTCCATGGCTTCACCGCCACCGAGCAAATGGCCAGGCGCGCTGTCGTGGTTCACACAGTTTTTTCCCGTGCCCCGCGTGACCGGGCTCCAGCCCACCCACAGCGCATGCCGCGCCCGCGTGAGCGCCACGTACCACAGGCGCAGGTCTTCGCGCAGGCGGTCGCGGTCGGCGCCTTTGGCGTCGTCCTTGTCAAAGGCCAGCGTCCAGTGACGGCCTTCCTCAACATCACCCAACTGCAATACAGCGGCCTTATGGGCTTCGACCGCGCGGTGGCTGTGCGCAAAGGGCAGGCACACCACCGGGTACTCCAGCCCCTTGCTGGCATGGATGGTGATGACCTTGACCAGGTCTTCGTCACTCTCCAGCCGCACGGTCTGCTCTTCGCTGTCGCCTGCGCCGCCAGACTGCACTTCGTCGATCTGCTGGGCCAGCCAGCGGATCAGCGCCTGCTCGCCGTCGAGCTGGCTGCTGGCGGTCTGCAACAGTTCGGCCAGGTGCAGCACATTGGTCAGGCGGCGTTCACCATCACTCTGGCCGCGCCAGCGCCCGGCCAGCTCCAACACATGCAGCGACTGTCGCAACATGGCCAACACGCCCTGGTTTTGCCAGACCTGGTGCAGTTCGCGCATTTGCTCGGCACGCTGGTCCAGCCGTTCGTCCTGCGTGGCCAGGTCGTACAGTTCGGCCAACGACAGGCCCACTGTTCGCGTGCCCAAGGCAGCGCGCACGCGGCGCATGTCCTTCGGTTCGGCCACACCGCGCAGCCACAGGCACAGGTCCTGCGCCTCGTCGCTGGCAAAAACCGAGTCGCGGTCCGACAAGTACACCGAGGACACGCCCCGTGCACGCAGGGCCTCGCGCACGGCGTTGGCCTCTTTGCCAGTGCGCACCAGCACGGCAATGTCTTTGGGTTGCAAGGATCGGTCGCCTTTGTCTGCATCAGCGAAGCGGGCCTGTGGGTCACTCAGCCAGGCCACGATCTGCTCGGCGCACAGGGCCGACAAATGCGTTTGCGCATCGCGCTGGCTGCGCAAGGTGGCGTCGTGGACCAGGGTCATGGCTTTCACATCGCCAGCACTGGTTGTCAACACCTCATCACGGCCCTTGGCATCTACGGGCTGAAAAGGCAGCGGGTCATCGCCGCTCTGGCGGTAGCCAAAAGCGTCTGGCGTGATCTGGAACCAGCGGTTGACCACATCGACCACGGCCTGGGTCGACCGGTAATTGGTGCCCAGCACATGGTGGCGGCCCGCGGTGGCGCGGCGGGCGGCCAGGTAGCTGTGGATGTCTGCACCGCGAAAGCCGTAGATCGACTGCTTGGGATCGCCGATCAGCAGCAACGCAGCGTCTTGCCGGTTCTCGGCAGTACGGTAGATGCGGTCAAAAATGCGGAACTGCAGCGGCGAGGTGTCCTGGAACTCATCGATCATGGCCACCGGGAACTGCTCGCGCAGGCGCTGCGCCAGGCGTTCGCCCAAGTCAGGGTCGGCCAGCGCCACATCGAGGCGCTGCAGCATGTCGGCAAAACCGAACAACCCACTGCGCCGCTTGAGCTCGGCCATGCGCTGCTGCACATGGGTGCGGGCGTGCAGGCGGGCGGCGTGAAAGGGTTCGGGCAAAGCCTGCAAGGCGGCTTGCAGATCGGCATAGGCTTGCGATTCGGGTGGCAGGTCCACAGGCGCTTCGCCGGCTTTGCGGCAAGCCAGCAAGCCCTCGGGCGTGAAGCGGTCCCAGCCGGTTTTCATGGCTTTTTTCAGGGCCTTGCCGTCTTCCTCGCCTTGCGACCAGACTTTGAGCACATCCAGCCAGGCGGCGCAGTTTTTGTAGCTCAGCTTGCGGCCGTCCCAGCTGGATTTTTGGTGTTCCAGTTGCGCCTCGATCCAGCCGAGCAAGTTATCGGATTTTTCAACCCAACCCTGCTTGAGCGCCTTGATCTGCGCCTCGCGTTCGGCCAGTACGGCACCCAAGACCTGCGCCAGCGTGCCAGGTGCGGGGTCTTGCAGTGGCACAGCCATCAGGGCGCGCATGTCCTTGTCGAGCGCGGGCACATCGCGCCAGACGCGCTGCACCTGCGCCACCAGGGGTGTGGCCATGGGGTAGAGCTGCTGACGCCAGTAGTCCTGCACGGCTTCCAGCCGCAGTGCGGCTTCGTCGCCGACCAGGTTTTCTTCAAACAGGTTGCCGCTGTCAAACGCGTGCTCGCGCAACATGCGCTGGCACCAGGCGTCGATGGTGTAGACCGCCGCGTCGTCCATGGCCTGCGCGGCCAGCGCCAAGCGGTACGCCGCTTGCTCGCGGGGCTCACCTTCGGGGTATTCGCTTTGGAGTTGCAGCAGGAAGGCGTCGTCCGTTTCAGCGATGCCCCGGAACACCTGCGCCGCTTCCGTCAGGCGGGCGCGGATGCGGTCTGACAACTCGCGGGTGGCGGCACGGGTGAAGGTCATCACCAGCACGTCCTGCGGCAGCATGGGGCGCAGGGGCGCAGTGCCATCGCTGCCGTGGCCGAGCACCAGGCGCACATAGAGCGCGGCGATCGTCCAGGTCTTGCCCGTACCTGCGCTCGCCTCGATCAGGTGACTGCCACGCAGCGGGAAGCTGTGGGGGTGGAGTGCCTGTGCTGTCCTCATTCGTCTTCCTCCGGCGCATCGGGCAAGGCCTCGACTTCAAGCTCTGCAGCCCAGGCCTTGAGCGGCGCGTACACCGCCTGCGCCAAACGGTCGAGTGCGCCCGTGGCCAGCAAGTCCTGCAGCGTGGGGTAGGTGCGGGCCAGCGCCGGGTCCTTGTCTTTTTCTGCGCTTTTGAAGTCGCCGCCCTCATAGGCGTCGGCCAGCGCGTTGGTGTTGTCCGGGTCCTTGAGCCACTGCAAGGCCACGCCGGGTGGCAAGGGCAGCGGCCAGCGCATGCCCTCCATCCAGGTGTCCAGCAGCACCTGCAGCTGGGCGCGGGCGGCTTCGGGGTCTTGCTCTGGCACACGCAGCACAGCGTTTCGCCCCACCACCACACAGCGCAGCGGTTGATCCATGGCGGCAACGGCGAGCGACTGCAGCCAGATGTCGAGCAGTTTCTCCGGGTAAGGTTGCGGCGTCTTGGGCTTGAGGTCAGCCAAGGCATTGGCGCGCAAGCTCAAAAGGAGTTGCCCGCCCTCGCCTGCCAACACGCCGCCCAGTGCATCCTGCAAGCCCACTTGCGGATGCACCAGATCGACCAGCACGCGATCGGCTGCATCGGGGTATTCCCCGCACTCGCGCCATGCAGCGGCCAGCTGGGTCTGCAGGATGTGGGTCAGCTTTTGCGCTTCGAGCGTGCCCACACCCGCCAGCGGCAAGGCCCCGGCCTGGCGCAGGTGTTGCACCACGCCCTGCGCATATGCGGGCAAGGCGCCATTGTTCAGATCGGCAGGCACATGCTGCAGTTCATGGTCGAGCAACGCGTACAGGTCCAGACCGCCCAGGCCAAACAGTTCTTCGTCGTGCAGTTCGCTGCGCTCGTCCTCCAGGTGCACCTGCAGGCGCTCGCGGAAGAAGGCGCCGACAGGTTTGCGCAAAAAGCGGGCGAGTTGGGTGAGGGAGATGACCGGGGCTTGCTCGTTGGCGGCCATGAATGACGGCAAAAATGCGGGTAATCGCGGCGAGGGCGCCGCTCCCACAGATTCCGATCCCACAAAGGTTTTTGTGGGAGCGGCGCCCTCGCCGCGATGAATCGCCTGCGCTGCCCGCCACTCGTTGGCATAGGTCTGCAAGCCACTGCCCGCTTCAAAGTAAGCACGGCTGAAGGGCTGCAGCGGGTGCACCGTGGTCAGGCCTTGGGCGGTGCCCTTGCCCCAGAGCAGGTCGATCTCATCGCGCAGCTGCGAGACCAACACAGAGGGCGGTTGTTCGCTGTTGTTGCGCACACTGCGGCCGCTCCAGCTCACGTACAGCACCTGCCGGGCGGACAGCAGGGCTTCGAGCATGAGCTGGCGGTCGTCGTCGCGGCGCGAGCGGTCGCCGGGGCGCGTCATGCCGGGCAGGCCCATCAGGTCAAAATCGGCCCGTGGGCTGCGACGCGGGTAGTCGCCGTCGTTCATGCCCAGCAGGCACACCGCCTGGAAGGGAATCGCCCGCATCGGCATCAACGTGCAAAACGTCACGCCACCTGCCCTGAAGCGCTGCTCCAGCCGGGGCGTTTTGAGTGCTTCGAGCCAGGCCGAGCGGGCCACGGCCAGCGGCACGGCCTCGGCAAAACCCGCCTCGTCACAGGCACGCACCCAGTCGCTCAGGGCCTGGTCAAGCGCCGCCAGCGCGTTGCGGTCGTTGTCGTCACGCGGCTTGAACAAGGCGGCCAGCATGGCACGGCAGCGTTCAGACCACTGCGCGGGCGTGGCGCTTTGCGTGCCGATCTGCCACCAATCGATCAAGGCCTGCAACAGGTGCGCCAGCGAGCCCGCCAGTTCGGCGTCCAGCCCGCCCACCTCGGCGTAAGGTGACACGTCCAATGAAACGTCATCGCCCACCGGATCGGCCCCGCAGGCATAACCCATGAGCATGCGCTGCACACCAAACAGCGCCGAGTTGTCGTCGCCGCACACGCCCAGACCCAGGCCCATACGGTGCTCGGCAGACAAACCCCAGCGGATGCCCGAGCCCGCCATCCAGCGGGTGAGCGTGGGCAAGTTTTCGTCCTTCAGGCCAAAGCGGGCCGCGAGCGCAGGCACTTCGAGCAGCTCGACCAGCTCGCTCATGCGGCTGCGCTGCTGCGGCAGGGCCAGCAGCCACTCGACCGCGTGGATCAGCGGGCTGATGGCCTGCGCGCCCAGGTCGGCAATGTCGAACGGGATGAAACGTGCGTCGCTGCGCTTGTACTGGCCGAACACGGCGCGGATCGCCGGAGCCATGACTTCGATGTCGGGCACCATGACCGCCACATCGCGCGGCGACAAGGGCTGATCGCCGGGCGGTGTGTGGAACCACTGCAGCAGCTGGTCGTGCAGCACTTCAAGCTCGCGCACCGGGCTGTGCGCCACGCTGAAGGTGACCGAGCGGTCGCCCTCGCGCAAAGGCAGGGCTGGCGTACCGCCGCTCGACGGCTCCAGGTCGCGGATGCGCCGCTGCAACTGCGCCAGCAAACGCGTGCCGTCTTCGCCGGGCACATCGTCAAAAAAGTCCAGGCGCGGCCACTGCGTGACTTGCTTGGCCGCCTGCAGGTCGTCAAACGCGTCGAGCTGACGAATGAAATCACGCCCCTGCCGCCCCCAGGTGGCCAGCAGCGTGGGGGCGTGCAGGTGCATCTGCGCCAGCGGCAAATCGGCCAGGGCCTCGCCGCGGTAGGCGTGGCGCCGCCGCTCGGCCTGTAGCCACTCACGCCCGTCAATGATGTCACCCCAGTGGTGCTCGCAGGGGTTGGGCACGGCCAGCATCACTTGGCTGTGTGCGGCCAGCGCGGCCAGCATCTCCAGCAACTGCCCGGGCATGTGACTCATGCCGAACACCGACACGCGCCGCGCCACGGGACTCGCCAGCGGCTGGCCCGATTGCAGGTGCGCCAGCGCCCGCGCATGCAGCGCCGGGCGGGTGGCCTCGCGCTGGTCCTCATCGAGCGTGGCCAGTACGCGCCGCCACAGTTCGGCCTGCCAGAGCTGGTCGTCGGCCAGCGCCTCTTCGCCTGCGGCCTTGCACAGCACATCGCGCCCGGCAGCCCAGTCCTGCAGCCAGTCGGGTCGGTAGATCTGGTACTGGTCAAACAGGTCGGCCAAGCGACTGGCCAGTTGCAGCAGGCGGTCGGGCTCGTCGCCTCTCAAAAAACCTGCCACGGGTTTGAACACAGAGTCACTCAGGCAGCCGGGCAACAAGGCCATCAGCCGCCAGGTCATCGGGAGTTTGTCCAGCGGCGAGTCGGGCGGGACGTTGTGCGTGCCCAGCACCTGTCGGTAAGTGCGCCACAAAAAGCGCGAGGGCAGCTCCACCCGCGTGGCCGCGCACACCCCGCCCTGGCGGGCCAGCTCGATCTTGATCCACTCGGCCATGCCGTTGCTCTGCACCAGCACCACTTCGCTTTCCAGCGGGTGCAAAGGGTGCGTGCGCAGCCAGAGCGTGAGGGTGTCGGCCAGCACCTCGGCACGGTGGCTGTGCAGGGCGATGAAGCCGGGTGAAATGGCAGAAGCGGGCATGCAGAAGGGGCGAACCGATGGCGGCAGAAAGCATCAAGAATAGCCGCAATCCACCCCGCCGCTGGTGACATCCGCCAGCTTGTTCTTGCCCATTTTTTAAGCACTACCTGCCAAGCCAGCAAAGACGGGCCTTGACGCAGTTGTTCATGGACTTATCCACACCTTTGGGCACGGTCTGTGGGGACAGTCTCCATCGGGATAGGAAGGCTTTTGAATGACTTATAAAGTGCACCCATGATGCACTTCTACGAACCGCACTTGGGCCACGGCCTCAAGCACGACCCGTTCAACTCGATCGTCGGCCCCCGCCCCATCGGCTGGGTGTCCAGCCGCAGCGCAGACGGCGTGCTGAATCTGGCGCCCTACAGTTTCTTCAGCGCCTTCAACTATGTGCCGCCGCTGATCGGGTTTTCGAGCATCGGGCGCAAGGATTCGCTCAACAACATCGAGGCCACGGGCGAGTTTGTCTGGAACCTGGTCACACGCGACCTGGCCGAGGTGATGAACCAGACCTGCGAGGCGGTGCCGCCCGAGGTGGATGAATTTGCATTGGCAGGCCTCACGCCTGAGCCATCGCGCATCGTGGGGGTGCCGCGTGTGGCGCAGAGCCCGGTGAGTTTCGAGTGCCGCTGCACGCAGATCCTTCAAATGGAAGACCTGCAAGGCCAAAAGATCCAGACCTGGATGGTGTTCGGCCAGGTGGTGGGCATCCACATCGACCAGCGACTGGTGCCTGGGGGGGTGTACGACACGGCCCGCGCAGGGCACATCCTGCGCGGCGGTGGCCCGGCGGACTATTTCAGCATCGGGCCCGAGCAGCTGTTCAAGATGTACCGACCCGAAAGCGGCGCACGCGGCTTGCCCAAGTGAATGGGTGGCTGCAGCGGATCACTTCATCGTGACCGACAAACCAGGCAGAGGCTTTGAAAACTCAACCGACCAGTGTTCACCCGGCGCAATCGCGAACGCGTCGGTCCAGGTGCCTGTGGTGACTACATCGCCCGGCTGCAGATCGGTCGCACCAGGGCATTGGCGCAGTTCGTTCAGAAAGTGGTGGAGCGCCAGCAAGGGGCTGTCCAGCACGTTGCGCCCTGGCCCCTGAGCGACAGGCTCGCCGTTTTTGGACAGCACAGCCTGTGCCGACGCCAGCAAGGCGTTAAGCGCATCGGCATCTTCAGCCAGATCGCGCACGGGCACACGCGGTCCGATCAGCAAACGTGCATGCAATGCGCTGTCGGCCACGGTCTCACTGGCGGTGAACTTCCAGTCAGGGCAATGGGTCTGCACCACCTCAAAACCAGGTGCCAGCCACTCGATGGCCTCGAACAACTGCTGGACCGTGGCGTTGGGGGCTGGCGTGGCGCGCAGGCCAAAAACGATTTCCGGTTCGATGCGCGGCTGGCAGGTCCCCGTGAGGTCGATCACGCCCTCGCCTCCGCACACGCTCAAGCCAGTGTCCCACACCGTGCCCCAGATGGGCGCGAACACCTTGTAGAGCGGCCAGATGGTGCGGTTGGTAAAACCGATCTTGTAGCCTCGGGGCACCTCACCGCGTAGCCATCGCAAATGACGAACAGCCAATGCTTTTTGGTAGGCCGCATCCAATCCTTCGGGGGCGCCAGATCGAACGGCGGGCGACCAAATCTGGGCCTGGTCATGGTGCTGGAGGAGTAGTTCAGGGCTCATCGGCCCACTATAGCCCCCGCGACAAGCAGGCACTGGCACACGCGCTACAGTGCGGCCATGGACCAACCGACCCCCGCCCACCTGGCTGTCACGCCACTGATCGACAGCGACCACCCCGAGGTGATCGCCTTTGCCCGCCAGCATGCGCAAGGCAGCGATGACCGTGAGCGTGCTGTGGCGCTGAACCTGGCCGTGCGCGACCTGATCCGCTACGACCCTTACAAGATCGATCTGTCACCCCAGGGCATGCGTGCCAGCACGGCGCTGCGTCAAAGCCATGGCTGGTGTGTGCCCAAGGCCGCCTTGCTGGCAGCCGCGTGCCGTGCGGCAGGCATCCCGGCGCGGCTGGGCTACGCCGATGTACGCAACCACCTGAGCACCGAGCGCCTGCGCAAAACCATGCAGACCGATGTCTTCATCTGGCACGGCTACGCCGACCTCTGGCTGGGCGGCCGCTGGGTCAAGGCCACGCCCGCGTTCAACATCGAGTTGTGCAACAAGTTCGGCCTGCTGCCGCTGGACTTTGACGGACACAGCGACTCGATCTACCACCCCTTTGACAAGTCGGGCAACCGGCACATGGAGTACGTGCAGCAGCGCGGCACGTTTGACGACATGCCGCTGGCGCAGATCACTGCCGACTTCGATGTGGTTTATGGCCCATGGATGAAAAGCCAGCACCAGCTGCAAACGGCCAGCTTCGAGCAGGATGTGCAGAAAGAAAACTGACACCATGAAGACAACTTTCCCCTTTTTGCCCCTCTCCCTGGCTTTGGCACTGCCCGCTCTGGCCCAGACGCCCGCCGCAGCGCCCTCTGCCCCTGCCAGCGCGGCCTCCGAAGCCACTGCCAGCAAACCCGCAGCGTCCGCACCTGCCAATGGGCTGAAGCCCTATGCCGAAGTGGTCAAGGACAGCCAGGAGCTGCCTGGCCACTTCACGATGCACCAGAAAGACGACAAGGTCTGGCTGGCCATCCGGCCCGAGCAACTCAACCAGCCCTTCTTCTTCACGGCCAACGTGAGCCGATCGGTGGGTGAACGCGGCCTGTACGGCAGCCAGATGGGCCGCTCGCACCTGGCCACATGGCGCCGCGTGGGCAACCAGATGCAGCTGGTAGCGCTCAACACACGCTTTCATGCCAAACCCGGTACACCGCAAGCACAATTCGTTTCTGAATCGTTCTCGGAAAGCCTGCTGGCCAGCGCTCCGGTGGTGTCGCTCAAACACACCGACACGCAAGCCGTGCTGGTGGAAGCCAACGCCCTGCTGATGAACGACATCCCCGGTTACCAGACCGCACTGGAAGAGGCCTTCCGGATGCCCTTTGCACTGGATACCAAGAACTCCGAATTCGCCTCGGTCAACAACACGCCGGACAACAGCGGACTGGAAGTGCGGGCACATTTCTCGGTGTCCAAACTGTCCGCAGCGCCACTGACGCCACCGGCCACGCCCGCACCGCCCCCACCCAAAACCACGCCCGATCCACGCAGCCTGTTCAGCAGCTTTTATTACAGCTTCGCCAAGCTGCCCGCCCAACCTTTGTCACCCCGCCAGGCGGATGAGCGCATCGGCTATTTCGTGATGACGCGCACGGATTACACCGAAGACACGCAGCCCAAAACCAAGCAGCACTGGATCAAGCGCTGGCGCCTGGAAAAGGAGCACCCGCAGGCGGCCCTGTCGGCCCCCAAGCAGCCCATCACTTTCTGGCTGGACAAGAACATCCCCATCAAATACCGCGAGTCGGTACGGCAAGCTGTGCTGGAATGGAACAAGGCTTTCGAGAAAATCGGCTACCAGAATGCCATTGTGGTCCAGCAGCAATCGGACACCGACAGCTTCAACAACATGGACGCACGTCACGCCTCGGTGCGCTGGTTCACCGGGTCTGACATCGGCTTTGCCATTGGTCCAAGCCATGCCGACCCGCGCACGGGCGAGATTCTGGACGCGGACATGGGCATGTCGGATGTGTTCGCCCGTGGGGCGCGCCGCCAGGTGAGCGAAGACCTGCGACACCCCCACGTCAACCATGACGCAGCGCATTGCGACTACGCCGAACAAGCACAGCAAGAGCTGGGCTTTGGCATGGACCTGCTCGAAGCCCGGGGCCTGGACATGGATGGCCCTGAAGCCGAAGCCCTGGCTCAAGCGTATGTGAAAGCGACCATGATGCACGAGGTCGGCCATGTGCTGGGCCTGCGCCACAACTTCCGCGCCTCCGCGGCCTACAGCCTCCAGGACCTTCACAACCCGGCCTTTGCCGGGAGCAAGGGTTTGTCCACCTCGGTCATGGACTACATTCCCTTCAACCTCACCGCCGAAGGCCAGCCCACATCACAGATGGTCATGCGCACCCTGGGTGAATACGACTACTGGGCCATCGAATACGGCTACCGGGAAATCGCAGCAACCGACGAGGCCAAGGTGCTGGCCCAAATCGCCAGCCGCGCCCGCGAGCCCCAGCTGGCCTTTGCCACCGACGAAGATGCGGGCTACGGCCCGGTCAGCGGTGTGGACCCGCTGATCAACCGCTTTGATCTGGGCAACGACCCACTGACCTACTACAAGCACCGCATGCAGCTGTCCAAAGAGCTGTGGCGCCGCATCGAGAAACTGAAGCTGGCCGATGGCGAAAGCTATGAACGTTTGACCCGCAGCTTCATGAGCGGCTTCCGCGCTGTGAGCAACATCGCGCCGCTGGCGGCCAAATACGTGGGCGGCGTGCTGACCCGGCGTGACCGTGCGGGCGGACTGCCCCTGGCCGAGCCCGTGCCTGCTGCACGCCAGCAGGAAGCCCTGAACCTGATCAGCCACGACTTCTTCCAGGCCAACAGCTTCCGCTTCAAGCCTGACTTGCTGGCCCGCCTGGCGCAAGACCCGATGGATCGCGATGGCCCCCACCAGGACCTGTCAGTGCCTGCCATGGTGCTGAGCCTGCAAAAGGCGGTGCTCGATCCGATCATGTCGGCCCAGACCGCGCAGCGTCTGGCCGAGTCGCCCCTGCGCGATCTCGCAGGCCACAACAGCCTGACGCTGGCCGCCGTCTACACGCGCTTGCAGTCAGACATCTGGAGCGAAGTGGGCAGCGGCCAACAGCCCGACCTGCTGCGCCGCAATCTGCAGCGTGAACATCTGCGCCGCAGCATGGACAGCCTGCTGCGCCCCACAGCAGCCATGCCCGCAGATGTGCGCAGTGTGCAGCGCCTCTTGTTGTCGCAGCTGGCCGATCGCCTGGAGCAACGCCTGAAAGCGGGTGCGCTGCAGCTCGAAACTCAGGCCCACTACAAGGACGCCCTGGGCAGCATCCGCGCCACATTGAGCGCCAACCTGCAGCGCAATGGCTGAGCCTCTTCAGGTGCTCAACAAAAAAGGCCCTGAAGGGCCTTTTTCATGCGAGCGCAACCCGGATCAGCCCGGCCGCACCATGTTGCAACTGCTGGGCAGACGCGCTTGGTCAGCACTGATCTGGCGGATCACCCTGAATCCGTAGCCCGAGCCTTCCACATCGAACCTGACGCCAGGCGATCCCTGCCGCTCCATGACGCCCACGGCCAGCGGCTGCTGGAACTGGTGGTCCTGTGCGCGCATGAAGCCGGTCTGCCCGGCCATGCTGACACGGGCTTTCTCCAGTTGCAAGGCCACTGCCAAAGGCTCGCTTGAACCTGCTTTCTCCAGTGCCTGCACATAGGCCTCGACCAGCAGCTGCATGCGCAGGTGCACATAGTCTTCAGAAGGCTTGGCAAAGCGCTGACGGAAGGACTGGTAGAAAGCCTCGCTGGCCGGGCCTGGCACATTGGGCAGCCAGTCGGCCACAGCGATCACACGGCCCACACCCGCATCACCCAGAGCCGCCGGAGCGCCCAGGGCGTTGCCATAGAAGGTGTAGAACTTGCCCTCGTAACCCGCCTCTCGCGCGGCCTTGACCAACAGCGTCAGGTCGTTGCCCCAGTTGCCGGTGATGACGGCCTGCGCGCCCGAGGCCTTGATCTTGGCGGCGTAGGGCAAAAAGTCTTTCACCCGGCCCATGGGGTGCAGCTCGTCACTCACGATCTTGACGTCAGGCCGCAGGGTGTCGAGCTGGCGGCGCGCCTCGCGCAACACGGCCTGGCCAAAGCTGTAGTCTTGCCCGATCAGGTAGGCGGATTTGACGGTTTTGTCGTCCTTCAGAACCTGCATGAGCGCGGTCATGCGCATGTCGGCATGGGCGTCGAAGCGGAAGTGCCAGAAGCTGCATTTTTCGTTGGTCAGCACCGGGTCGACGGCCGAATAGTTGAGAAACAACACGCGTTTGCCTGGCTCGCGTTCGTTGTGCTTGTTGATCGCGTCGATCAGCGCCAGCGCGTTCGCCGAAGAATTGCCTTGCAACACGACTTGCGCACCATCGTCCACCGCCGAGCGCAGGGCCAACAAGGCTTCCTCGTTCTGGCCCTTGCTGTCGTAACGCTGCAGCTCCAGCAGCCGCATGCCTTGGGCGGTCTTGACGCCGCCGCGTGCGTTGACGCGCTCCACCGCCCAAGCGATGTTGCGCACCACGGCTTCGCCCGTGTTGGCAAAGGGGCCGGAGAGGCCTTCAATCATGGCCAGGCGAATGGGCGCGGGTGTTTGAGGAAAAACAGGGAAAGCCGCGGCAGCACAGACCCAAGCCAGCGCTGCGCGACGAAACAAGTTCGTGCGCATGAAAAAATCAGTGGAAAAAATCAGAACTTCAGCGTCTTGACGCCTTGCGCGGTGCCCAGCAGGCAGACTTGCGCTTTTTGCAAAGCAAACACGCCCACCGTGACCACGCCAGGCCACTGGCTGACGGTGTTTTCAAAAGCCACCGGATCGGTGATCTTCAGGCCTTTCACATCGACGATGTGCTGGCCGTTGTCGGTCACCAGCGGCTGGCCGTCTTTCAGGCGCACAGCGGCGGTGCCGCCCATGGCCGCAAACTGGCGGATCACGCGGGCGGTGGCCATGGGGATCACTTCGACCGGCAGCGGAAAAGCACCCAAAGCGTCCACCAGCTTGCTCTCGTCGGCGATGCAAACGAACTGTTTGCTCTGGGCCGCCACGATTTTTTCGCGGGTGAGCGCCGCACCACCGCCCTTGACCATGTGGCCCTGGTGGTCGATCTCGTCCGCGCCGTCGATGTAGACCGACAGGCTTTCGACCTCGTTGCTGTCGAACACCGGGATACCGAGCGCTTTGAGGCGCACGGTGGAAGCTTCGGAACTGGAGACCGCGCCTTTGATCTGGTCTTTCATGGTAGCCAGGGCGTCGATGAATTTGTTGACCGTGGAGCCAGTGCCCACGCCGACGATTTCGCCAGGAACAACGTATTGCAGGGCGGCCTGGCCCACCAGGGCTTTGAGTTCGTCTTGGGTCATGAGGAATTCCGGGTCTGAGACAATAAAGGGATCAACCCGGAATTATCCAATGTCGCTGATCCCCTACGCTCTGGCCCGCTCGTTTTTGTTCAAAATGGACCCCGAAGAGGCCCACGAACTGACCATCGAGGGCCTGGCCCGCACCCAGAACACCCCACTCGACCGCGTCTACCGCCAGCCTTTTGTGGACCACCCCGTCACGCTGGCAGGGCTGCACTTTCCCAACCGCGTGGGCCTGGCCGCCGGGCTCGACAAGAACGCCCGCTGCATCGACGGCCTGGGGGCCATGGGCTTTGGTTTTGTCGAAGTCGGCACCGTCACGCCCAAAGCGCAGCCGGGCAACCCGAAGCCGCGCATGTTCCGCCTGCCCGAGGCGCAAGCCTTGATCAACCGCCTGGGCTTCAACAACGATGGACTGGACGCGTTCATCGCCAACGTCAAACGCTCCAAATTCCGCCAGCACGGCCGCCTGCTGGGCCTGAACATCGGCAAGAACGCCGCCACGCCGATTGAAAACGCCACCGACGATTACCTGATTGCGCTGGCCGGGGTCTACCCGCATGCCGACTACGTAACGGTGAACATCTCCAGCCCCAACACCAAGAACCTGCGCGCCCTGCAAAGCGACGAGGCGCTGGACGGCCTGCTGGGTGCCCTGGTGGCGCGGCGCGAAGAACTGGCTGCCGAGCACGGCCGTCGTGTGCCCATGTTCCTGAAAATCGCCCCCGATCTGGACGAGACTCAGGTGGGCGTGATTGCCGCCACCCTGCAAAAGCACGGCATGGACGGCGTGATCGCCACCAACACCACGCTGGCCCGCGACGCCGTGACCGGTCTGCCCCACTCGGAAGAAATGGGCGGCCTGTCGGGTGCGCCGGTGTTGGAAGGCAGCAACCGTGTGATCCGTCTGCTGCGCGCAGCCTTGGGCAAGGACTTCCCCATCATCGGGGTGGGCGGCATCCTGAGCGGCCACGATGCCATCGCCAAGATCGAAGCCGGGGCCGACGTGGTGCAGATCTACACCGGGCTGATCTACAAAGGCCCGGCGCTGGTCACCGAAGTGGCCAGTGCGCTGCAGCAGATGAAGCGCTGAGACAAACAGCCTGGGGCCATCAGCATGGCCCCGTGTGCTCAGTCCTTGAAATACACCAGCTGGTGTGTACTGGCCAGCAGCTGGCCCTCAGGGCTCCAGAGTTCGCCGGTCTGGTCAAAGTAGCCATGGCGGTAGTTGAGTGCCTTGGCCACACCCAGCACATGGCGCGAGCCCACCTGTGCCAGCAAGGCGCTGTCGGCATGGAAATAGGTGGTCAATGACACCGTGCCAATCAGTGCACGGCGGCGGCGGCGGATGTAGATGCGCGGGAAAAAGCTGTCGCTCATGGCCGCCAGCGAAGCAAAGTCCATCGCACGCTCGGGTTCGTCACGCACCCACAGGCAGGAGCGTGAATGGGTTTGCTCCTGTTCATCAAAGACCGTTGGGAAAGCACCATCGACAAAGCGCATGTCGTAACGCTGCGGCCAGGCAGGCATGCCTTTCACAGCCATGCGGGGCACCGCATCGGGCACGGGCATGTTGGTGGGCATCACGGCCTCGACATCCGACCAGGTCTCACGCCGCACGGCAAACACCGCTGTGGCGGTGCCCACCACACCTTCGGCCTGATGGGCTTCGATGATCCAGTGCTGGGTGGAACGGTTGGTGCGCACGGGCCGCGCCAGAAAACGGATGTCGCCATCGGCCACCGGGGCCGCAAAATTGACCGTCAACGCCACCGGCTCGCCCAGACGATCGGGGTGCAGCATGGCGGACTGCAAGAGCTGCGCTGCGGTAGTGCCGCCAAAAGGACCAACCATATTGGCGTAAGCCGGGTGGGTTGCGCCCTTGAATTCGTTGGGAGCGGCAATCTGGAGGGCGATGGCTTCGTCAAGTGGGTGCATGAACGCATGATGGCGCACAAGCAATGCCTGCGCTGTCCCGCAAGCGATCAGGCCAAGCGGGCGCAGACTTCTGCGGCAATCGCCAGTGAGCTGGTCAAACCCGGTGATTCAATGCCCAGCAGGTTCACGAGACCCGGCACACCGTGCTCGGCAGGTCCCTGGACCATGAAGTCAGCTGCTGCATCGTGCGGGGCGTTGATTTTGGGGCGCATGCCCGCGTAGCCGGGCTGCAAGGCACCGTCTTGCAAGGCTGGCCAATATTTGCGCACCTCGGCATAAAACGCGTCGCCCCGGCGCGGGTCCACCTGCAGATCAGCAGGGTCATTCACCCACTGCACATCGGGACCGAACTTGGCCTGACCGCCCAGGTCGAGCGTGAGGTGCACGCCCAAACCCGCCGCTTCGGGCACGGGATAGATCAAGCGCGAAAACGGGGCCTTGCCCGCCAGCGTGAAGTAATTGCCTTTGGCGAAGTACGCCAAGGGAAGGGCTTGAGGCAACCCAACCTTGTCGAGCCCATCCATGCCGCGCGCCAGCGCCACCGCGTTCAGGCCTGCGGCATTGACCAACACCTTGCAAGCCAGCTCGGTACCGTCTTGTGTGCGCACAAGCATGGGGTGTGTGTTGGTGCCTTGCTTGAGGCCGATGTGCTGCACAGGCGAAACCAGCGCCAGCAGGCCACCTGCGTTTTCCATGTCGCCTTGCAGAGCGAGCATCAGACCATGGCTGTCCACCACGCCGGTGCTGGGCGAGAGCAGCGCCGCTTCGCAGGCGAGCGAAGGCTCCAGCGCTTTCGCTTCGCCAGCGCTGATTTTTTGCAGGTCGTGTACGCCGTTGGCCCCAGCTTTGGCCACGATGCCATCAAGCGCCTTCACCTGTTCGGGGCTGGTGGCCACAATCAGTTTGCCCAGGCGCTGGTGCGCCACACCCCGCTCGGCGCAATAGACGTAGAGCATCTCTTTGCCCTGTACACACAGCCTGGCCTTGAGCGAACCCGCCGGGTAATAAATGCCCGCATGAATGACCTCGCTGTTGCGCGAACTGGTGCCGGTGCCGATGGCGTTTTCCGATTCGAGCACCATCACCTCATGGCCCGCCAACGCCAGCGCACGCCCCACCGCCAGGCCAACGACCCCGGCTCCGATCACCACTGCATCGATTTGTTCCATAGGCGTCATTGTGGCGCAGAGATCGGCGTGCCGTAGGAGCGGCGCCCTCGCCGCGAATGGGCATCCGCAGGCCACAAGCATTCGCCCCGGGGGCGGGGCTCCCACACAACACCTCCCACATCAGGCTTCCACAAAACACCGCACTGACACCCGCAAGACAGACACCTTCACACGGCACAGGCAGACTGCAAGGCATTCAAAGAGGAGACCGTTTCATGTCGCTGTTCAATCTCAAGGGCAAAGTGGCCGTCGTCACCGGATCGAGCCGAGGCATTGGCCGATCGATCGCGCACCAGCTGGCCAAACAAGGTGCCAGGGTGGTGGTGTCCAGCCGGAAACAGGATGCCTGTGAGCTGGTGGTCAAGGAGATTCAGGCGGCAGGTGGCGAGGCGATGGCGATTGCCGCCAGCATTTCGAGCAAGGAGCAGCTGCAAAACCTGATCGACCAGACGCGCCAGACCTGGGGCCCGATCGACATCCTGGTGTGCAACGCGGCCACCAACCCTTATTACGGTCCGACCACGGGCATGAGCGATCAGGTGTTTGACAAGGTCATGCGCAACAACGTGCTGTCCAACACCTGGCTGTGCACCATGGTCTACCCGGACATGAAGGCCAAGAAGGACGGCGCCATCGTGATCGTGTCGTCGATCGGCGGGTTGCACGGCTCAGCCATCATCGGGGCGTACAACATTTCCAAGGCGGCCGACATGCAGCTGGCGCGCAACCTGGCGGTGGAATGGGGCCCGGACAACATCCGCGTGAACTGCATCGCGCCGGGCCTGATCAAGACCGACTTTGCCAAGGCCTTGCACGAGGACCCGGTGCTGAGCACCAAATACAACAACGAGACGCCTTTGCGCCGCATGGGCGAGCCGGACGACATTGGGGGCGTGGCGGTGTTCCTGGCCAGCCCGGCCGGGCAGTATGTGACGGGGCAGACCATCGTGGCCGATGGGGGGATGATGATTCGCTGATTTTTGTTGACCCGTGTTCCGCTGGGCATGCGGTGGGGGCGGGCACCTCATACTGGGGTACCAGAAATCGGCACCCGCCCCCACCGCATGCTCAGCTCTGTGGTTCTAGAAAGCGAGCCACTAAAAAAACAAAAAGCCCCGCATGCGGGGCTTTTTGGCTTGAAGGATTCTTCGATCAGGCGAAGTTGGCTTCGGCGAAAGACCAGTTCACCAGATTGCTCAGGAAAGTCTCAACGAACTTGGGACGCATGTTGCGGTAGTCGATGTAGTAGGCGTGTTCCCACACGTCCACAGTCAGCAGCGCTTTGTCGGCAGTGGTCAGAGGAGTGCCCGCAGCGCCAGTGTTGACGATGTCGACCGAGCCGTCGGCTTTCTTGACCAGCCATGTCCAGCCAGAGCCGAAGTTGCCCACGGCGCTCTTGACGAAGGCTTCTTTAAAGGCGGCGTAGCTGCCGAACTTGGCGTTGATGGCGGAAGCCAAAGCGCCTGTGGGCTCACCGCCGCCTTGGGGCTTCATGCAGCTCCAGAAGAAGGTGTGGTTCCAGATCTGGGCGGCGTTGTTGTAGATGCCACCGCTGGACTTTTTGACGATTTCTTCGAGGGACATGCTCTCGAATTCGGTACCTTTTTGCAGGTTGTTCAGGTTCACGACGTAAGCGTTGTGGTGCTTGCCGTGGTGGAACTCCAGGGTTTCCTGGCTGTAGTGGGGGGCCAGCGCGTCGATGGCGTAAGGCAGTGCGGGCAAGGTGTGTTCCATGGTGTCCTCTTGTGGGTGGTGTGGGTTTGAATGAACTTGTTCATTTTAGGGGAGCGCAATGCCCCTTGATGTCTGCGGGGTCACTGAAGCGGTTATCAGGGTTGTTTGGGCAGGGCGGGGCCGGGGTTCCTCATGCTGGGGTACCAGAAATCGTCACCCCGGCCCCGCCCTGCCCCAACAATGTGGTGACTCAGTCTTTCACCCTCAGCGGCACCACACCATCAGACAACGTCGCCTGAACGCTTTGCCCAGGCTGGAACTGCACGGCCTGGGTCAGGGCCTGGCCGTTTTCGTCGCTCAGCCAGGCGTAACCACGATCCAGCACGCGCCGCGGGTCCACCGACGACAGGCGCAAAGCCGCACGTTCGAGCCGCTGCACGCGCTGCTGCACTTGCTGGCCACGGCTGAATTCCAGACGGTCGGACAAGCGCAACAATCGGTGCCGGCCATCCGTCACCTGGCCCTGGACAGCCGCATGCAAACGGTGCGAGAGCCGGTCCAGCCATTGCCGATGCGAGCCCAGTTGCGCCTGCGGCCGCCCCAGACGGGCAGCCAGGCTGTCCAGGCGCTGGGCCTGGCGGTCTTGCTGGCGCTGCACGCTGCGCTCCAGCCTGTGGGCCAGCGCAGACAAAAGCTGCACAGATTCGTCGCGGGCCGTGGCGGCCATTTCGGCCGCTGCCGTGGGCGTGGGCGCACGCACGTCAGCCACAAAGTCGGCGATGGTGAAGTCGGTTTCGTGCCCCACCCCGCTGATGACCGGCACCGGGCTGGCGGCGATCACGCGGGCGAGTTGTTCGTCGTTGAAAGCCCACAGGTCTTCCATCGAGCCACCACCGCGCACAAGCAGGATCACGTCGACCGGCAGGCTGAGCGGGTTGTCCTCGGCGGTGAGAGCGTACATCTGTTGCAGAGCCTGCACCAGTGTGGGCGCAGCGCCTGTACCCTGTACCAGTGCAGGAACCATCAGCACCGGGATGTGCGGCACGCGCCGCTGCAGGGCGGTCACCACGTCGTGCCAGGCGGCAGCGCCCAGCGAAGTCACCACCCCAATGGCACGGGGCTGGACGGGCAGCTCGCGCTTGTGGACGGGGTCGAACAAACCTTCGCCTTCGAGCTTGGCCTTGAGGCGCAAAAACTGCTCGAACAAAGCGCCCTGCCCGGCCCGCTCCATCGACTCGACAATCAGCTGCAGATCACCTCGGGCTTCGTACACGCCCAGGCGGCCACGCACCTCGACCAGTTCGCCGTCGCGTGGCGAGAAGTTCATCAGACTGGCGGCGCGGCGGAACATGGCGCAGCGAATCTGCCCCGCCTCGTCCTTGAGCGAAAAATAACAATGCCCGCTGGCGGCTCGCGAAAAGCCCGAAATCTCCCCACGAACGGCGACCGGATTGAAACGGGCGTCCAGCGTGTCAGCCACAGCGCGGCACAGCGCAGAGACCGTCCAGGCACGTGGCGTCAAATCAGAATCCTGTGCCATCAAGCCTGTCTCCATCGGTGTTTCACGCCCATTTGGGCTGGCAAAGCGCATCTGCTCATTCAAAGTACTCCACAGAGTGGGCGTCTCCGTTCACATGCCCTCCGCAATCAGAATAAACTTTCAAACAGAATCATAAATTGTTGATTTAAAAGTATTTTTCAGGAAATCCATCATGAAAACAAAATGACTTCTGAAAACCAAGGGACTGGAAAACAC